>MDSX01083099.1_pt1 | contig 16914 bp, 17 predicted proteins | sample 811141 | NCBI WGS metagenome assembly MDSX01 (sample SAMN05326642, study PRJNA326480) | marine metagenome | isolation source: seawater | place: Atlantic Ocean: South East | collected 2010 | reverse complement strand
TCCAAAAATTTAGCAAACTCTAAAGAATAAGTAATTGCATGAGCAGAACCCGCAGAATTCACTTTATACAAAGTGTCTGAATGATTTTCTGCACCTCTCTTGTTTTTATCTGGGATGTAGACGGAACCGCTTTTTTGTAAAACACAACCCCAATAAAATAAATCAAAATTTTCTGGCAGAGAATCGTGAGATATAATAAAATCTTCTGTTTTTGATTCGTCAAAAACTACATCATCTTCAAAAATAGTGAATTTGGTAGAGCCATGTTGTATTGCTTTTCTGATTGCTTTAGCATGGGAAGCGGAACAGGCAGCTTTATTATAAGAAACATTATCTTCACTAAATTTTATAGCTTCTATTCTATCGCAACCATCGACGAATAAACTTCGAACTTTTTTAAACTCACTTGAAAAACTTTCCAGCCTGTCTTTTCTAGATTCAAGGTTAATGTAATAGGATTTCATTTACTTGCCCACAGTTTTTAATTTTTATGCTTTCGATATATTTTTTTGATTTAAAGTCAAAAACCACTACCTCCCCATCAACGCTGTCATGCCGATCTGCTCTTGAAGCTTTTTCAGATAAACCAACATAAAGCTTGTTATCTTGCAATGCCATCCCCCTAACTAGCCGACTTGAATCAATCTCAATGCTGTCTCCGTCAACAGAGGCAACTCTAGAGTTAAAAGAGTCGCAATACCAGAAAGTGCTATTGTAATATTTGATTGTATGACAGTGCTCACCAAGATCATTAAAAAATCTGAATGCTCTATTTATTTCAGGACTAAACAAATGAATACAAGAGGAGTTCGTAAAGTTATCCCTATGAGACATTATAAATAAAAGCTCCCCAATCTTTTCAATACTATTCATATGTGGGTTTTTATTGCCCACGGTATTTCTAAAAATCTTTTCTACCATCCTTGATTGCAAATCGGCTTGAATAATATCATTGCTTTTTGTTGATAAAATATAAACTTTATTATTATAAATTTCTAAGCCGTGTGCATCCACGCAAGTTGGAGTATCAATTGAGCCAACCTTTTTATAATTTTTATCTAAAATTATTACATCGCTTGTCCCCCTTCTAGCTGCGTAGATATAATTATTACTATCTTTAGCTACGCCAAAATATGGGCCATTATCTTCTATAATGAATTTTTTTTCTTTTAAGTCATACAAACCTCTTGAAGTTGAAACGATCATAATTTAAAGACTTTCTTATTTGAATTGTTATATGGAAATATTGAAGAAATTTTATTTTCTAAAACATTTTTTAAGCCGACTGAGAAATATTGAGGATCAGAGTAAAGTGGCAAGCCCCTCTCTTGGAATGGCAACCATCTCGCTTTAATCATTGGATTAGTTGTCCCCACTTGTGAATAGTAGTCAGCAGTTTCTATTGTAGGAACTCCATTCGCATAAGCTATATACTTGAAACCAGAATCAATAGTTACAAAAGCCTTAGCTGACATTACTGTCATACATGCATCTTGAATACTAGAACAAACTATTTGCACTTTATCCAGAACATCAGAGTAACGCTCTTTTTCCTTTTCTGTGCAAATAGCTACAAGTTTGTTTCCTGTCTCATGTAAGCAGTTTACTAACTGAGTTACATAATCTTTTTTAAGGTTTTTTGGCTCCCATAAATTATGAGTCAAGTGCAAACAAACATAATCTCCTTTGGGGACTTTGATCTCTGGTTTTGGGAAGTAATAGAATCTACTTAACCAATCAAAATCATAAGTCGTCCATTTCATTTTGTCGATGTGCAGATCGTAAAAGAAATCATAATCACTTTTACTAACCTCACCCCATAAACAATATCTGTCAGAAATACTTGGATAGAAAGACTCTAAAACATCTAGTTGATAAGTCTCTCCTCTATCATTGTCAAATGCAAAGGTTATATCACAGTCAGGGTGATATTCTCTAATAGAGGGGATAAACCTATTCGATAACAGGCAATCTCCCAATCCACCTTCAGCTCTGACCAGTATTTTAGATTGTGTCATAAAGGTCGTTCTGCCTCTCTTGCTTCTGAATATCTTTTACATGAAGAATACAAAAATGCTCAATAGGTTCACTAGATAATTTAGCTTGGTTCTTCGCTCCCGCTAAAACCTCATGAACTTTATTCTGCCACTTAACATGACCCTTGGTAGAAACAAAGCGAGATTGAAAATCAGGAAATCCCTCCCAACCCATCTTGTTTATTTCCCAGTTGTATTTTTTGATGTGTTCTTCTGTCGCCCCGCGAACGACATTAATTCTTGGAATCCAAAGCAGATCAATATCTCCTTTTTGCACTACTGCTCTTAATGCATTCAATAATGATGGTGGAATTTGTTCGTCAGCATCAATCTGCATCAAGTAATCTTTTGTAGACAAGTCAAATAAAGTGTTTTTAAACTTAGAAAAATCTTTCTGAAAGTCAAAGTAGTTTACTTTGAAACCACAAAGCTCACAAAACTCTTCGATCTCTTCGGTTACTTTATTCTTATCTGCCAAGATGACAATCTCCTCATCTGATAAAATATATGGCTCAAGTGAATTAATTAATCTTTTAAATTCAAAGAACTCGTCTGCTACCGTTATTCCGTAAGTGATCATAAAAAACTCCTTCTAGGTAAGCACAACCTAGAAGGAGCGATACAAGTCACCTCAAAGCTTTACTTAACTTTGATCATTATATCTTTTTGTTCCTCTTTCTCAAGAGGTATTTTGATTCTCAATAGGCCATTTTTATATTCTGCCTCAATGGAATCCTTATCAACGTTCTGGTGCAAGGTAAAGTGCTTCTTGACAGATCGTCGAGATATTTTTCTATGGTAGAATTCAGCATCATCATCTTTTTGCTGAGATCCCGCCTCAATCTTTAAGGTTTGGCCAGATACAGATACAGAAATATCTTCCTGATCTAATCCCACCAATGCAAACTCAAGAATAAAATTATCATCCTTGTCTTTGTAAGCATCATAAGGTTCTGATCCTGAATACAATGGAGTGTTAGCTTGATTAGCTAACGATTGCATACGCTTAAAGATATCTCCCTCGAAAACCAAGGGAGCCAACATTTTGTTTATCATCATTGTCATACTACTATTTTTAGTTAGTTTTTGTTTTTCTAGCCCCACTATGGGTACTGGAAATTCTCAGACAATAGAGATATACTAAATTAATCTTCGTCGAATTGTGCTTCGTCGATGCGATCTAGTATAAATGCTATTGTTTCGTCGAGTTCTACCTCGTCTGTAAAATTAATTTCTGGTTCGGTCATAGTGCATGTATATACACAATCCAGAACCTTGGGGAATTTTACCCTTCACAAGATTTACATTCCATCATGGATCTTGCTAATTCTTGGCTGGGGTTTGCACTTCTCTGGTAATAAAAGCCTTTAACGCCATTTTGCCATCCATAAATCAAAAGCTGATTTACTTCTTTCGCAGGGGCTTTAGGAGCGACCATGATATTCAGAGATTGACCTTGATCAATATACTTTTGCCTTTGCGCTGCTTGAATAACAATTTCTTTTTGGCTGATTTCTCCAAATGTTTTGAACACTTCCTTCTCCTCCTCAGACAAGAAAGATAAATGCTGCACTGAACCCCCTTTTCCTAGGATACTCATCCAAACATCATCATTATCTTTACCCTTCTCAGCTAAGAGTGTTTTAAGGTAAGGATTTCTAAATGTGAATTTGCCTTTAGCGAGATCTTTAGTAAAATAATTGCCGTTGAGAGGTTCGATAGATGGAGAAACCTGACCCAAAATAAAGGAGCTACTTGTAGTTGGAGCGATAGCTAACGTAGTGGTATTTCGACGGCCATATCCCTTGCAGTACATAGGCTCTCCTAAACCTAGCGCCAATTCTTCTGTAGCTTCATCTGCACGATTACGGATAGTTTTCCAAATAGAGCTATTCTCCATTTTAGCCTCCATGCTTTCAAACCCAATCATCTTGCTTTGTAGGTAAGAGTGCCAACCAAGAACCCCCATCCCCAAAGCCCTATGACGCTTGGCGAAATTGTGGGAGGACTCCATGAATGGAATGTTAGTTGTTTTTAGGATGTATTCTTCCATTACTGCATCAAGAAATGCAACTAATGTCTCAATAGCATCCGTCTTTACAATGTCATCCCATCTAACTAGATTCAAAGAAGACAAACAGCAAACAAAAGACTCATCTTCTTTAGACGGTAAGCTAATCTCGTTGCAAAGATTAGAAGCATAAATCTTCATGTCTTTGTCTTTATAGCAGTCGGGCGCACCTTTATTTGCCGTATCTTGAAAAAAGATATATGGATATCCAGTCTCAAAACGCTTTTTAATTACATAAGCCCAAAGCTGACGCTTTTCTGGATCACCATCAATCATGCTTTGCATCCAACCATCAGTTACGGTGACAGCGAAAGACATATCTTGGATTGCATTACCCTCACTCTTGATACGAAGAAACTCTTTTACATCAGGATGCTCGATAGGGAGATAAGCAGCAAAAGAACCACGACGAACATTTCCTTGAGAAACAACAGCGGCGACCTTATCAAACAGTTCCATAAAATGGACTGCTCCAGATGATTCACCACCAGAATTAATTGGTGCGCCACGCTCGCGAAGATCACCAAAGTAAGCAGAAGTTCCTGACCCATGTTTAGTCTGCATACCCACCTCAGACTGTTTAGCTAAGATGCCATCCATTCTATCAGGAACGTAGACTCCATTGCAAGATATGGGTAAACCTCGATCACGACCAAAATTAGACCAAACAGGAGAAGCTAAGGAATAAAATCCCTGCTTCATGTAACCCTCAAACTTGTCAGCAAACCCGTCCATGCTGAGATACGCTTCGGCAGTCTCTGCAATATCACGAATCCTCTGTTCTGGAGTTTCACCCTTCTTCAGATATCCCCTCTCAAGAAATAACCTTGAGTCATCATTTAGCCAATAGTAATCAGTCATTTAAAACAAGTCGTCTGCGTTGAACGTCTGCGAATTTTTTGAATACTCGACTGGTCGAGCATAAAAGAAGTCGGTGGCATTATTGCCCATCAACTCCTCTTCAAACCAGATGGTATCTTTTAGCAGGTTTTTGTCAACATCAAAAGCTTGTTTAAAGCCAATTATTTTCAGAGAATCATTTATCCTCTTTTTAATGAACTCTTTAAGGACAACAGCGTTAAGACCCTTTTCTCGGATTCCATTAATCATCCAATCAACAATCTTACTCTCAGCGTTAAATGCTTGTTGAGCTTCGTCCAGAACCCTTTGCTCTAGCTCCTCGTCAAAAAGCTCAGGATGCTCCTCACGGATAGTGTTAATGATCTTCATCCCAACAAGAGCATGAACATTCTCCTCGTTCCTTGTGTATTTCACCTGTTGATCAGTGTCCTTCAAAACATTTTTGTTTCTAGCAAACCAGTTTATGACGTAAAATTGAGAAAACAGAGACACGTTCTCCACAAAAAGAGTGAATAGGATTAAAGCATAAACATATTGCTTCTTACTATTCTTGTAAAATTTATGCGTATATTTCCTTAAATAATTTACCCGTCCTTCAATAAAGTCCAACTTAAGATTTTCCTCAAATACATCTTCTAAACCTAAAACCTCAAGCAGTCGTTCATAAGCATTATTGTGAATAACTTCTACATTCGCCATAACGAAGCCCAAGTCACTCAATGATGGGTGCGGCAAATTATCTCCCAACTTACTCCAGAATTTTTTAACGGCAACTTCGATCTGCCCAATAGCAGAAAGTGTTCTAACGATTATCTCTTTTTCCCTCTCGTCAAGCACCACATTGAAGTCCTGAATATCGGAAGCAAAGCTGAATTCCTTGTCGGTCCAGAACCCATTATGCATTGCTTCAATAAACTCTCCTGCCCACGGGTAATGGTCAGGCTTCCTCGATATTTGTTCTTCAAAAATCATGTCTCATCTATTTACACGAACGATGTTGATGGGCAAGGAAAAAATGAAAAAATCTGGCGAAGCCATTCTATTAATGCGAACAGAGTGAGTATTAATAGAATACGTATCCTAACTACGTATCCTAACTGCACTGCAAAGGTTCGTATCCTTGCTACTGCGGCTCCAATACGTCTATTATATCGATAAGAAAATATCCGTCAAGAAAAAAATTTTACTTGATATTTATTGGATTGATGAGAGTATATTCGTATCGAATTATGGATTATGAGTCAACAGACCCTGAATTAACTAAATTAGTCAAACAGAGCGATCACGAAGAAGCTTTAGGTTTGTTGATAGAGAGGCATTCAGGAATTTATGTTGATATGGTAAGGAGATACGCATCGAAATCTCTTCCTTCTAATGACGTTGTTGATATAATTGACGAAAAAGATTACATAATTTATAAAGCAGCTTTGGATTATGACGAGAATAAAGCCAAGTTCTCCACCCATGTTGGAAATAAAGCAAAATATCTTTGCTTAAGTAAAAAAACAGCGAGAAAAAACGGTAAAATCATGTTATCATTCGACTCAATAGATTACTCCGAAGAGTCTAAGGACTTGCACCCAGATGAAAGTTGCGAAATTAAAGAAAGCATGGTTTCAATTATCGAACTTATAAATAGCCATCGCGACGAAAGAGTAAAAACTATTTTTAAAGAGCGCTACTTCGGAGGAGAAAAAGGAAAACTTCAAACTTGGAAAAATATTGGAGAACAAATTGGCGTTTCAGCTCAGGGTTGCATAAACATTCATGACCGGACATTAAAAGAATTTAAAAAACAATTTAAAAAAAATGCATAAACTCAATTTTGACGCTCCGTTCAATTCTCTAAGCTTAGGAAATGTTTCTTTAAACTTTTTCAGGGAATTAAAGAAAAAAAATATAGATCTCGATATCTTTCCAATGGGCAATTTAGACTTTTCAGCCTTTGACAAGTTAACAAAAGAAGATCAAGACTACATAAATGAAAATGCAGACAAAGCAGTAAGTCGTTTAGATAGGTCAACTCCCACACTGAAAGTTTGGCATATCCAAGGATCAGAAAAAAAGATCGGAGACAATCAATTTTTATACACTTTTTATGAAGTAGACTCTCCTACAGAAGAGGAAGTTAGTATTGTAAAAGCTCAGAACCATGTTTTCTTTTCTTGCTCTGAGGCTGCTCAATCATTCAAGGACAAAGGCTGTGACAATGTGTCCTATGTCCCTCTTGGTTTTGATCCAGATTTCCACAAAACGAATAAAGAATACCTTGGTGATGACCTTATTCACTTCGGCCTTATCGGTAAAATGGAGCGAAGAAAAAACACTCAAGCTCTTATTCAGCTATGGTCAAATAAATTTGGGAATAATCCAAGATACCAACTGACCTGCTTGGTTGAAAATCCTTTTATAAAGAAAGAACAAATGGATAAATTGATTACTCAAGCAATGAATAATCAAAAATATTCAAATATTAACTTCCTGCCTCGACTTAAAACAAACAGTGAAGTTAATGACCTAATCAATTCAATTGATATCGATATTTCTGGTTTATCCAATGGAGAGGGGTGGAATCTACCCGCATTTAATGCAACTTCTTTAGGTAAATGGTCTATTGTGAGTAATTGCTCTTCACATAAAGATTGGGCTACTAAGGACAATGCTATCCTTGTAGATCCAGTAGGAAAACAACCTTGTTATGATAACGCATTTTTCGTCAAGGGTCATAAATACAATCAAGGAGAGTATTACCGACTTCACCAAGACGGCATCTCTAAGGCTCTGGATCAATCTGTTCAATTTGCTAAATCTGAAAATACCGAAGGGCTAAAGCTTCAAGAGGAGTTTACATACGCAAAGACCGTTGAAAAAATCTTAGAGAAAATTTATTAAATGCCTATTTATATTTTTAAACACCCAGAAACCGAAGAATACAAAGAGATCGTTCAAACCATGAACGAAGAACATGTATATACTGACGAGTCTGGACTAAAATGGAAGAGAATTTTTACAATCCCCAATGCAACTATTGATACCAAAGATGACGCTTGGAGCCACAATGGATTTGTAGAGAAAACTGGCAAGATGAAAGGAACTGTGGGCGATGTTCTAGACTACTCCTCGGAATTATCTGCGAAAAGGGCAGAAGCTAACGGTGGAGAAGATCCAGTCAAAAGAAAGGCTTTCGATGACTACGAAAAGAAAGTGGGCAAAAAGCACATTTCCGATAAAAAGAAGACTATTGAAACTTCTAAGATCAAAATTGATCTTGATTAAATTGCTGTCTCTGCGGTGATGGGTTAAGGGCCATATCCGTTTATATCCGTTTATATCCGTTTAGGAGGTTGCGACTTTGATTACGGCGAAGTTTACTTTGAGGGTTGCCGTTACATGGGTAGTAGTATGGTGGTTTGTTATCGATATAATACAACTACCCGCTGCTGTCGTGGTTACCGCAGCAGATAAATTGACGTTACCATCTTGTAAAGACACAACCACAACATCGTTAATTCCTATAGTAGTGTTGTTTAAAGTGAAGTAAGTAGTCGTGCCAGCATTATAAACACCATTCGTAAAACCAGTGATTACTCCTGAAGGAGCATTCAAGGTGACTGGTTCACCAGTACTAGTCGATTGAGTCTCCGCACTGCCGGAGGAGTATCCTAGATCTTCACTGGCTAGGATGTCGGGCGCGGTAACATTTCCCGCTGTCGCAGTAATGTTTCCTACGTCTGCGATAATACCTCCCTGCTGCGCGACAATGTTTCCCTGTGCTGTTCTAATATTCCCCAATGTTACGATAATATCTCCGACAGATGCAGTAACGTCCCCGTCTGCTGCTGTAATATTACCGTCAGTCGTTACGTCTCCATCAGAACTAACAGCAAATACATTATTAACCCCAACCGACATCCCGTTGGTAAAATTACCTGTATTAAATTGACAATTTCCACTAAATATTCCAGAGTGACTTGAATCGACTTTTAGATGGGAATTGAAATTAACGTCACCAGCTTCGAAGTTCACTCCACTATTGAAAGAAACTAATAGAGAGTGGTTAGTGCTATTAGTAGCAGATCCTTCATGGTCTGCTAATATAACAGCTCCAGTAGTCTGATCAGCGAAAGTTGCTGCTCTTCCGGCTAAAACTGTATTACTTTTACCAGAAGCTCCAAAATCCACCAGAGTCCCATTTAATAGGGTATTATACTCTCCAGATGCATCAGTGTTATTAAAACCATTAATGAGGACATTAAATATTCCCGTGACTTCGTTGTCTGACCCCCCAAAAACAAAACAAGTTTCTGCAATCGAGTTAGTATTTTCTGTAGTTATAATTGGATCACTATCAATTGTAGCGCCACCATTGAAGTCTATTGGCCCGTCAATATCCCTTTCTAGGTTAATCTGAACCCCAGTTGAAAGGTCAGTAAATGAAAAATCACCACTAGGACTCGTAAAAGTAGGTAATTGTAATTGTTGTGGTTGAATTTTAGTAAATGCCATGCTACAATAGATTATCTAAATAAGAATACACTTTTTCTATGAAATTTACACTTTACAAACCAAATGCCAAAAACACTGGGTCAGCATTCACCTTTGACTGCACCAAAGACAGAAATGGGAATCCAGTTCTTTTCGTTTCTATGATTCTTCAGTATGGCTGGAATGATGAACGCAAAACAGGCTCTTTTAAGGAGAATGCTAAAAATCCAGATAAATCTACTACAATTAAACTCACAGACATTGAAGCTGGAGAGTTCCTATCCTCAATGAAAACTAGGATTCCATTTGTGGGCTTCCACAAAACAGAGGAAAAAACAACAATCATTAAACTCACCCCTTGGGACAAAAATCGCATCATTAAAAACAAAGATGGTCAAGAAACATTTAAATCACCAGCTTGGGGTCTTACAGTTACAAAAAATTCTTCTCAATTCTTTAAGCTCCCAATTGAAGCTGGAGAATCTGAGTGCCTAGCTGTTTTACTTGAAGGTTACATCAAAGAGAGTTTGATTGCTAAATCAGAAGCTTACAAACAAGATCAACCACAAAAAACTTACCAAAAATCTACACCTAAATCGTCCGTAATTGAGGGCGACGATGACGATGTCCCATTCTAAAATCAAAGTACTAATTCAATCTAATTATTCCCGTATGGTAACGGGTTTCGGGAAGAATATGAAAAATATCCTTCTCGCTCTTTATAATGATCCAGATATTGAAGTCGTAGAAGCTGCTAACGGAGTTCCTTATGGTAGGGATATAAGCACCCCTTGGGAATCTTACGGAACTTACCCTTCTAACCCTAAGATCCTTAGCACTATAGAAAAAGAACCAGAAAAAAAAAAGAGCCGCACAATATGGGTTTTATGTGATCGACGAGATTGTAGAAAAGGTAAAACCAGATGTATTTTTGGGAATAGAAGATATTTGGGCTTTTAGGGGTTATGAAAAGAAATCTTGGTGGAGCAAAACAAAAAAAATTATTTGGACTACCTTAGATAGCTTGCCTATTTTGGATCAAGCTATCGAAATGGAACCAAAATGTGACCAAATGTTGGTTTGGGCTAGCTTCGCTGAAAAAGCAATGAAGGATCTCGGTCATGAGACGGTGGAGACTGTTCACGGAGCTGTAGATTACAGCCACTTTAAACCTCTGGAAGATAGGGGAGATCTGAGAAAACTCCACGGTCTTCAAGACGATTTCGTAATTGGATTTGTATTCAAAAACCAACTCAGGAAATCTGTACCAAATCTACTTGAAGGATTTAAGAAATTCAAAGCAGAAAATCCGAATGTTTCAGCAAAACTCCTCCTACATACGGACTGGGCAGAAAAAAATCATGGGTGGGATATCCCAAGATACCTAAAAGAAAAAGATATTGAAGACGGAAGTGTCTTGGCGACTTATGTATGCCATAAGTGCGATAATTACTTTGTCCAACCATACTTTGGAGAAGATAAAGATTGTTCTTTGTGTGGTTCTAAAAAATCTGTAAAAACTAAAAATAGTTCCAAGGGGGTTGGAGAGAAGGAGTTGAATGAACTGTATAACATGATGGACGTTTATTGCCACCCGTTTACTAGCGGTGGTCAAGAATTACCCATTCAAGAAGCTAAAGCTGCTGGACTAATTACTCTCGTTACAGATTATTCTTGTGGAACTGATTCTGCATATGAGCATCAAGGTGGACTACCTCTAGCTTGGAATGAATATAGGGAGCCAAACACTCAATTTATCAAAGCTACAACATGTCCAAATAGCATTTGTGAGAGGTTAAAGCAAGTTTATGAAATGGATGTAGAGTCTAAATCCAAACTTGTAGAAGCGGGGAAACAATATGTTAAAGAAAAATTTTCAGTTAAGAATACTGTAAATAAATTAAAACACTATATTAAATCAGTTGAAATAAGAGTAAAGGAGGAGGAGAAAAAAGAGGATAAGAAGCCTAGTATCTCAATAGAGGATTTCTTAAAAGATACTCCACTTAAAGATAGGATTGCCGTAGTGCTTCCCAGATCGGCGGGTGATGTCTTAATGGCGAACTCGCTTATGGAAAACCTTAATAATCTCTATCCAGACAAGAAGATATTCTTTGTCACTCAACCAGAATTTTACGACCTTATTAATGATAATCCTTTTGTCCATAAAGTCATCCCTTATTCAAGCTCATTTGAAGATTTATACTCTCTTGAAGGAAGAGGTAATCATCAGGGTCTTTTCGATATAGCATTTCTACCTCACTGCATGACACAGAAAACATATAGCTACAACCACAACGGAAAAGATAAAACTCAATTCAAATTAAAATGAGTCATCTAGTAGAAGTTTACGCAAAAGATTTGGGGGTTAAAATTGGCGAACCACATTTTAAACCTCATTTTTTTCCTATTCTTGAAGAAAATTATATTACCATTCACAATGATAATAAAGTTCAATCCAAAGAATATGATTATTGGGAAGAGGTTATTAACTTGGTTAAGGAACAAGTTTCAGATATTAAGTTTATCCAAATAGGATCTGGGAAAGAGCCAAGAATAAAAAACGCCACAAAGTTCGCTGCTACTTCCAGCATCAAACAGTCTGCTTATATTATTAAGAATGCATTAATGCACGTTGGTATAGACAGTTTGCCAGTTCATATTGCATCATCGTTTGATAAACCTATTGTCTCAATATACGCACACACTTATGCTTCTACTTGTTGCCCCATTTGGGGTTCCGAGAAGAATCATATAATTATTGAATCCCATAGAAATGGAAATAAGCCATCTTACTCTTTAAAGGAGACCCCCAAACAAATTAACTTAATTAAACCAGAGGAAATAGCCAATGCCATTCTAAAAAAATTAGGCAAAAAAACGAGTTCTAGAAAAACAATTTTTATTGGCGACAAATATAAAGAACAATTTATCCATATTATACCAGATAAAAAATATTCGGTATCATCTAAACAAACAGTTCTTAGGTTTGACTTACATCATGATGAAGAAAACACTCTCCACTTATTCGAAAATAATAATATTTCTATTGTAACAAACAAGCCGTTAGGGGATAAAATTTTAAGTCAAAAAAATATTAATTGTATTAACTATTTCTGTGATCGATTCGACTCAGAGTTTATCGAAAGAGCAAAAAAGAAAGGGGTAACTTTGCGCTTATTTGGTACGGATGAGGGAGTCCTTAATGAAGAAAGATACAAGTTTTTTAATGATCAAATACCTTTTATCAACGAGTCTGATAAAATAAAAAAAAATAAAAAACGAGTTAAACTACCCGAAAAAAATTTAAAAATAAAATCTTACACAATTTATTTTAAAAATGGAGAGGCATATCACTCCCTTTTTGAAGCCAATGGGAAAAAAAGTTTAGACGATATTTTTGTTGACTTGGATAAACTTATGCTCTATACTGATTGAGATGAGTGATAAAAAGATTTACGGACCCGATATTTACAAACGTAATGAGTATGGACTTTTAGAGAATACAGAATACGAATTTAATGAGGACGGCTCTGTAAATTGGAGGGCTATGATCAAGCCAGAGTTTCTTTATCCAAACAAAGAGTGGTTTGAAGCTCGCAAAAAGGATGTTCCTGCTTCACTAGAGGGCTTGGATGACAAACAGCTTTTAATCATGCTGGGTGGTATTAAAGAGCTTGCTCGCCTTAGAGGTTTTGAGAGTGTTTCTTTCAAGACTGATCACTTAAACGATACTTACGCAATTGTAAGTTGTGAAATTATTTGGTTACCTAATTATGAGAATAGGGGAGCTGGGGGATGCGGTGTTGTTTACCAAGATGTCGCAAATGCGACACTACAAAATACGGGTTCTTTCGCGGCTAAGTTCTTAGAAACTATCGCTTGCAATAGAGCTTTTGTGAGATGTGTTCGTAACTTCTTAAATATTCACATTGTTGGAGCTGATGAGATCGATAAATCAAAAGGAGCTGTCAATTCTCAATCAGTTGAATCTTCTGGTGATGAAACTATAGGAAGTATTCTTTCTCCTCATGCAAGGTTATTTCAAGACTGGCAAGATCATACTGGTGGGGGCAATAATTTTGAAGATTTCAAGAAAGGAACCTTGCGCTCTCTATGGAAACAGGAGATTTACCAAAATAAAGATGCTCAAAATTGGAATGACTTTGAGGAAATACCAGTAAAAGAGGTTCGTAAAATTAGGGCTGCTATTAGAAGACTAAAGTCCTAAGAAATTCTTTTGAGAGGCTCTAAAATTAGTCTGGTTTCTAGTTGTTAACATTGTATTTAAATTTTTATCAATAATCAATTGCTCGTCTGGTCTAAGAATCTTAACGGTAGATTCTTCAATCGTTGTGGTCACTCCAGACCCACCTAATTTAACAGAAATTCCAGATATTGTTGGTAGAAATTTAGAGGGTAATCTAAGCCCGATTAGAGTTCGACTAGATTGAGCCGTAGGATTTTTATTAGATTGGATTGTCGATAATTGACTATTTTCCAATGCTTTTATTTCTGCAATTTTACCATTCTTAATATCCAATCTAATTGGACTATAAATGTTTCCAGTAGATCCGTTGTCCTTTACGTTATAATATCTAATATCATATCTCTCAGCTAATTCTGCTAATTTCGCCGCTCTTTCATCAAGTCCTGATTTATCTTCAGATTCTTTCTCTTCATCTCCCCTCGATTTATCGCCAGCTAGCTCATCAGTTGGCCTTTTTGACCTAGTGAAGTAAGCCTTCGCAGTTTGTGGCCCCTTCTGTTTATCATCTTGATCATTAAATATTGCTGGCGATGTATTAACAATATTGGCTATTTTATCACTTAGTTCTTTGGTATATCCTAAATGTTCGCCAATTGCAGGTACGTATCGATATTGACCATTATTAAATAAATCAAAATTAAAATCTTCTAGTTTGCTCCCTCTAATAGCCCTATTTCCTCCGTTAAGTATCCCAACAAATCCGTAGTCTCCGTTCCCAGAAGATCCAGCGTATTCCATTACATTTTTAAGTGTAATGTCGTCGCTTCCCTCAAGAGCACTATAGATATCAGCAAAAGCTTCAATTTCTTTTATTTCAGTATCTACAGGGAAGGGTCCACTTATACTCATTTCAGATCCCGACCAATTTGTCCTTCTAGCTATATACTGAGCATAATAATTAGAAACGTAAACTGTATTATGCAATAATTTAAGAACCAAATCTATTCTTGAAAAAGCCTTTCCTTGTGATGGTCTTTCTATCTTTACATTACTATCTTTATTTGATAAAGCAATATATTTTGCACCTCTAAGATTCATAGATCCATCTTTATCTAAGGTATCTATCATCCTACTGCTCTTTAACAGTACTGAAATATCTCCTGATCTTGAATTCTTTATTGAGTTACCATTATCCCACTCTTCGTCCTTCCAGCTAAGAGTTTGATTGTTTTTTGTCGCGATAATTCCCAGTACATCGAAATTATCTTTATTGTAAGCTCCAGCAATCCACATTGTATAATACAATTTGAGTAAATTTTCTGTAACTTTTAATTTATTTATAACATTACTGATGGGAACTTTTCTAAATCTAGTGAATCTCTCTCCTTGATCATATTCAAAAGTTTGTTGTCGTTTCTCTATGTTACCAGAAAAAGCATTAACAAACACAGGCGACATTTTCTCTGTTGTAAAAGAAGCACTAACGTATGATTTTTGTATCTCTTGAGTTTGTGTCAATGGATTTGTTATTGATATATTTGCTGCCGCAATAGAATTTACAAACTTAATCACATTACTAAATGGATCAATAAACCAATAATATCCAAATTTTGAAGCTATATTAGAAACAATTGAATCTAAAGTTCCAGACTCCTCAAATAATATATTTTTATTGGAGTTTGGAATATCAAGAGTGATACCGCATTGTTGAAATCCTTGTATCGCATCGGACAACGTGTATCCAAAACGCAAATCATAATTAGCGTAATCTGGGTTATCTATATAGAATTGACTTACGCCACCTCCGGGTGTTGTAGTCGTCAAATTATGACACAAATCTGGTTGAAGAACCCCATTTTGATAAACCAAAGATGTTTTAATACCATTTGAGTCAACAGAACTCTCTTCATTATAAATATTCCCTATCCTTACAATACCATTTCTATAAGATGGACCTTTTGCTGGGAATGTTTGATTAGAGTTAATGGGAGAATTTGAGCATTCACTAAAGTAAGGTACTATAATTTCTCCTTCGTTATCCCTAGGATGACCTGCACTTCCTCTGACAAGAAAACAATTAGATTTTAATTTAAGCGCGGTTTTATTAGCGTGCTCTCTGGTTACTCTTGTTGAAGTCCCATCTTTACTAATAGTCTCTTTAATAACTGAAAAGTTTTGGATCGCCTGTTGAATCCTTCCATTAGAAGCTGTGACCCGCCCAGACTCAGAGCCAATAATTGTCCCAAGATCGTTACCATCCTGCGCTAAGTCTATGGAATTTCTAACAGATTCAGTTGTTAGTGAGTGATCTCCTCCAGCGCTTGAAAAATTAAAATTCAAGGATACTAGTGTTTCTGGAGGGTTTAAGGCCATTTAATTAATAATTTTCTACTTGTGGGTTGATCAAGAAAACAGAAGAATCTATTCCTGTTTCTATCATATACACTCCAGTGTGAATTTGAAGCAAATCTTCGGTGGTTTGCTCCATTCCATTTATGTAAAAATCAACGTGATTTTCTACAAATCTTGGCCCAAATACGTCTGGTTCATCAGAATACACTTCATATACTCTATCTTTTTTGGGTATAGCGAATAAATTACCTGTAGTTCCGTAGGCTGGAATCTCAACACCAGTTATCCCTTCGACTGGATCTTCAGTATATTTTATTTTTTGTCCGTTTAAAAAAACATCATAATTTTCATAATACTGATGTTTTGTGTTAGCATTAGAATAAATAGCATTTACCTTAACTCTAAGAGCGTCCTCACTTAAAATATTAGTAGTCGAGTTAATTGAAATTCCAGTAGCAAAATCTCTTTTATCGTAATATATAACATCCTTGCTATCTAAGTTCAAAACTGGTTCAAACATAATTTCCCCCTCACCATTATTAAAATCAATAATATAATTACCTAAATCATCAGTTGCTTGGATATAATAATTTTCATTTCCATTGTCTTCAATTGTAACTCCAGTAGCTTCAAGCATAGTTTGAGAATTAAGCGAAATTAAAGAAATGTTATCGCCAGTTATGATATTAACATCGACACTAAAGGGATACTTTTTATTTTGCCCATTTTCATCTAATCTAAAATGCGTTTTACCAAATAAATTCCCACCCAAATAAGCCCTTTGATTTTTATCTGCTATGTTCAGCTGGCTACCTGTTATAGTAGAATCACCAGTAGCTGCTACATGATTATATTTCATAATCTACCCCCCATGTGATAAATGTAATTCTTTTTAAACC
>MDSX01011468.1_pt1 | contig 16915 bp, 10 predicted proteins | sample 811141 | NCBI WGS metagenome assembly MDSX01 (sample SAMN05326642, study PRJNA326480) | marine metagenome | isolation source: seawater | place: Atlantic Ocean: South East | collected 2010 | reverse complement strand
TCGGCCGTTAACCCGCCCGCCCATCCCCGACGTCACGAGCTCGATGGCGTGCGCACCGTTCGCGGCGAGCCGTCGGCACTGCGCCACCCCCGCCGCGTTCAGCGGGTGGTCGAATTTCATCATCTTCATTAAATTGGTGTTCCTCGTCGCTTCGTTCCGTTCGGTAGAGTCAGTGTGTGGTCCAGTTGGAAACAAATGAGAAACGTGGAGGAGAGATAGGGAGAGAGATGGAGAGGTACGTAAAGTGAGCCCACTTACCACGCGCTCTCCCCGTGCCTGATGAAGTATATCCGCTTGCGTCTGATTGGTATGGGTCCGAGGTCGCGGCCGAGGGCGTCGGTGACCCCCGCGGAGTGCGCGTGCGGTACCTTGCGCAACGTGATGGTCCCCGCGACGCCGCCCCCGCCGTTGCCGCCGCGTTCGCCCCGGCCGCGTTCCAGCCGCCTGTGCAGGGTCAGCGAGAGCGATCCGTCTTCGTTCACCGCGCTGAGAGCGCACTGCGCTCGAGCCACGCATCGATCCCACGCCTGCGACTTCTCAGACACGTCCCATCCCGCGTATACCTCCACCACGAGCGTGTCCCCGGGCCTCGGGACGCATCGTAGGTCTCGCATCGTGCGCCAGACGATCCGGGACCCGACCTTCTCGCCGCCGTCCCCTGCGGACGCCGAGAGGGTGTGCGCGCGTACACCTTTCAGAACCCCCATCTGCGACACCACGCGGAGGGCGACGAAGCACGACTTGTGGCAGAGGCCGTCCGCGTGCTCGACGCCGACGAGGAGGTGCGCGTCCGGCTCGGCGACGCCGTCGTCGCCGCGCCGCGGCGGGGTGGTGTCGGGCGGCAGACCCGGGCCGCGGTAGGTGGGCACGCGGTCGCCGTACCTGAACTCGTGCGCCGATGCGTTCGTGGTCGATGCGCCCCGGAGTTTGTACCCGGGCGGGAGCTGGCTGTTGATGCTGTCGCTGGCGGACGCCGCCGCGGCGTTCAGCGCGGCGCCCATCTTCTCCTGCGAAGCCTTGAGGCTCTTGTGAATCCCCCTCATGGCCGCCTCGAGTCCTCCACCTAGCACTACTCCACGCCGCCCCGTGCTCTGCTGTAACAACGAATCTGCGCGGCGAGAAAACCAAGTCCGAGGCTGGCTGGCTCCGAGCGTGAGGCCAAAATCCGGAGGCGTCACCGTGCCAGATCACCCGACGCGCCTCGCAGGGATCGAAGCGTCGAACGTGTTCGGTGTCCATCGTCGGCGTCCACGGATCCACGGACGGGACGCACGCGCCAACCCGCGAGGACAGCGCACACCTCGGCGACTAAGACGCGCGGGGCAGAGATCGACTGCGCAGATCGGGCAAGCAAAGCCGCGGGATCGGCACCAATTCAACGGGGAGAGGGTAAAATGAACGCGGCTCCGGCGTACGGCATGGATCAGGGCGACGGCAGCAAGGCTGCGCAGCTGCAGGCGCAGTTCAACCGCAAGTTCCAGCACTACCTGGACAAGTCCGTGCCCCATCTCAAGGAGCGATGGGGCGCCTTCGCGGTGGTGGTGATGATCTACATCCTTCGGTTCTCCTTTCTGCACGGCTACTACATCGTGATGTACGGCCTGGGCATATACAACCTCAACCTGATCATCGGGTTCCTCTCGCCGCAGGTTGATCCCGCGACGGACGGCCCCACACTGCCCACGACAGGCGCCGAGGAGTTCAAGCCGTTCGTCAGAAGGCTGCCGGAGTTTAAGTTCTGGTACCGGAGCATCCGGTCCTTCGTCATCGCGTTCTTCATGACGTTCGTGCCAATCTTCGACGTCCCGGTGTTTTGGCCGATACTGTTGATGTACTGGTTCATGCTGTTCTTCATGACGATGAAGCAGCAGATCAAGCACATGATCAAACACCGGTACGTGCCGTTCTCGTTCGGGAAGAAGCAGTACGGCAAGGGGGCGGGCAAGGGCGGCGCGGGCGCGAGCGCGGACGCGGCGTCAGCCGGGCTGAAGGACAACAAATGATGATTTTTGGACGTTTGATTCGGCGACGTGAGGGCTGAGTCGCGCCCCGACGGTGTGTGCGGGCGTGGGATGCGGGGCGCGCGTCGGGGAAGAGGCTCGAGCGATCGCGGTGAGAGGAACGAGAGGGAGGGACGCGGAGATGTGCTCCCTGGTGTCATCACATAGAGTCGCGCTCGTATCAATAACACACACACAAGCGGAGGCACAGATTCCATCCAGGCTGTCCCAAATCAGATGAGACCCGAGACAAGGGTCGCGGCGGGTGCCGTCGACACCTCTTGAAGGTGCCGTGACGCCGCGGGGAGTCACACTCAGATACGCGCGGGCCGTACCCCGCGGTCGACGCGATACTTCCGTAGAGTTCCTCGGAAGTCACCCGGCGCCGTATCGCCTCTCGTATCCCACCCGCGTCCGCCCGCCCGCGTCCCGTCTCGTTCACGAAAGGTCACATCAACACGTCAGCTTGGCGAGTTTGAAAAAGCGTGCATCATGCCGGTATTGTACGCGGCGGTGGCTCGCGATACCGTCGTCCTCGCCGAGGCACACGCCGGCGTCAGCCGCGACGCCGCGGGGGTGAGCGCGATCGCGCGTCGCGTCCTCGAGGCTCACGGCACCGAGCCGGGAAACGCGCGCTCATCCTACGCCGAATCGGATCTCGTGTTTCACCTCCTGGAAGGCGTCGACTCCACCTACTTCCTCTGCGCGGCGGGCACACACGACGGCAAGAGGGTGCCGTTCGCCTTCCTCGAGGACGCCAGGCGCGAGTTCGTCCTGAAGCACGGCCGGGACGTCCGGTCCGCGGAGTATCTACCCCCGATGGCGCTCGACGCCAAGTTCGGGTCCGTCCTGGCGAACAAGATTTTGGACTTTAACGCGGGCAAAGCGGGCGACGCGCTGGCCAAGGTACAAGGGGAGCTGGACGAGGTGAAGACCGTGATGCTGGACAACATCGAGCGCGTGCTGGAGCGCGGGGATAAGATCGAGCTGCTGGTGGAGTCGACGGCGCGGCTGCAGACGGACGCCGCCGCCTTTAGAGCGCAGACGAGGCGGGTGGCGAGGAGAATGTGGTGGAACAACACGAAGATGTTCGCCATCGGGTGGTTAATCTGCGTGTTCGTGTTGTACCTCATCGGCGCGCAGTTCTGCGGGTGGAACCTGTACCTGTGCTCGTCGGAGCACCACAAGCACAAGGCTGCGCAGCACAAGGGTTGACGAATGGGTAAACGCAAACGAGAGCCGAAAAAACGCGAAAATCGAACACCGTGTAATAATAACATCAGCGCCGGCGTGCTCACGATACTACTACGCCTGTCCTGTTACTTCACCAGCTAATGTGTGTCGTTTAGGGTTAACCCAAACTCCCTCCCTCTCTACCTCTACGGTGTCCCATCACGCGTCGAACTTTGTGCAGTGCCAAAGGCCGTCGTTGAGGTGGTGCACCGTGTCCACCCCGATCCCTTTGTTCACGCTCTTGATGTCCGCTGTTGACATCTTGGTGATCCCGACCGCCAGCGCGTGTGTCTTCCCTTCCGCGTATATGGCCACCGGCACGTCCTCGTCCACGTCGTCGATGATGTCCGCGCCCGGCGATGTGAGCCCGGGGCACATGATGTTCGCGCCCTGGAACACGAATCGGATGGCGCCCTTGTCCACCCTCAGCTTGGGCATCATGTCCGGGTACTTGTGCAGGACGCGCAGGTGCGGGAAGTACGCGCCGTCCCTGAGCTGGAAGAACAGCGGGACGCCGTCGACGAGCACCACGCTGATCTTTGCGTCCGTCTTGGCGATGTTCATGACGCACTTCTTCGGGATGAGCTCGTCGAGGACCTCCTCCTCCTCCAGCTGCGGGTACTGCTCGGCGATCTTGCCGCGGATGCCGCGCTGCACCGAGCTCTTGAGCTGCTGCAGCTTGGGATCCACGTTCTCGCCGGGAGCGAACTTGCGGAACATAGTGGCGGCGGCGCGCGAACCCTATCTACTCCGAGCGCCTCGGTCGCGTCGAGTGAAGTGAGGTCGTCGTGGCGGCCGAACAGATAGTACTTGTACTCGTAGGGCATCGTTTCGTCGATCAGTCCGCCGGGATTTTTTTTGGCAGTTTGTGATTCTGCGTTTCACAGAATTTCAGGTCCATTTCGACCCGAACTTCCGAAAGGTCGCGCCGCCCTGCCACACTGGACGGCACCCCAGTCCCACTCACGTCACCTTACCGACCATGGGATGCGGCTCTTCCTCCCCCGTAAGTGACCAAGCGCCAAAGGAAGCGCTAAAGGAAGCGCCAAAGGAAGCGCCAAAGGAAGCGCCAAAGGGAGCGCCAAAGGAAGCGCCAAAGGAAGCTCCAATTCCCACGAAAGAATGGGCCGGCGACGACAAGTACAACTCTTTGTTGGCCGATGCAAAGGCGTTTGAGGCCACTGGGGACAAGACCAATGAAGACTACTACCACGAGCTCAAATGGAAATACGAGGACGTAAAGAACTATCTGTTGAGCGACGACGCGGGCTACAAGTGGAAGGCCGTGATTCCCATCGCGTAGAAGCTCGTCGAGACGTTCAAGCACTGGGTGGACAATCCGGACCCGAACTGGGAGGAGCCGGCGGATGAGCTGTCGGGCGCGACTTTAGGGTACGCCGAATCCATCGCCGAGGTTGGCCAATGCAACGCGCAGGTCCAGCAGTGGGGCCCGTGCACCGCCTGGTTCAAACGAGCGATCGGGGTCTTGAAGGATTACATGCCACATGGAGACGAACACGCGGCGCGAAGAGACGAGTTGGTTGCCGAGTACCAAGAGTTGGTGAAGATGAGCGACGGGTTCGCGGCTGAACAAAAGGTGTGAGGGGTACGCGCCGCGTGGGGACCCTAGGAAAGTAGGCGCGGATCATCACACGCATGTACTGAATAAAAGATGTTATTTTCACTTTACGACGTAATCGCGATTTGTCACTCACTTCACTGCGTGTTCGCGATGGCGTCCACGGACTCCTCCGTGTGCTCGAACGTCTGCTTGGGGTAGGCGCCCGCGATGGACTCCGTGACCCCCCGGCCACCCGCGGGCGCCGCCGTCCTCCCCCCGGGGACAACCTCCCACTGAAGGATGGACGCGTCGTTACCGCCCGCGCTGAAGAGCTGCGTGCCGTCCTTCATGAAGCGAACGTTGGTCACGTGCGAGCTGTGCCCGCCGTACGTCACCGCGCGTCCGCCGAGCGCCGGCGACTTGAACAGGGAGACGACGCCGCGGTCGTCGCCCGTGGCCAGGACGCGCTCCTCCCGGCCGCCGTCGCCTCGGACGACGGTGACTTCGCAGGAGTTGACGTCGGTGCCGTCGGAGCCCTTGTACCACACGCCGGTGGCCTGGAAGCCGAGTACGCCGGTCCATCCGTCCCATGCGACGTCCTTGGTCTCGGACGAGCGCACGATCTGGACACCCTTGGGCATGTGCCAGTAGAGAATCTCGTAATCGCCCGAGTTTGTGAAGAGCGTGGTGCCATCCTTGGACCAGCCCATGTGCGTGATGAACGAGGAGTGGCCCTTGCACACGCCCACGAGCTCGTACCGGTTACGACAGTCGTACACATCCACGTAGTTGTCGTGTGAACCGACGGCGAGGTACCTGCCGCCGACGGGATCGTCCGGGTGCGCGGGGGAAAACTTGAGGTCGGAGATCCACTCGTCCCGCCCCTTCGGCCGTTTGAGCTCGGCGACACGGACGAGGGAGTCGTGCTTGCCGCCTTGGATGCTGTGGGTGTAGATCTGCACCATCCCGCCCATGGTACCCGCCGCGCACGTCTCTCCGTTGGGATGGAACGCCACGCATCGCACGGCGTCGGTGTTGAAGGATGTGTTCGGGATGCGCTTGATCTGCGCCGGGTCTTCAATCATGCGAGCGCGAGCGACAACCTTCCTGGGCTTCTCGGGCTCGATGTCCCAGATGCGCAGCGTGCCGTCGTCCGAGCCGGTGAGGATCTTCGGGAGGGTGGGGTGGACGGCGAGGCCCCACACCTCGCCCTTGGCGTGCGCCTCGACGATGAGTCGCGCCTCGTCGGAGATTTCCCAAATCTCGCCGCACTTGGTGCCGCACAAAACCTTGGACTTGACGTCGGTGGTGATGCTGCTCACCGCGGCGGGGGTGCCGGACTCTGCGGACGTGATCTGGATGCGGTGCAGCGGCGTGACGTCCGAGGCTTTCCAGAACGCCACCACGCCGTCGTCGCCGCCGGAGAAGAGAACGTTGGAATCGTGTAGGCAGAACACGGCGTTGATCTTGCCGTTGTGAGCTGGGACAACCTTCACGAGCTTCATGTCGGGGTCGAAGACGTACAGCTTTCCTTTCTGTCCGCCCACGACGCACAAGCCCTCCGGGGTGAAGCACGAGGAGTAAAAGTTCTGCCACTTGCCGAGGTCGCCGAACTGCGCCTTCTTGGGCTTGAACACCTGGCCCTTGACGATCGGTGACTCCTTGCTCCAGCACGCCTTGACCACCTTGATGTGCTTGACGCCGGTGGTGACCAAGTCGCCGGAGAAGGGCGACCAGTTGATGCCGAGGATCTTCTCGCGGTCAGCCTTGTACCAGGCCAGCAAAGTCTCGGTGCGCCACTCGTAGATGGCAACCTTGTGCTCGTCGTCCTGGCCCACGCACGCGACGAAATTGCCGCACGGCGAGAAGCAGAGCGCGGTGACCGCCTTCTTGTGGAAACCCTCCAACACCGCCAGCGCCTTCATGCTGGCACTGTCCCAGACCACAACCTTGGGGTTCTTGCCAATCTCGCCGGTGGCGAACACAACCTTGTCGGGGTGCCGCGCCATGCACAGGATGTCGTCGCTGTTACCCTCGGCGACGTCGTCGGACTCGGGGTTATCGGTGACATGCTTCTGCGTCTCATACACCGGGTTGTACACGACGCCCACCGCGGCGGAGTGGTAGCAAATCTCACCCTTGTCGTTGTAAAACGCATTCTGCCTGGTGTCGTACCCGCGGAAGCCGTAGACCCATCGGAGAAACAGCGTGGTATCGGGCGGATCGTACGTGGTGGATTCCTTCTGCCACCAGGTGGGAACCTCCGTCTGGGATAGGCAAGGCTTGCCCGTCATCGGCGACCGGTAGCCTTTTCGGCATCCGAGCTCCGCGAGGGAGTGGTTCTTGTACGGGTTCGGGTGGCCGTTGTGCGCGTTGACTGGGGTGTACACGGACTGGCCGTTCTCCATCCCGGAGTTGACCATCAAGATGGACTTGGACGAGACGGCGTTGTCGTAGGTGCAGTTGTCGTCGTCGTCCGAGTCGGTGTCCGAGTCGACCCAGTCGGGAACGACGGGGGTGGTCGGGGATAACGCCCGAAGCTTAGCCTCCTCCTGCGCCTTGTACGCGGCGGCAGCCTTGTCCGCAGCAGCCTTGTCGCCGAGCGGGTCCTTGGAAGGGGTCTCCTTGACGGACAGCTTGGGGGAGGTGGAGACGGCCATCGCCGCGGCGAGGGTCCGGGTGGTAGCCGTTCCGGGGGGAAGCGTCTGAACGCCGAATTGCGAGCCGGACATGTGGCTCCGTTCAGTGGCGCCGGTGCCGGGCCTGGAGGACCCCGGGACGTAGTCGGGGCCCTCGTTGTCCGGGTCCTTGTGCCGCCACACGAGGACGCATCGGTCGCCGCCGCCGGTGGTCACGAGCCACTTGTCGTTGCTCGAAAACTCGCAGTTGGTGACGTGAGCGCTGTGACCCCAGTACTCCCGGTGCGCGGACTCGCCGATGTTCGCGGGGTACCGCGACAGACGCACGCGGCCGTAGTCATCCGCGGACGCGATCACGCGCTCGCCCTCTTCCCAGTCGCCCTTGTTGCATCGCGCGACGGCGTTGAGATCCCCGGGCATCATCGTCGGCGACCACAAGCCTTGCGTGGGCCAGCCGCACGGGAGCGACCACGTGGCCCACTCCGCGTTCGCGACGGTCGGGTCCGTCGCCAGCAACTCGTCGCACTGCGGCGCGGTGAAGAACTTGATCTCGCCGTGCGCGGTGTTGACCTGGATGAAGCGTGAATCTTCGCTCCAGTCGAGGTGCGTCATCGCGAGCTTACCGGCGTCGTCGGGGTTGTACTTGCTGCCCAAGGCGGCGGCGTCGGGGTTGGTCACCGGCTCCGTCTGGTCCACGAGCCTGTACCCACCGTCCGTGCCGTTGAATACGTCGAGAATGCGGAGCTGGCCATCCTGGCAGGTGACGCCGAGGAACTTGCCGTCGGGGGAGTAGCGCAAGTTGGTGATGGGCGCGCCGCTCTCGTCATCCGCGTTGACGTTGACGTTGACGGACGCGACGACGGAGTTGTTGCTGAGGTCCATGACGGTCACCTTGCCGTTCGTGGTGCCGCACGCGACGTGCTCCACGGAGGGGTGCCACGCGACGGATCGACCCGCGCCGGGAAGTCGCTTGTGCGACGTCATCTTCTTGTTCTTGAGGGACCAGATGCGCAGGGTGTTGTCTTCGCCGACGGTGGCAAACTTGGGCTTGTTCGGGTGCATGCACAGCCCCCAGACGTCGCCGATGTCCTTGCCCGTGCGCGGGTCCACCGCCGCGGCGTGGCCTTGGATGACGAGCTTGGCGGAAGCCGCGGCTACCTCCCGCGTTTGCGAGATGTCAATCTCGAAAACCTCCGAGGTGGACGTGCCCACCGCGAGGGTCCGGCCGTCCACGGTGGCCGCGAGGGCGCGGATGGACGGCGACCGACCGCTCTGGAACGAGAGCGTGGAGTAGTACTCGTCCAGCATCGTCTCCTTCGCCTTGGCGAGGTTGAGCTCGAACATCGGCTGCATGAACACGGACCAGAGCTTGATCTTGCCATCCTTGCCGGCGGTGACCAGCGCCTTGCCGGTGAAGCACATGTCGTGGATGGGCCCGTGGTGCACGCCGGTGAACTTGCGAACCGCGCGCACGCCGCCTTCCTCGTACTTGTACACGTCCCCCTTGACGGTACCCCCGAAGGTGCTCCCGTCGGGGAGGAACGTCAGGGAAATAACCGAGCACGCGGCGTATCCCTTCCTCGCGCCGTGCGAGTACACCGCGGGGGTGCATCGGAGCTGATCGCCATCCACCGCGAAGAACTTCATGCTCTTCGTGCCGCCCACCACAAGGCGCCCGTCCGTGGGGTTCCACTTCATGCACAGCGGCGTGGCCCGGCCGAAGATGTCGAAGAAAGCGCACGACACGAGCTTGCCACCGTACGCCCCGCCGATGTCGTCGTCCGGGTTCTTCTCCCATTCGTGCACCGCGACGGTGTGCTCCGGGTCCGCGCCGCACGATGCGAGGTACTTGCCGTCCGCGGAGAAGGCGAGGAGCATGATGGACGCGTTGTGAGCACCGCGAATGGACGCGACGCGAGCGCCGTCTGAAGCGCGCCACACGTGGATGGCTGGCTGGTTTCCAACCTGCCCGGTGGCGACGTACTGTCGTGACGGGTGCATGGTGAGGCACATGATGTCGTCGTCGTGCAGGTCGAAGAAGTTCTGCTTGCGCGTGGATGTGTTCATGGTGCATCCGACCCCCGCGGCGTGGTAACAGAGTTTGTTCTCGTCGGAGTAGCCGAGGTTGCTTCTGCAGTCGTGCGCGCGGTACCCGTGGACGAACTCGAGCTTGAGGGTGTCGTCCGGGAGCTTGAGTGCGTCGGATGGGAACTCGTCGGGGTACTGCGCGGGTTTCTGGATGTTGTGCGCGCATGGCATGATGTTGTACTTGCCGCCGAAGGGGTGGAGGGACAGGCGGCCCTTGCGCGGGTCCAGAGTTGGGATTCCCGCCGACGGGGTCTTCTTGGTGGCGATGAGTCGCTCGTGGTCGGCGGCGAGGTCGGAGTCGTAGCCCTCGTTCTCGACCGGTTCATTAGGGTCGATCTCGGACTCGGAGAGGATGCCCTCGGCGCTGAACTGCCCGGTCGACGCGCCCGCTCCCATGGTGACTTCTACTCAGAGGGCTCACTATCGGCAAATTGGTGCGCCAACGGGTCGAGGATTGTGGATCCGCGTCTCGGGCGTGCGAACCCTTTCGCGTTCGGTTTGTCGAACGGGTTTCGGGCGCGGTGTGGTCCGTGCGCCGGCGACGCGAGGAAGTCTCGCGGTCACGTGAGTCGGTACACGCGCTGCGGCGCCCCCGAAGTCTGACCGGCGCGGAAGAATCGTGGATTTGTAAGCAACGGGAGCAGAAAAGGTTGACCGGATTTGGAATCACCGCGGCTCTTTTCAGCTGTCTTTCCCCTGACTGTTCGCTAGTACGAAGGTACAAAAAATACGAATTACGGGGTCAAACTTGATAGCACTAGTGATACTGTTGCTGAAAAGTTGCTGAAAAGTTGCCCCTAATTGGCTGGAGAGAAAGGCGCGGACGTGGATCACCCGAACGACCACGTGAACACGACATCGCCTCGGACGTAACGAACCTCTGTGGCGCACTTCTCGAACACGCACATCCGCGTCGATTCATTGAACGATGGCAGCGGCCGCGGCGAGGGCGTACGACCTCGTGGTGTGGGGCGGGAGCGGCTTCACCGGCCGCCTCGCCGCCGAGTACCTCGCGCGCAGGTACACCCCGGGCTCCCCAGATCCCAACGCCCGAGGGAACGTCGAGCCCGTCCGGTGGGCCATCGCGGGACGGGACAGGGCGCGGCTCGAGGCCGTCCGCGACGTCATCGAGACGAAACACCCGCACGCCAAGGGTAAGATCGACATCCTCGTCGGTACCAACGACGATCCCGCCAGCCTGGAGAGCGTCGCCGGCAGCGCCAACACGGTGCTGTCGTTCGCGGGGCCGTTCGCGATCTTCGGCCAACCCATCGTGTCCGCGTGCGTCAAGTGCGGCACCGACTACTGCGACATCACCGGCGAACCCACCTTCATCCGCGAGACGATCGAGAAACACGACGCCGCCGCCAAGGCAGCCGGCACCAAGCTCGTCTCATGCGTCGGATACGACTCCGTGCCGTGGGACTTGGGCGCGTGGGCGGTGGCCAAGCATTTCAGAGAACGCGGCGACGAGTGCGTCCGCGCCGTCGGCCACGCGGGGAAGGCCAAGGGCGGGGTCAGCGGCGGGACGATCGCGTCCGCGATCAACCTCATGGAGACGACGCCGTGGGACGTCCTCAAGCGCATGGGCTCCCCGTTCTTCCTCTCCGGCGGCGACCCGAAGCCCGGGACGGACGTCGACGCTAAAGCGCGGTGGAAAACGCAAAGCGGGTACAAGTTCGACGAGGACACCAAAAAGTGGACGATGCCCAGCGTCATGGCGGGCATCAACACCAAGGTGGTCGCGCGGTCGTGGGCCATCGACACCGCCGGCGTGTACGGCCCGAAGTTCGCGTACGACGAGTCGGACCTGTGCTCGGGGCGAGTCGCGGCGGCGTCGGGCACCGCTCTCATCGGACTCTTCGGCGCCATGCTCATGTTCCCGCCCACCAGGTGGCTCCTCCGCGAGTACGTCCTGCCCAAGCCCGGCGACGGCCCGAGCGAACAGCTGCGCGAGGGTGGGTACGCGAACATCTACGTCGTCGGGACGGGGGGTAAGAACGGTGACAAGGCGGCGGCGCACATGGAGTTCAACGGCGCCGACCCCGGGTACAAGGGAACCGCCGCGCTGGCGGTGGAGGCTGCGCTGTGCATGGCGTTGCCGTCGGAGAAGGCTAAGCTGGCGCCCGGTGGTGGGTGCTTAACGCCGGCGACGGCGCTGGGGCAGACGCTCGTGGACAGGATTAACGAGTCGGAGAACTTTCGGTTCACGGTCAAGCCCCTGGAGGACACCGTCATTAAGGGTTGACAGCTTTTAATTGGGGATAATGACGTCGAACATAACAAACGTGGTTGCTGCACGTCGGGGGCAGGAGCAACAGGGCGAACAGAACTCTCAAAAATGCGCAACTAGATAAAAATCAACACCTAAAGGATGATCACTCGACGCACGGATCAGACGTCCATCACGGCGGACTCCACGCCGGCGCCGATGCCCACCTCGCCCACCGCGATCTTCCCCACGCCCTCGTCGCCCCAGTTGAGCCACGAGTTGACCACGATCCAGTAATACCCGTCGCCCTCCCCGGCGTCCGGATCCGCCTTGCCCCAGCCGATCACCTTCACGACGTGCCCGCCGTGGTTAGCACCGCGGGTGGACACACCGCGGCTCTCCCGAAAGACGCCGCTCTTGTACGCGTAGAACTCCTCGTAGATGTCCCCGGCGTACGAGCTCACCGGACCGTTGTGATAAATCTCGTTGGCGACGCACCCGTAGTCGAAAGACGGGCAGTCCACGATGGCCTTGACCTTGAACCCAACCTTGGTTTCGCCGTCCACGCACTGCGTGGGGCACCGCGGAGTAGGGAACACCTCGCACGGGTGGTGGCACGGGCTGAACGGGTACGGCGCACAGCTGTGCGGGTCGTGGAATCCACCCCCCGTGACAACTCCGTTGGTCTTTGCGAACTCGTACGCATCCGCGGATTCGCCGCCTTCGCACCCGAAACTACCCGCGCTGCACGCCAACAGCTGGAACGGCGAGAGCTCCGAGTTTACCGCGCCGTCGGACTGGATGCACGCGCGATCGCTCATGACCTCCGCCGGGGCCATCGCCCAGCACGACCCGCAGTTACCTTGGTCCCTGGCCACTCCGGTGAGGTGCTGGCACTTAGGCCACTGGGTCCGCGCGTCGAAGGATTCGGGGAGGCCGTAGGCTGACGGGTCGAACACCGGCGCCTTGCCTTGGTCCGCGCTGGGGCCGAGGAGGTCCTGGATGAACCCGCCGAGTAACGATTCCTTGCCGCTGTTCTTCTGGCCTTTGCCGGTCAGCGACGGCATCATTCGTTTCGGCGAAGCGTTTGGCGACGATTTGGATTTGGATTTGCCACCGCGCTCGGACGGCTTTGTCTCCGCGGCCTTGACCCTGCCGAGACGCGACTCGGACACCTCGGACGACGGCTTCGTCTCCCCCTCCACGCCTTTCGCCTTCTTGTGATGCTTAGCACGTGTCTTCGTCGCTGAAGAAGCGTCCATCGTCGTCTCGTCCTCTTCGCCGAGCGCGGACTCGGTCTCTTCGCGAACATCGGATGCGATTGACGAAAACTCGGATCGTACCCAGACGCTGCGATCCTTTGGCTCGTCGCTGAGCCTGCCGCCGGCGATGCGTCGGAGGTCGCCGTGGCTGGCGTCCTCCCACCCCGCGGGCACGTGCGCGGTCCACGTGCGGGCGCCGTCGGCGTTGATGCGGTTGACAAACTCGGGCGAGAGCGCCAGTGCGTTCCACTCGTTACGCCCGACGGAGGTTGTGGCGCTCCATCCCGCGTCGCCGCCGAGAAAGTCCGAGCCGTACAGCGCTAAGAACACCGCGGCGAAGACGGCGAAGACGATCAGGTTCAGGCCCTTGAACCTGCTACCGCGAGACGCGCCTGTGTGGATCGGGAGATGGGGAGAAGGGACGATACGGGCGCGGTCAGTCGTCGGAGGTGGGAAGATGTTGGTTGGGGGGCCCGCGGCACATCTCTCGGACGTTGCGATGGGCGGGATCGGGGCGGGCGCGCACCTTCGCCGCGGTCGTCTTCGGTCGTCCGCAGCAGCGGAGATCGTTCGCCGGTGTCCATCGCGAACTACGTGAGGGGGGCGCGGTTCTCCCGGTCCCGGTCGCGGCGCGTGTGCGGGTCCGGCCGCTCGCGGCCTTCTGCCGGGACGAGACGAGCTTCTTGGGGTGTTGAAACTCAGCGCGGCCACAGATGCTGACTGAGCGCCGTAGCATCTGTTTTGAACGTTCTTTGATGTAACTACAACAACATGCACAAGTTAACCTTTAACTCACAATCTGTATTGTGGGACATCACCGTAACTGTTTGCCCGGGGGAAAATTTACAGACGACACTCATTACGAACGGCACGATGGCGAGCGGCGATGAGCTCATGGAGGCGATCGAGGGCGGCGACGAGGCCGGGGTGAAGCGATGCCTCGACGACGGCGCGGACGCCCTGCACGCCGAAGACGAGGGCTTCACCGCCCTCCACATGGCGGCCCAAGAGGGGTTCGACGCCATCGCGACCATGCTCCTGCGCAAGGGCGCCAAGATGGACGCGACGGACGACGACGGCGTCACGCCCTTGATGCTCGCGTGCGCGGGCGGGCACGATGCCGTGGTGAACATGCTGCTGAAGGAGCGGTGCGACGTCATGCGCGTGGACAAGGCGGGCAGGTCCGCGCTCTTCCGCGCGGCGTGCGTCGCGGGGAGCGAAGAGTGCTCCCGCGCGCTGCTCGCCGCCTCGGCGGACGCGTTCGCGTGCCCGGTGGAGGGCAAGACGATGGCGGAGGTTGCGGGGAAGAAGAGCGCCGCGTGCAAGCTCATGCTCGAAGATAGCATCTCGCGGGAGGGCGCTGGGAAGAGGCTGCTGGAAGCGTGCGAGGCGGGGCGCGTCGCAGCCGTCGTGGCCATGCTCGACGGCGGAGCACCTATCGATTTCGTCGACGACGACGGCTGGTCCGGGCTTCACTTCGCCGCCGCGGAAGGTACCCCCGAGCTGTGCGAGCTGCTCATGGGAAGAGGGCTCAAGGCTGATACGAAGGCGGGAGACGGGGAGACGCCGCTGGACCTCGCGGAGGAGGAGGAGCACGAGGAAGCCGTCGCCGCGCTCAAGGCGTCGCTCGAGTAGACTATTTTTCCGGCTGCTAATCTTATTACACACGGAGCCGCTAAGGTACGCCCCCCACTCCGCCGTTCCCCTCCGCCTCGAGCTTCCCGAGGTGCCACACGAGCGCCCGCCTCAGCCGCCGGCACGCCCTCCTGTCGAACCGCAGCGCGGACGCCCCGCTGCCACGCCCCGTCTTCCACGCCAGACACCGTACCAACCTCTCGCACCGGCCGGATTCGTCCGACAACATCGCCTCCGCGACGTCCCGCGGAAGATGAGCCGCGTCGCAGTACGCCACCGCGAGCGCCGTCGCGTCCTCCTCGTGCGTCGCGTCTAAGGGCAGGTTATCGGTGACGTCGAGGGGCTCGTCGTTGGCGTTCGCCCAGCATATTTCCGCGATGGACGGCGTGTACCCGCGGACGTCCAAGTCCGATTGACGCAAGTCGGGCTCCATCTCCCCGTCCCTCCGCCACTCCTTGATCGTCCGCTTGTACGTTTCGCGACGCCACGCGAGGGCCTCCTCCGTGGCCCACCCGCCGCCCGGGACCTTGCGCACCTCGTAACGCTTCGACCACTCGGGATCGTCGACGCCGGGATCAATCTCGGAGTCGGTGTCTGAATCGTTCGTCGGGTCCATGAACTTATTTTCATCGGAGTCGAGTTCGTCCAGGTACGCGGAGTACTCCGCCGCCTCTACACGCAGCTCCTCGTCGCTCCGCGGCAGCGGCGGGGGCTCGTCCCGGCGCATCGCCTTCTTGAGGTACGACTCGAGCGACATCGTGTGGTCCGCGCGAGGGTTCAGCGGCGCTCCCGTCTCGTGATCGACCAGAAAGTTCTTCAGCGAATACCGCATCACGTTCGCGGGGTGCCACGCGTGCGTCTCCGCGGAGTACCGAGGTACCTCCGCCTTCTCCACGATCTCGATACCGGCGTACGCCCTGAGCAGACCCGCGATGTCGAGCGCTCCGTCGGGGAGGAGCCTGCGGACGTCCGGGTTTTCGTCGAAGAACGATCGACCCGCCATCTGATCGCTTTTATCGCCGATTAACGCATCGTCGTCGATTGAAGCCTCGGGTGCCGTCGGGCCCGGGTCCGCGACTGCCCGCGTCTGAGTAGTCTCCGGCTTATTCGACACGGGTTCACTCTCCGCCGGGGGCACGTACGCGACGGTCGGTATCCCGCCGCCGTCCCTCGCGCTGACCTCCTCCGCATCCGTGAGCTCCCGGCCCACGAACATGCGCATGAGCATCGCGGGGTCGAGACCGGATTCGGACTCGGTCGCGTCGTTAGTTACCGAGGTCGACGGATTGTCTGTCTCGATGGGTCTCGACTCCGGCGGCGGGGGCGGAGGAGGAGGTGATGGCGGCGGTTCGACCTCATCCGCCTTCACCGCCGCCGGTTCATCTTCAGCCGGTTCATCTTCCCGTTCGATCACCGTCGCGTTGACGTCGAAGGACTCGACGGATTCGAAGTACTCCGAGTCGCGGCGATTATTACCCGGCTCGTTCGCCGAATCGCCATCTCGCTCGATGATCACCGAGTCGTTACCGTCACGCGAGGACTCGCCCGAGTCGCGATGCACGACAGTCCCGGCGCCGCTGCTCTGACGCGGGCTCGGTGCGATGACCACCGTGCCGGCGTCCGAAACCCGGGGCGACGTCGCGGGGCTGAAAGTTTCCTGACCGTTTTTCCTCGACGTCTCAGACTGCGTCTCGACTCGGCTCGTCTTCTCCTTCGCGTCTCCTTGGTCGACGTCCTCGAGCGAGACGAACACCTCCGGCGAGGGCATCGGCGGGTGCTTCACCTGCGTCCCCGCGGGTGACTGCGGCGGGGACATGCTGTCCAGCGCAGCCTCCGCCGCGGCCATCGCCGCCGCCGCCACCGCTGGGTCGAAGCGAATGGTGGCGCTCGAGTTTTTCCGCCTGTGCCCGGGCTTCGAGCCTGTGTGTTCGGTGCCCCCACCACCCGCGGGGGGCGGCACTGCGGTGTCCTTGACGATGACCGAGCCGGTGTCCGTGCTCATCGTGCTCCCCTGGTCCGTCCGTGTCGTCGAATCTTCCTTCGTGGGAGCCGCCGGTTGTTTCGGATCCGCCGGCTTTCGTTTGGCTTCCTCCTTCCTTTGTTCCTCCTTCCGTCGTGTCTCCTCGTCCGTCTCCCGCGCCGCCCACTGCTTCGCCTGGGTGATCATCGGCACAAGACTCGCGCCGCTTCCCGCGGAGGACTGCAGGAACCTGTGCGGCAGGAGCTCCGTGGCGGTCGGTCGTCTCGAAGTCTCCTTGCGAAGGCATTGATTGATAAAGTCGTGA
>MDSX01089885.1_pt1 | contig 16919 bp, 20 predicted proteins | sample 811141 | NCBI WGS metagenome assembly MDSX01 (sample SAMN05326642, study PRJNA326480) | marine metagenome | isolation source: seawater | place: Atlantic Ocean: South East | collected 2010 | reverse complement strand
TAAATCCATTCAAAATCAGAGAGAACCTGCTGTTTTTTGAGTGGATTTTTTTGGTACTCCACTGGAATGCAAACAATAATCTTGCTCGCGGCAGTATTTGGCTCAAAGGTATTAGGTCTTGAGAGTACTCAACTTATTGTAACCATTCTCATAATTCAATTTGTTGCTATTGCTGGTGCTGTAGCCTTTTCGCGCCTTAGCGAGCGTACGTCAAACATATTTGCAATAAGTTTAGGAGTTGCCATTTGGATGGTTATTTGCCTTATAGCTTATTTTGTTCAAACCGCGACTGAATTTTATGTGGTATCTATTGGCCTGGGTTTTGTTATGGGGGCAGTTCAAAGTCTTTCACGAAGCACCTACAGCAAAATGTTACCAAAAACAGAAGATCATAGCACTTACTTCAGCTTTTATGATGTGATGGAGAAATTGGCCACGACTGTTGGGATGTTTTCAATAGGAATTTTGGAGTGGCTAACAGGGGATTTAAGAAATAGCGCCCTTGCACTTTCTTTATTCTTCGCTATTGGTTTGGTTCATATGCTCCGATTGCACGTTTTCCAAAAGAAATCCGCCACTTAGCCGGTAAATAACTTCTCCAAAAAATTCATCTTCTTCTACACCGTCAAACTTGGCTTTAAAGGATGCCGACCCTGACTTAGGCCATGAAACCTTTTCTACAGAACTTCGGCTAATAAGAACTCCTCCTATGAGTTCAACACTTTCGCTTTCATAAGAAATGATTTCGCCGGAAACCTTTACAATGGCTCCCGGTAATAATGTGCCATTATCTACCAAAGTACCTAGAGATTCGGACAAGGTCAATACCTCTACTTTTTGGTCAAGCGCATTCTTTGGTTTTCTGAAATATTCACTTAGGCCATAAAATAAGCCCACTGCAAGGGCAGTCAATACTATGATGATAATCTTTTTTCTCATTATTTAGCTTCGCATTTGGCCAATATAGTTGCTCGGAGTAATTCTTTTTAATTCATCTTTAATTTGATTGCTAACCTCCAGTTGGTCTATAAAAACAGAAATGCTCTTTGCGTTTATTTCACTATTAGTTCGTGTCAGTTCTTTTAAAGCTTCGTAAGGTTTTGGATACCCTTCTCGGCGCAGGATGTTCTGTATAGCTTCTGCAACAACGGCCCAATTTGCTTCTAAATCTGCTGCTATTTTAGTCTCGTTGACCAAGAGTTTTTCCAGCCCTTTATTCATGCTTGTTACAGCAATCATGAGGTGGCCAAAAGGCACCCCCGCATTGCGAAGTACAGTTGAATCTGTTAAATCTCTTTGGAGTCTTGAAACAGGCAGTTTGGATGAGAGGTGTACAAGCAGCGCGTTGGCAATACCAAGATTTCCTTCGGCATTTTCAAAGTCTATTGGATTCACCTTGTGGGGCATTGCAGATGAGCCTACTTCTCCTTTTTTAATCTTTTGTTTGAAATAATCCATGCTCACGTAGGTCCAAACGTCTCTGCAGAAGTCAATGAAAATAGTATTGATACGCTTTAACGCGTCTAATTGTGCTGCAAGGTTATCGTAATGCTCAATTTGAGTAGTGGGGTAACTTCTACTTAAATTTAAATATGCTGATACAAAATGATCGCCCCATTTATGCCAATCTTCATTAGGGTAAGCGGCAGCATGAGCATTAAAGTTTCCTGTAGCGCCTCCGAATTTAGCACTGTGCGGTATAGATTTTAATTGATCCAGTTGAGTCCGCAGGCGTGAAGTAAAGACCATAAATTCTTTACCTAATGTGGTGGGAGAGGCTGGTTGGCCGTGCGTACGTGCTAAGAGAGGAATTGCACTCCAGGCTGCTGCTTTTTTTTCAATCTCTGAAATAAGTAATTCGAGTGATGGATATACAACCTCTTGTAGTGCATCCTTGATACTTAACGGTACCGCAGTGTTGTTGATGTCTTGGGAAGTCAATCCAAAATGAATAAACTCTTGGTATTTACTCAGGCCTATTTGCTCAAACGCCTCTTTTAGAAAGTACTCTACTGCTTTGACATCATGATTGGTTACCTTCTCAATATCCTTGATTCTTTGCGCATCTTCAGTAGAGAAATTCAAGTAAAGATTACGTAGTGATTCAAACGAATTAGGATGGACACCTGAGAGCTGGGTAATACCCTTTTCACAGAGCGCAATGAAGTATTCGACCTCTACTCTTACGCGGTATTTGATTAACGCAAATTCTGAAAAATATGGAGTTAAATAAGCTGTTTTTGGGGCATAACGGCCATCTATGGGAGAAATGGCATGGAGAGCAGTGGACATAAGTATTTTCGTTAAAAAACAAAATTAGCGTAGTTGTCCCCTTTTTCCTAATTCTATGACCTCGAGGTTTTCTACTTTTCCTTTAGTATTGGGCTGGTGTTGAACAATTTCAAAACGAAGCATTGTTCGGACTTTATGAAAACCATATTGACCAAAGGCACCTGGGTTCATGTGAAGACAATTAATTTTTGCATCATTTACCACTTTTAGTATGTGGCTATGACCACAAACAAATAGGTCGGGTTGTTCTTTTCGAATAATATCACGAGTGCGACTATTGTATTTAGGAGGATAGCCGCCAATATGCGTCATCCATATTTTCATACCACCTACAATGAATTTCTGATGTAGAGGGTAGCGCGAACGCATGGTATGATCATCTATATTGCCGTAGACGGCAATTATTTGCTTTCCTGTAGCTTCAAGTGCATCCATGGATTCGTGTGATCCCATATCACCGGCATGCCAAATCATATCTGCTTCTTGGGCAAATTCTACAACACGACTGTCTATGTGACTGTGATTGTCTGAGAGCAATAATATTTTTGTCCTTATATCCTGCACAAGTGTACCTTTGAAATATCAATGAGCATCAAAAGTAATGAGAACACTCCTGAGATTGGCTTTCGACGGCTCCCCATTTTGTGGTTGGCAGATTCAACCAAACGACCGTACTGTTCAAGGGGACTTAGAAGATGCTTTAGGTAGATTATTGAATCAGCCCGTAAGCATAGTGGGAGCTGGAAGAACAGATTCGGGCGTGCATGCTAAAGAAATGGTTGTTCATTTTGACTGGAGCCCAAAATTGGCCTGCGGTATAAAAGATTTAAATCATCTTATTCATCGTTTAAATCGATTCCTGGATCCTGCTATTAGCGTTTATGACGCCGTTGAAGTGGCTGCAGATTGGCATGCACGATTTGATGCTACCAGCCGTAGTTATGAATACTATATGTGCGATAACGGTTCTCCGTTCCATAGAAAAAACGCTTGGATGGTGGAAAAAATGCCGGATGTAGAGTTAATGAATGAAGCGGCCCGTATGTTGCTAGAAGAGCAGGATTTTGCTAGTTTTTGCAAGAAGGGTTCTGACAATAAAACAACACTGTGCTTTGTTACTAAAGCGCAATGGGTAAAGCAGGGCGACCTTTGGGTGTTTCATATTTCTGCAGACCGTTTCCTTCGCAACATGGTTCGTGCAATTGTAGGTTCACTATATGAAGTGGGTCTAGGCAAATGGTCGGTGGAAGAATTTAAGAATCGACTTCTTCAAAAAAATCGGGGTGCTATGGGAACTAGCGCACCGGCGCAGGGTTTATATTTAATTAAAGTAACCTACAAAAACTTGTAAATGTCTCAAGTCGGCGGTAAAGCATTTGATTTTAAACTCTTTTTGAAGGTGATGGCCTACGCCAAACCCTATAGAAGCCTCTTTATTTTTTCTGTCATACTTACCGTGGTTTTGGGCGCTTTAAGTACTGCACGCCCAATACTTATTCGCAGTGTGATTGATGATGCGATTCTACAGGTTAATGCCCCTGAATTAGTTCGTTTGATGATTCTCCTTGTTGGACTATTGGTAGCGGAAGCGTTGGGTCAGTTTGGGTTCATGTATGCGGCTAATTGGCTTGGTCAGAGTATAATCAAAGACATTCGTATTGAGTTGTATGATAGGCTACAGACCTTCAAATTGGGATTTTATGACCGAACGCCTATTGGACAATTGGTAACGCGTGTAGTCTCTGATATTGAGACTATTTCACAAATTTTCTCTCAAGGAATACTGGTCATTTTTGGCGATCTTTTTAGAATAGCAGTTATGCTTGGTGCCATGTTCTTCTTCTTCAATCCTGTGCTGGTTCTAGTTAGCCTTAGTGTTATTCCCATACTTTTTATTGCTACAAGATGGTTTCAACGCGGTATAAAAGGAGCTTTTCAGCAGGTTCGAACTGAAGTCAGTAATCTCAATACGTTTGTTCAAGAGCACTTGAGCGGTATGGCCATTGTTCAGGCCTTTGGGCGCGAACAGCAGGAGATGGACAAATTCATGAAAATCAATGACAGGCATCGTCAGGCCAATATTAAAAGCATATTTTATTATGCGCTCTTTTTTCCCATTATTGAGGTTCTAAGTGCCATGTCTATTGGCTTAGCTGTTTGGTATGGGGGTATGAATGCAGCCACAGGAGGTAGCGTAACGATTGGTGAATTGACTGCGATTATCATTTTTATTGGAATGCTTTTTCGTCCTCTTAGACAACTTGCGGACCGATTTAACACCTTGCAAATGGGAATGGTGGCCTCTGAAAGGGTGCTTAAGCTGCTAAATAATCATGAAGATATAGAAGCAAACGGAATGAAAATAATTCAAGACCTCCAAGGTGAAATTTCCTTCCAAAATGTTCATTTCAGCTACAACAAGGATGAGCCCATTTTACGGGATGTTAGCTTTGAGGTGGCCAAGGGTGAAACGGTAGCAATAGTAGGGGCTACAGGTGCAGGTAAAAGCACGATTATTTCAGCATTGATGGGTTTTTATCCTTACAGTGAAGGTTCTATTACAATTGACGGTGTAGAGCTTAAAGACATTGACGTACATGCTTTACGTCAGCAAGTAGCACTGGTCCTTCAAGACGTGTTTTTATTTTCTGATTCCGTTCGTTCAAATGTGGTTCTTGGGGATCAGCACATCACGGATGAACAACTTTTGAAGGCCGCAGAAACCATTGGTATAGCTGAATTTATTGACGAGCTTCCTGGAGGATTAGATTATAATGTTCAAGAGCGTGGTGGCGTGCTTTCTGCCGGACAAAGACAACTATTGGCATTCTTACGCGCATACATCACTCAACCAAAGGTGCTCATTCTAGATGAGGCCACATCAAGTATTGATTCGCATACAGAAGAACTTATTCAGCGCGCTCTTATGGCACTTACTAAAGACCGAACTTCTGTTATCATCGCGCATCGCCTTTCAACTATTCAGCATGCGGATAGAATTATTGTTTTAGATAAGGGTCAGATAGTAGAAGTTGGAAGTCACCAAGTACTCCTTGAAAAGGAGGGAGCCTATTTCAACCTTTACGAAAAGCAATTTGCCAGCGAGGCATAAAAAAAACGGCATCTCTTGGATGCCGTTTTTCATTTTTGCTAGTTAATTTTTAAAATCGGTACCCAAAATTGATGCCCGAGCGCACGTGAAATGGAACGCCGTATATAGCAGAAAGTAGAGATTCGTAAGTATCTGTATGTGTAATGCTATTGACAAAATTATATCCGGCACCCGCATAAAGTCTAAAAGTAATTCCATTCTCTAAAGCACCATGCCAACCAAGATTCAACCCCATACCTAAGGCAGTTTGAGTAAAGTTTGCTGGGACTAGAATTAAATTTTCATCCAACTCTTCCCAACCAGAACTTGCCATTGATTTGAAGCGTAAATATGCACCTGCATACATGCCCTCATTATCATCACCTGACCCGTTGAAGTACATCATATATTCTGGGCTAAAGGCAAAGCCCGTGAATGAGGCATTAACAGTGTTGTCCTCATCTGATACTTCGGAAAAACTAATCAGTCGTAATTCAAGGTTTGTTGATGACGTTGGGTCCAAGTGATACATTCCTTCAAGCTTTAATTGACCGCTAACTAAGGCTCCAGTTCCTAGAGAAACTTCAATAGACTGTGCATTTGCTGTACCAATGATGCCAATGGTAAGCGCAAGTGATAAGAGTGATTTTTTCATTGTTTAGGTTTTTATTATTGGGATAAGGTAAAAAAAAAACGGCATCTCTTGGATGCCGTTTTTTAAAATAATGTGAATATCACCTCTATCCATTCATAGAAATCAGGAATTCCGCATTGTCTTTTGTTTTGCGCATTCTGTCGTTTAGGAATTCCATCGCCTCAATTGGTGTCATATCGGCAAGATACTTTCTCATGATCCACATGCGTTGGAGCACATCTGGAGCCAATAACAAGTCTTCTTTTCTAGTGCCACTTTCAATGAGGTTGATAGCCGGCCAAATTCTGCGATTTGCAATACGACGGTCAAGCTGCATTTCCATGTTACCAGTACCTTTAAATTCTTCAAAGATGACTTCATCCATTTTGGATCCAGTATCAATCAGGGCTGTTGCAAGAATGGTAAGTGAACCTCCTCCTTCAATGTTACGCGCTGCACCAAAGAAGCGTTTTGGCTTTTGAAGTGCATTCGCATCTACACCACCAGAAAGTATCTTTCCAGATGCAGGGCTAACCGTATTATAAGCTCGCGCTAAGCGGGTGATTGAATCGAGCATGATAATAACATCATGACCACATTCAACCATTCTTTTGGCTTTCTCAAGAACAATATTAGCTACTTTAACGTGGCGATCTGCGGCTTCATCAAATGTAGACGCTACGACTTCTGCATTCACGCTTCTAGACATATCTGTGACTTCCTCTGGACGTTCGTCTATGAGTAGCACAATCATATAAGCTTCAGGGTGGTTTGCTGCAATTGCATTTGCAACCTCTTTCATTAAAGTAGTTTTACCCGTCTTTGGTTGCGCAACTAAAAGTCCGCGTTGGCCCTTGCCAATAGGGGAGAAGAGGTCAATAATTCTAGTTGAAGTAGACATTTTACGCGTAGTAATGTCATATTTCTCTTCAGGGAACAACGGCGTTAAATGTTCAAAAGCAACTCGGTCTCGTACAAATTCCGGGCTACGTCCATTGATACTATTCACTTTTACAAGAGGAAAGTATTTTTCACCCTCCCTTGGAGGACGAACTTCTCCACTAACCGTATCACCTGTTTTTAGTCCTAGACTTCTGATTTGATTCTGGCTAACGTAAATGTCATCAGGGGAATTGAGATAATTGTAGTCTGAGCTTCTCAAGAAGCCGTAGCCATCTGGCATAACTTCTAGAACACCTTCATTGGCAATAATTCCCTCAAAGTGAAATTCTTTAGGTCTTCTACGCCTATTATCGTTGTTTTGATTCTGGCGGTTTTTATCCTGGTTCCGATTCTTATTGCGGTTTTGGTGCTCTCCTTGATGACGATCCTTACGGCTCTCTTGTTGTTCGGTTTTCTGCTCTATACTTTCTGCAGGAATTTCTTTTTTAACCGATTTTTCAGCACTTTCTGCCTCAGGGGTATCATTAGCGGTTGCTTCAGTAGCTTCCATACCTAGTTTTGATTTAATAGCATCTACCAATTCGCCTTTCTTCATTGTTTTGGCCTTCGGTATTTCTAGTTTAATGCCCAATTCTTTAAGTTCGGGCAATTTGCGAGAATGCAAATCTTTTTCAGTCAACATGTGTTTGGGAATATCTTGTAAAAGAAACGATTAGGTGAATTTCTTTCGAACTCTGTGATACAATAATAGTGAGTTTCGAAGAAAATGAGTCGTCTCAAACTGATTTTTTTTTCAACTTTGTCAAAATTTCAATCATGATTCAGCGAATTCAAACACTTTATTTATTCGTGGCGGCAATCTTAAGTGCATTGTCCGCATTTGTTCTTCCTATGTATTCTTTAGATGAAATTACATTAGAGGCTACTGCTAATGCCGCAACCTTTGGAGGATTTGGAGGGTCAATGGCTTTTTTTTCTGGAGCAATTCTCTTGTACCGAAACCTAAAATTACAGTTATTGATTGTTCGTTTAAGTATGGTGCTGAGTCTTCTGGTGCTTGGCGCGCTTATTTGGATTATCCAAGGTAACGGTGGCTCGGCAGCCTTGGGCGTTGTTATTCCCTTTGTCAACATAGTCTTGGCATTTATGGCCTCAAAAGGGATACAGAAGGACGAAGCTAAGTTGCGCTCCTTGGATAGACTTCGTTAAAGAGGGCCAGGTAGTTCGGTCAGCTGTTGAGCACTTTGGCAGTCCCAATATAAATTTTGGAGGCCATTGGTGAGCCAAATGGTTTTGGCTCCAATGGTGTTGTTGTAATTAAAGGCTTGATTGAAGGTTTCTTGACTGAGTTTTACATGAGGAGATTTGCATTCGACTAAGACGACAGGCTTGCCGTCTACATTGGCGATTAAGTCGCTACGCTTTTGATTAAAACCCGTTATTAGGCCCGTTTCGATTTGAAGGTGATACAGGCTATATTTTTTGGCTATGAGGTATTGAACGGCGTGTTGCCTAACCCATTCTTCTGGTGTGCATACTAACCATTTGTTGCGAACCGCATCAAAAACCCACTCCTTTTCTTCCTCGTATTTGATCTTAATCAAGGCAGTTAACTCATTGGGGAAATTCAATTGACTGAGCGGCACTACTTGATATTAGTGTTAAACTTCTCAGGATATTTACCCTGAATATCTTTATAAAATTCAGACAATTTGGCCTTGGTTTCTTCCAAAGAGGTTGGGGTAATAATTTTTTCTACACCTGCCCTTTTATTTTTGTAGTCTACGAAACCAAGGCTAATATCTACGCCTGCTTCTTTTGCTATGTAATAGAAACCGCTTTTCCATTTATCCGTGCGTCTCCTTGTTCCTTCTGGACTAATAATCAGATTAATTTTTCTTTCTCGCATGAGTTTTGTGCTTAGCTCAACTAAATTGTTTCGTTGGGATCGGTTTACTCCAATTCCGCCGAGCCAGGTAAATAGCCCAAAGAAGTACCATTTTGTGTAGAAATCTTTTATGAGGAATTTCATTGGTAATTTCATTTGCCAAAAGGTTCCAAGTGCTAAAACAGTGTCAAAATTTGAAGTGTGAGGCGCGGCTATGGTAACCGTATTTCTTGCCTTTTCCTTAATCTCTTCTGAGGCAACAACTTTCCAGCCAATTAACCAAAACCCTATTCTGCTAATAATATATTTCATAATGAATACATGGTAGAGCTAAGATACGTCAAACCATTCCTGAGGAAAACCTAACAAGTAGGCTTTCTTTGTAGCCCTAGTCAAGGCGGTATAAAGCCATTTATAATAAATTGGTGACGGACCATCAGGTAAGTAGGGGTGCTCAATGATCACTTGCTCCCATTGCCCGCCTTGGCTTTTATGACAGGTTATAACGTAACTAAATTTCACCTGAAGTGCATTATAATAAGGGTCGTTTTTGATTGCTTCGTAAATTTTCTTTTTTGCACTTAATCTAGAGAATTTATTGAGCATCTGCTCGTACAACGCATTATTCTGTGCAGCGGATAATGATGGTCCTTCAGATTGAAGGGTACTTAGGTTTAGTATGACGTCAATTTCACTTTCATCTGGATAGTCTACGAATACTACGGTCGCTTCACAATAGGTTAGGCCGTAGCGTTCGTGTATGTTGCGAATAGACCGTACTTCTCCAATTTCACCATTTGCTATAAATCCCATTTTAGAGGTATCGGATAGCCAGAAATAGTTGTTTTTAACTACCATGAATTGGTCACCAGCAGAAATTTGATCTTCTTGAAATTTGATTCTGCCACGAATACCTTGATTGTAGTTGTTTGCTTTTTTATTCGACCGGACAACCATGGTATTACCCTCACCTTTGGAAGTATATAATTGTTCAAAAACTTCCTGCAGTTGGTAGCCGTCTTCAATGACAATAAAGTCTTTTCCTGGAAGCATTTTAGGGGCATCGGATGAGTCCTTTTCAATAAGCTCTCTGAGCTGTGTGGCATTGCGCAAAATAAAACTGTCCAATGCCTGCCTAACCACCGCGCGCAGCGTGTGTTCTACGGTATTAAAACCTGCTCGGGTGAAATAGTCTGAATTGAGTGCAGGGCTTTTTGGCTGACCCACGGGAGGCAACTGTGCTGGATCACCAACAAGAATCAAACTATTAGAAGCGTCTGTGAAAACAAAGGTTAATAAGTCTTCTAATAATGAATTGCCCCCAAGAGTGCTATCGGTATTAGTGGCAATTAATCCGGCTTCATCAACAACAAATGTGGTGTTTTTGTGTGAATTGTTAGCGAGGATGAATTTTGCTACCCCTCCAGATGCAATGCTAGGTCTATATAGGCTTCTGTGAATGGTAAAAGCATTCTTCCCCGCTGCGCCTCCCATTACTTTTGCTGCTCTTCCTGTTGGGGCCATGAGCAGTATTTTGCGCTGGTGTTTTTTATGAGTGGCAACAACGGATTTTAAAATGGTTGTTTTTCCCGTCCCTGCATATCCTTTAACAATGAGTACCTCAGGATGGATGCGTTTAACACTTAGGTAAAGAGCTAACTTTTTAAGCAAAGTATCTTGGTCCTCAGTCGGTTCGAATGGGAAAAAGCCTTTTAGATCTGCGTATGTGGATTGCGGTGTAAGCAATTAAAAAATATTGTAGTTTTGAAGCGATTAATCGTGAACAATTACAATGAATTCAAAGGTACAACTCGGAATTAAAGCAGTTCTCATCGTAGCGTGTCTGTTTTTGACCATACGAATCTACCAAAGTATTATGCAACCCATCAAGTTTCAGCGTATTGAGCGCTCAAGATTGTGTGATATTACAGAGCAATTAGAAAATATTCGTGAAGCTCAATTGGCTTATAAGAGTGAGATGGGCAGTTATTGCGCCTCAATTCAAGAACTGGTGGGTTTTGTTGATACCGGATTCATAAGTATCATTGAGAGAAAGGATACATCTTTCATGTATTATGATAAGATTTATCAGAAGGAAATGAATAAGGATTCCGTAATGATCAGAGTACTTGGTCAAGAGAAAGTAAGTATGCAGCTTTTTGGCGAAGGATTCATGGCAGAATCATTGCGACATATTTCTGGTACGGACTCTTCTTTTAGCATGGATGCTTCAGAAATAAATAAAAACGGTGTTGATGTCGCCACCTTTGAAGTAAGCGCTCCATACAAAGTAATTTTTGCAGATATTGCGGAAAACTTCCCACAAGCATATGGTAAGGCTGAAAATAATTCTCTTACTATTGGGTCATTAACAGAACCAACAATTAGTGGTAATTACGAGAACTCATACTGTAAAGCAGACTAATATTGATCCAGCCTTTGAATCGGCAAAGGCGGAAAATTGCACATTGTCCATCTTGCGTGAGCAGGATGGACTTTCTTTTTTAGTTAAAAACTCAACTACGAATCAGCTGTACATGATTGGGTGTTTACCGGGTTCTGATTTGTCTGTAGAACCTTTCCAAGAGGTAATGTCATTCTTTCCGCAAATTCCGGGAAAGGTTGTTTTGGCTAGTGATTTTGCTTCATCCACCTTGTTGCCCGCGCCATTAATGCCCAAAGATTTGGGATGGACCAAGCATCTATTAGGCCAAAAGGCAAATAAAATATTTTCTTCTAATAAATTAGAATGCAAGGCTGCTGCATTTTTGACTTCATCCGAGATTAAAGAACAAGAAATCGAGCACAATTGGCTATTGCAGCTTGAAAAAATGAGCCAATCTAAAGGCAAAAAGATTTGGGTTGATTTGGGTGGAAGGACCGCCAATTTTTACGCCTTGGAAGGTAAGAAGATCTATCTAGTTAATAACTTGCCTATTGAGTCAAAGGAAGATTTGCTATACCATCTTGGAAATATTACAGAACAATTGAAGTGGAATAGGGAAACGCTTCACCTTGAAATAACTGGAGTAGCTCATAGCGCATACAGAGCATTCGTTAAGCCTTATTTTTTCAATGTAGAAGGGATCAAGGTTTCTAAATACGTGAAAGTTAGTTCTGCTATGAATGAGGTAGATATAGCTTCGTTTGGCGCATTACTGAGAATATGAGGATAATCAGCGGAAAGTGGCGCAGTAAGCGCATTAAGGCCCCTAAAAATCTGCCGTCCCGTCCTACAACGGATTTTGGTAAGGAGAGTTTGTTTAATATCCTAAACAACAGATTTTACTTTGAAGACCTACGTGTACTGGATTTATTTTCAGGTACAGGTAATATTAGCTATGAGTTTGCTTCAAGAGGCGCACAAGAAATAGTTGCAGTAGATATGCATAGAGAGTGTGTCCGATTCATTTCGAAAATCTCCGATGATTTAGAAGCGGATATTCAAGCCGTTCAGGCTGATGCCTTGCAATGGGTTAGACGAAATTCAACTCAGTACGACATTGTTTTTGCAGATCCCCCCTACGATTATGAGCATTATGAAGATTTAGCACGCGGCATAATGGAGCATGAACTTTTAACTGAGGTGGGCGAAGCCATTATTGAGCATAGTGATCAGACTGATCTAAGTCATTTACCGGGTTTCAGGGAACACCGTCGTTATGGACACGTGAATTTTAGTTTCTTTTCTCGATCTGAAGAGAATGAAGATTAGATAAGGAAGTCTACGAGTTTAGAGATGGCACGTCCTCTATGACTCATACTGTTTTTCTCTGCGTTATCCATTTGAGCAAAACTCCGATTATGCCCTTCGGGTATGAAAATAGGGTCATAGCCAAAGCCCTTAACTCCTTGGCGCTGCGTTGCTATTGTTCCTTTTACAATCCCTTCAAAAACATGTTCCTTACCGTCTAGAATAAGTGCAATAGCAGTACGAAATTGTGCCGTTCTTTTTTTCTCAAATTCTAGAGCAGAAAGAATCTTATCCATGTTCGCTTGAGGGTCTCTTGCTTCACCTGCATATCTTGCGCTAATCACACCTGGTGCACCATTTAAAGCATCTACCTCTAAACCTGTATCGTCCGAAAAGCAGGGTGTTCCGTATTTATTCCATATCACACGTGCTTTGAATAATGCATTTCCCTCCAGGTTAGGTTCGTTTTCAGGGATGTCCTCATGATCACCAAGATCGCTTAGACCAATAACTTTGTATTTGTGTCCAATTAATTCCTTAACCTCTCGTAACTTACCCGCATTGTGGGTGGCAAAAACCAATCTCATAAACTTTGTAGAATGAGTATCAAAAGTACAGTCTTAATTCGCTTTCTTGGACCAATCGTAGCACTATTTACTGCTACAATCGGCGGCTTTGAATCACACTTTATACTTCTTGGTATCACCTTTTGGATGCTCATGTGGTGGATTTCCGAAACGGTGCACTTGGCAGTAACAGCGTTGTTGCCGCTATTGCTTTTTCCTTTATTTGGGATTATGGAGGCAAAAAGTATGTCAAGCTATTATGCACATCCTCTTGTGTACTTGTTTTTTGGAGGATTTGTCCTTGCAAGGGCATTAGAACAGACCAATTTACATTATAGAATTGCCCTTTGGATTTTACGTAAAACAGGAACAGAAGGGCGGGGTTTACTTGCGGGTTTCATGCTTAGTACAGGCTTTATGTCCATGTGGATTAGTAACACAGCAACTTCTATTATGATGCTTCCGATCGTTACGAGCGTGTTGTCTGTTCTGCCTAAGAATGTATCTGTAAAGGTAGAGCGCCCCTTGCTCTTATCTGTTGCATGGGCTGCGAATATTGGTGGGATGGCCACTTTAATTGGCACGCCGCCTAATATGATTTTTGCAGGGTTTTTAAGTGAAAATTTTGATCGAGAAATAGGTTTTGTAGAATGGCTTCCAATTGGCCTTTCTGCCGCTATTAGCATGGGTATCGTAGCATTCGTTATTCTGTCGCGAAGTTTTCGTGGTGTGGAGTTTTCAAGCATAACGGAGGAGGGCACCGCGGATTTTCTCGCAAATGAATGGGAAAAACTTGGAGCTATCAGCCGTGTCCAGAAGCGGGTGGCGCTGATTTTTGTTGTCACGGCAATTTTATGGATAGTAAGACCTTATTTGGGCGGAATTAGTGAGCACATACATTGGTCGGACACCGGTATTTCTTTGATCGCGGCGTTGTTGTTATTTACAGTTATTGGTGAGAAAGGATCGACTATTGTGGATTGGGAGGCAACCTCTAAGCTACCTTGGGGTATTCTAGTTCTTTTTGGTGGAGGACTTGCTTTGGCTGGAACCCTGCAGCAAAGTCAATGGTTTGGAATGTTAGAGTCAAGTATGCAGTCTTTGGGTGAGATCCCTCTTATTATCTGGGTTTTTATTATGGCAATGTTGGGCGTCTTTGCTACGGAACTATTGAGTAATATGGCTTTAGTGAGCGCATTGATGCCGTTGGTTTTTAGTCTGTCCATCACTTTTGGGTGGTCCATGGAGATTTTGAGTATTCCACTTGTTTTAGGTGCAAGTTGTGCTTTCATGTTGCCAATGGCCACACCTCCTAATGCAATTGTGTTTTCTACGGGTAGGCTGACGGTACGCTATATGATGATTAGAGGATTCATCTTAAATATTGCCGCTTTGATATTGTTAACCCTTCTTGGATACGTGCTCCTTACAGTGGGCTAACCACATGTTCAGGTTGCTGCAATACTTTTTTAGGTAAATGCTTCTTTATAGTCTCGCCAAGCGCTTCTATCCACTCTAACTTGAGTTGAGCTCTAGAATAAATAAGACTTACCTGCCTCGTAGGAGTAGGTTCCGCAATGGGTTTCACGTAACTCTTATACCTATCGTTGAGGTCTATACCTGTTAAGTAAGGTAACAAAGTCATGCCCATCCCTTTATCCGCCAATTTAACAAGGGTATCAAAATGACCACTTTCCATGTGGATGCCCTCTGAATTGAGGTTGATAGAATTACAAAGGGATAACACACTATTTCGAAAACAATGACCTTCATTTAGCAATAATAGCTCCTCAGGGTTAATTTCAGAGGCTAACAAAAATTTATCCTTTGCCATACGGTGGTAACTGGGCACAAAAGCAACAAATGGTTCGTGATATAATGGTTTTTCTACGACTCCTTTTTCTTCCAATGGTGTTGCTGCGATACCAACATCTATTCGGTCTTTACGCAACGCTTCAATCATATCGGACGTCTTCATTTCCTCAACGAATAATTTTATTTTTGGATAGGCCTTGTTGAACTCCACCAAAAACCTTGGCAGTAAACTTGGTGCAACTGTAGGTATTACAGCAAGACGAAGTTCGCCTTGAAACGTCCCTTTTATTTGTTTAGACATATGTTCAAGAATGGCGGCTTCTTGAAGTACTTTTCTCGCCTGAGCTAGGATTTTTAGGCCTAAGGGTGTGGGGACAATAGGTTGCTTTGAACGATCAAAAATTAGGATGTCCAATTCTTCTTCCAATTTTTGGATTTGCATGCTTAAGGTTGGTTGAGTAACAAAGCATGCTTCAGCAGCCCGTGCGAAGTGCCGGTGATTGTCAACGGCAATGATATAGCGGAGTTGTGTAATAGTCAAGACTTATGAGATTGAGATTTTTGATAGATAACAAAAATAACCCATAAAGTTCAATGAGAATCCTCTTCTAGCCTAATTTCGTCTTTATGACGGCGTCAGAATTTATAAACCGAATACAAAAATCTAATGATGATTTTTCCATGGCTCATTCTATGATGCCTTGGTATAGGAAATTAGTGAAGCCATCTGCCCAGACTCTAAAAAAAGCCAATAAGGCAGCTGTATTAGTGCATGTTTTTCAAGGGCAAAAAGATCTCGAAATCTTATATATGAAAAGACCCGCGTACGAGGGGACGCATGGCGGTCAGGTTAGTTTTCCTGGAGGTAAAAGAGAAACGGTAGATGCTGATTTTGAGCATACCGCAATAAGAGAGGCCGAAGAAGAGGTGGGACTGAAAAGTAGTATGTTCCAAATTGTAAAGGAAATGTCACCTCTGTATATACCTCCCTCCAACTTTTTAGTCTATCCGTTTGTGAGTTTTGCAGAACAAAAGCATGATTTAATCTTGGAAACCAAGGAAGTAGCCTATACTTTTTCAGTTCCCTTAAATATGATTCTTACTGGCGAATTAGTTGACTCGGTTAAAGTACCTACTAAGATGGGGAAGATGAAAGTACCTGCCTATGTTTGGGAAGAGGAGATGATCTGGGGGGCAACGGCAATCATTACAGCTAGATTGGCAGCGCTACTTTCTTAAGGTTTATATTTGCCAAGCAACAGAAATAAATCCGTGTGCTAAATCCATTTAAACAAGACAGTTTTGGATACAATCTTTTCATTAAGAGGGTGGTCATTTTTGTTTTTGGTATTATTACCTGGTATAGGTTTTTTAGGATAAATTCAATACAAATCATTGGAGGAGATAAGCTGAAAGGGCTTCCAAAGCGCGGTGTGTTGTTCGTTAGTAATCATCAGACTTATTTTGCGGATGTTAGCGCACTATACCAAGTGTTCAATGCCACAGAGAATAAGGTCTACAATCGCGTCCCTTTCTTTACGCTATTTAGACCTAAGTTAAATGTGTTTTTTATAGCTGCCGCTGAAACAATGAAAAAAGGGTTGTTGCCAAAATTGATGCAGTATGCCGGTAGTGTGAGCATCAAAAGAACGTGGCGTGAGTCAGGTAAGAAAATAAATAGAGGCGTTGATCCTAAGGATATAGCGAATATTAAAAAGGCCATGGAGACGGGATGGACCATCACCTTTCCTCAAGGCACCACTCGGCCCTTTGTAAAAGGTAGAAGAGGCACGGTACACTTGATTAGAGAGTTGAATCCAGTGGTTGTTCCAGTGGTCATAAATGGTTTTCGTCGAGCATTCGACAAAACGGGTATGTTAGTGAAGAGCACAGGTAATCTTTTAACTATTACCTTTAAGGAACCATTGGAGTTAGATTTTACCAAAGAGAATGACGATTTATTAGATCAAATAATGGTAGCTATAGAGCAAGCTCCAGAGTTTTTGAAAATTAAAGAAGAATGAAAAAAATCCTAG
>MDSX01091261.1_pt1 | contig 16924 bp, 16 predicted proteins | sample 811141 | NCBI WGS metagenome assembly MDSX01 (sample SAMN05326642, study PRJNA326480) | marine metagenome | isolation source: seawater | place: Atlantic Ocean: South East | collected 2010 | reverse complement strand
TATTTCGGCAGTAACCTGCCTTGCATTACACCTATTTTATTTTTCAAAAACTATTCTTGATTTAAATGTTCTCTTAATTTTTCAGCAATAGGTATTTCTGCATCAATAATTGTTTTTATTCCTGAACCCATTGCCAACTCAATCTTTCTAATGCCGCCAACTAGTTGCTTAAGACCTGCTGGTTCAACTGAAGCAGACTGATCCGAACCATACATAGACCTATCAAGAGTGATATGCCTCTCTAAAGAAGTTATGCCTTGTGCTGCAGCAGCATAAGAAACAGCTAAGCCAGTTTCATGACCACTATAGCCAACATTGCATTCATATTTATCTTTTAAAGTATGTATTAGGTTTAGATTTGCATCCTCATCCTTCATAGGATAAGTCGAAATAGTATGAAGGAGCTCAAAAGAACAATTAGCTGCTCTAAAAATATCTACAGCTCTTTCAATATCTTTATGTTCGCTCATGCCAGTTGAAATAAAAGTATGCAGGCCTTCAGAAGCTATCATCTCTAATAATTCTGTATAAACAATCATAGCTGATGCTACTTTATTGTACTTACATCCAAACTGACGTAAAAATTCCTGACTCTTCAAATCCCAAGCTGAAGCATACCATTCAATTTCATTTGATTTGCAATAACTATCTATCTCTTTATAGTCTTCAGCACTAAATTCTAATCCTTGCTTTTGATCTCTTTGTGTAGATCCCCAAGGGCTCTCTCGAGAAGAATCTAAAAAATCCTGCGTATATACTAAATCTAAATCTCTTTTTTGGAATTTAACAGCATCGCAACCTGCATCAACTGCTACATCTATTAATTCCTTGCAAATCTTCATATCACCATTATGGTTAATACCTACTTCGGCCGTGATAAAAATTGACATCTTTTCTCCTCTTTATTTGTACAAAACTTCAATAAAATCTATCTTAAAAATTTCTTCTAATATCTCCCTAACAACACCTTCCCCACCTTTCGAAATACACTTATAAGTTGAAACAGATTTTATTTTAGTATGGCTATCAGATGGGCAAGCAGTATAACCGCATTCTTTCATAACCAAAAAATCATTTAAATCATTACCTACGTAAAAAATCTTACTTTTTTTATATTTCTTATCAATTACTAATTTTTCCAAACTTTTTACTTTATTTTTTAGGCCTTGAAGTACTTCAACTTTTAGCTTCTTTGCTCTTTCTTCTACTACTTTATTCTTCTCTGTAGATAAGATAAAACATGGTTTATTTAAAACTCTTAATGCATCAAATGCTAATCCGTCTGCTCTACTGCAAAGAACCGTTTCATTGCCATTGGTGTCAACAAAGACCTTATTGTTGGTTAACACGCCATCAAAATCAAAAATGAAAGCATCTATTTGGTTTAGATCAATTGATTTCATTCTCAATTATTCTAGATGAAGGAAGCCTTTATCAATTAGGCTATCTTCAATATATTCCATTAGAGCATGTCCAGCCGTAATATGAGATTCTTGTATTCTCCCTGTGTCATCACTTGGCACTAAAAAAACTTCGTCGCACATCTCCAGCACTCTTCCGCCTCCAGCCCCTAGAAAACCAAAGACCTTAATGCCCATTAACTTAGCTTGATCTATAGCCTTAACAATATTCTCTGAATTTCCTGAAGTTGTTATGGCTATCAATACATCGCCTTCTTTACCAATAGATTGAAGTACCCTTTCGTACAAGCAGTCGTAACCAAAATCATTACCGCAAGCGGTTATTGTAGATGAGTCTTGCGCAAGAGTTAAAGCTGGAATTCCTTCTCTGTTGTTGAGAGGTCTAAGTCTAATCAACATTTCAGCAGCTAAATGTTGAGCATCAGCTGCTGAACCACCATTACCACAAAGCAACATCTTTCCCTGCTTTAGAATAGATTCAACTATCTGATCTCCCATAACGTCTATCACAGACAATAAATTAGATTTAATGATCTTGTTTTTTACTTCTACAGACTCTTGAAATAGTTTAGTTACGTTACTCATAATGTTCTCGATTAATAATTGATTAAGAAATTATTATTTATTTTTTTAAGGTTAAAAGCCCAGCTAGGAACGTTTTAATTATACGATATATAGAAATGATAAAGACTAGGCATCCATCAAGCAAACTCTTATTGCTAATATACTCTGAAATAAATTTAGATATTTTTACCATGTCCAATAAGAATGTTCTTAATTTACCTTTCAAAAGCAATCTAAAGCTGTAGGGAAAAGAAGTTGAAATATAGTTAAAAGCAAAATGCCTACTGCAGATAAGATCTAAGCTTTCTCCAAATAAGTTCTTTCCTTTAAATTTCTGGGAGCCCTGTATAAGAACGGATAATTTAGAAGAAACTGCTTTGTTTGAAAATCTTTCCTTGATAGCTTTTCTTGCTGATATTGCTATTTCTTTTCTTTTTCCTTCATTTTCAAGATAAAATTGTATTTTATTTAATAAATCTTCTTTACTAGTAAAAAAAACAATTTCTTTGTCCTCTTCTAGTTGTTTAGAAGCGGCTATCGAGTATTCACTTATACAAAACCCTCTAGATGAGGCTATTTCAAGGTGTCTTGCTTTTGCTCCTCTCTTCATTGCCTGCAACGGATTATCAGACTTAATATAATCAGTAATTCCAGAGAAACTTAAATTAATCGGCGTATTCTTAAAAACTGAGTGCATGTGATCTCTTTCTAGGAAATTTGATCCACTTGTTTCTATTACTTCAATTTCAACCCCCTTTTCAATGAGGTAATCTATTAATTTCTTTCTGGCAGGCTTGCCAGTAATCTGTCCTAAAAAAGCTACTTTATAATCATCGATTTTAAACTTATCTAAGTCTTCAAGGCTTGGAATATAAATCTGGTGGATGAAAAAATGAGCATTGATTCCACTTTGTCTGTATCTGTCTACCGATACATAATCTAAAGAGAGAACTAAGTCTGCTATAGTTGCATACACTACGCTGTGAGTCTCAAATTTAAACTCATCATCAAGCTGAAAAAGGACTATTGTTAATTTATATTTTTTCTTAAGCTTTTGTAAAATAAAAGGGTTAACTAGAAAAGTGCTTACCTCTAAAAATATAAGTGAAATATTATCTCTTTTGATGATCTCTTCAATCTCATGATGTAGATAATAGACTCCAAATTCATGAATATAATTACTTGTGTAAATAGTTTTATATTCTTCAGCAGACTCTCCAAAACAAGAAACCCAAGAGTCGGTATGAGTATCTTTAGAATTCATCAAATAAAGGTGTTTGTTTGAAAAACTCATTGTATATTTTCATTCCACCAAATTATTGTTCTTTCAATACCTTCATCTAAAGATGTATTTGGCTTCCAACCTATGTCCTCTTTTGCCTTTTCACAATTTAGACTCAATGAAGTTTTGATAGTTGGTTGTGACAAATCATGCTCAATAGATAAATCTTTACCTGAAAGTTTTATTATCTTCTGCACAAGCGCTTTTATAGATATCGCTGTTCCATAACCACAATTTAATAAAGAAAAACTTGCTTCCTGTCTTTGTATAGCTTTTTCAACAAATGAAGTGAGGTCATCAACATAGAGCAAGTCTCTCTCTTCGTCACCTGTACCCCATACCTGAACGGAAGACCCTTCCGGTGCACTTAAAACTTTAGTAATAGTTGCGCCCATAACATGGGATTTTTCTAGATCAAATTTATCGTGTGGCCCATAAATGTTGCTATGCCTAATAACAGTAAACTTTGTATCGGATATGCCAGAGTAGAATTCTGCCATTTTCTCTAGATACAGCTTGGTCCAACCAACGCCGAAGTATCTTTCATGCAACGGTGTATTTAAATCTAAATCAGTTTCTTTTAAAGGTTGCAAGGATGATGGGTACATAACAGTGCAACTAAAGAAAATCACATTTTTAACCTTTGCCTCTGTTGCAGCTCGAAAAATATACGAGTTCATTACTGCATTGTCAGTTGTATGGATATAAGGTTTATTTACTATGTCTTTAGATCCTGAAGTTGTTGCAGCAGCCTGTATAACAACATCTGTATCTTGCATAATTTCTTTTACCTGGAGATTTTCTACTAGATCGCATTTTACCCATCTTATATTTTCATTTTTATAAGTTGGTCGTTTATTGTAAGTAGCAGTAACTTGGTTAGAAGTATCAGATGAGAAATACTCAATCATATTTCTGCCTATGAATCCAGTTGCTCCCAAGATTAAAATTTTCATATTCCTTATATCCTATATCTTTAATTATTATATTCTTAAGATTTTTTCAATTCTCTTTGGGCTCTTTTTAAATCTTCAGGAATTCCAATATCAATAAAGTAACTATCAAATATCTTTCCTGCAAGAATACCTTTCTTTGCCAAGACTGGAAAAATATCGTTTTCTAATGAAGACATTCCTGAAGGTAATAATTCAAAAATATCTCTTTTCATAAAATAGATTCCTCCATTTATAATATTATCATCAGTAGATGTAGAGGCTTTTTCTGCAAATCTTAAAATCTTATGACCTTCTAAACTGACCTGACCATACCTCGTCATATCTGGTGTTCTTCTTAACGCAACAGAGCATATCTGATCTTTTGGTACAGCAATCAAATCAACAAGATCTTTAAATTTGATATTAAATATAGTGTCTCCGTTTAGAACTAAAAAGCTTGACCGAAGATGTTCTTCTATAAACTTTACTGCCCCTCCTGTACCTAAAGGTTCTGGTTCAGGAATACATTTAATTTCTATTCCTTCAAAAGGGTTGTTACCAATATACTCCTCAAACTTTTCAGACTTGTAACCAGTTGAAATAATTATATTTTTTATGCCTTGCTTTTTAAGAGAAATTATCAAATGCTCAATAAAAGGCTTGCCTGCTACAAGAAGAAGTGGTTTGGGAGTTTCTTGGGTAATCTCACCTAGTCTCGTTCCTTTTCCGCCTGCTAATATTAAGGCCTGTCTTAACATAGGATTAATTCCAAAATAGTTTAAGCCTTAAGAACTACTTGACTCCAACGGTGGTATCTTTCTCTGTGAACACATTATATCTATTAAGGATATCTTCCCTGTTATCCAAATACCATTCTATCGTTTGCGATATTCCTTGAGAGATGTCAGTTTTACAAACAAAATTTATTAAATCTTTTGAACGACTCATATCCATAAGTCTTAAAGCATCTCCATTAGGTTTGTCCTTATCCCAGATTATTTCTCTATCGTCATTTAAATTTGCAACTATCTCTTCAACAATTTTTTTGATAGAGACACCTTGTCCACTACCAAGGTTTAAAGGTAGATTTATATTCTTTTCTACCGCCAACATCATCCCTCTAGCTACATCCTCAGAGAAAATAAAATCCCTTATAGGGGTGCCATCACCCCAAACAACCAGAGGAGACTCACCTTCTACTGCCCTTCTAATCAGAGAAGGTATCACCATAGCGTTCTCAGGATCAAAGTTATCAAAAGGACCATAAACATTTGCTGGTCTCACGATAGAAATCTTATTCCAACCATATTCAATTTCATAAGCTTCTGCTTGCAGCTCCCCCATTCTTTTCGCCCAACCAGCAAATCTGTCATTTGGAGAAGGAAAGGTTTTCCAAACATTATCCTCAGAAAAGATTTCAGCTGGTTCATAAACGCCAATGGAACTGGTAAATAAGAAGTTTTTAACATTTGCCCGTCTAGCCGCTTCCATCATATTAAAGCTGAACGTTATAGTAGGTACAAAAAAACTTGCTGGGCGTTCAGCGCACATCTTTGGCGAGCCCTTTATACCTGCAAGTTGAAAAACAATTTCTTGATCTGCACAAATTTCATTACACTCGTTGAAATCTCTTAAATCTACTCTCTTGAAAGAAGCTCCATCAGGACAGCGACTAGGATCGTCCAATGAAGCAACTGTTACAATCGCACCTTGTTCAAGAAGAAGCTTAACCAAAGGTCTTCCAATTAATCCTGTTCCACCGGTAACTAGAACTTTTTTATTTTCATAGAAACTCATTAATTAACTCCAACAATTTAATCTAAATTGACCTTAAAAAATTCTTTTGAGCTAAGCTTGGAAGTCTGAGAATACAGAGACTCCTCCTTAAATAAAACTTCGCTGCCATTATTTTCTATTCCAAAAGGAACTAGCAAAAGGTCTTCTAGAGAATCTAATACACTTTCTTTTCTTTCTTCTGGTACATAAAAAATTAAGAAACCTCCACCTCCAGCACCCAATAGTTTTCCTCCTAGAGCTCCAGAATTTATAGCCTTATTATATATATCATCAACATAAGACGGTGATACTTTACTTGTTAAACTCTTTTTCAACTTCCAAGTTTCATCTAATAACTTTCCAAAATCATCTAAATTATCATCTGAAGTTAGAATATTAAAAGCAGTATCAACGAGACTTCTTATTAGAGACATTTCTTTGGTTTTATAAGGTATTTGTTTAATTTTGTCTTTTGCTATGTCCGAAGCTGTCCTAGATACACCTGTATAAAATAGTAGAATTCTTGATTCAAATTCTTTTTGTCTATGAGGTTGTAATTGGATTGGCAATACATCAAACGAACCATCTTCATGTATTTCAGTTTTATTAAAACCTCCATAAGCAGTAATAATTTGATCTTGAATTCCCACATTCTCTTTTAATAAAGAGCTTTCTAGGTGAATTGCATGATTTGCTAAATCTTTCTTTGTAATTTTTTTTTCTTGTAATGTATAAAGCATGTTTAATAGACCTACGGCAAAAGATGAACTGCTACCTAAGCCAGATCTTGCAGGTAAATCACCGTGGTGATTAATTTCCATTCCTAAATCTACTTCTAACCACTTTAAGGCCTCTCTTATTGCTGGATGTTTTATTTCATCTAGAAGGTTTGGTTTTTCTACTTGTGACCAAACAATCCGATGTTTGTGATTAAAAAAAGGAGGTAATACTCTACCGCTTAAATAACAATAATGAGGTATACAAGTAGACAAAACTGAACCTCCATGGTCCTTATACCACTCTGGGTAGTCTGTTCCTCCACCAAAGAAAGAAACACGATAAGGTGTCCTTGTAATAATCACCTCAAGAGATTCCTTTTTGTATCATAAAATCGTCAAAGGAATTAGATATGTATTGTAAAGATTTCCTATCTAAGGACTGATGACAGGCAATAGCTAAACCATTTTTCATAATATTTTTTGAAAAATCTAAAGAGCCACTAGTTTTGTGTTCGTAAAGATTAAAGGCAGGCTGTTGGGTCATATCTCCAGATATTATAGGCCTCGTTTCTATGCCAGATTTCTCAAGGTGAGATCTGAGATCTGCAACTGAAAATGTCGCGTCATTTTTTATTACTAAAGGAAAACCAAACCAGGAGTGCCTACCTTTGTTTGTTTCTTTCTGAAAACTAAGTACTGATCCATATTTTTCAAGATTTTCAAGTAAGAAATTAGCACTCTGTCTCCTTGAATTAACAAAATCATCAAGTTTCGGAAGCTGAATTATTCCCATAGCGCCTTGCGGTTCAGTCAGTCTTAGATTGTAACCTAAATTAACAAACAAGAACCTAGGATCTATATCCTTATCAGATACTAAATCAATATACTTATTAGGTTTCTTCATTTCTCTAATCCATCCATGAGCTCTTAAGATTCTCATCATTTCGGCCAAATCAAAATCATTTGTTATACAAACTCCTCCTTCTAAAGTTGTCATATGATGAGAAAAATAAAAGCTATAAGTTCCAACTCTTCCAAAAGTACCAAGAGGTTTACCGTCGTATGAAGCTCCTAGAGATTCACAAGTGTCTTCAATTAAAGTAAGTTTATATTTTTGACATATAGAGGTAATGGCATCCATTTCACAGGGATTTCCATAAACCGGAACTATCATAATTGCACTGGTTTTCTCACTGATTGCGTCTTCTATCTTGTTAGGATCAATATTTAGGGTTAACGGATCAATATCAACAAAAACTGGTACGAGGTTATTCTGAATCAAGGGCCAAATAGTTGTTGACCATGACAAAGCTGGGACAATCACTTCATCTCCTGGTTTTAGATTGTTCTCAGTTTGGATATTTGCAAGGGCAGAAATAGCAAGCAAGTTAGCAGAAGATCCTGAATTATTTGTAATAGTTTCTGAAATATTAAAATATTTAGAAAGGTCATCCTCAAACTGTAAAACTTTTCTACCCATAGTTACGTTAGTACTTAGCATAACTTCCACCAAAGCCATCACTTCATCAGGGCCAAAAGTCGGTTCATGAAGATTTATCCTTGGATTGATTTCATCAAAAGTTAAATCATTATTTTCAATCCAATACTTCTCTATATTGTCTCTTATATTTTTTAAGATCTTTTTATTAGACATAACTTCCTTATTATATTTTGATTAGAAAGGCCCTTTAAAATTAGCTATTTCTTCCGTCTCTTCTATTTCTGGAATCCAAGCTGTTTTTGATGGTTCAACCATATTAAAGGCCTTTGAAGCTATTGTGGAAGGGTTTGGATAAAATAGATTTTCTAAAGACTTTGTTGTAGGACAAGGGGTATTAGCAAATCCTAGCCTCTCGACCGTAATATTTTCATGCTGTAAAGCTTCTATAACTTGCATACAAATTTCAGAACTTGCGCCACAAGTCAACCATGCGCCATCAACTACTAATAATTTTTTTGTTTTCCTTACCGAAGTAATAATAGTATCTATATCCAATGGAGAAAGCCAAACTGGGTCTATAATCTCTGAGGAAATACCTTTTGCTTTTAATAGCTCATGAGCCCTAAGTGATTCAATAAGCATATGGCTTATGCCAACTATCGTTAAGTCACTTCCCTCTTTTACAATTCTAGATTTCCCTATTTTGGAGGGCGACTCATTTTTAGAAACTGTATCCTTAAGACCATATAACATTCTATGTTCTATAAACACAACTGGATTATCATCTCTAATTGCATCTATCATTGCATCCTTAGCATCACTAGCCAAAGAGGGTGCTACTACCTTTAATCCAGGAATGTGCATAAAAAAAGAATGAAGTGCCTGACTGTGCTGACTTCCTTGTCCCCAACTGCGTCCAGTAGCCCCTCTTATAACTAATGGTAAATTAGTAGATCCCCCAAACATATAAGAGCTTTTAGCAGCCATATTAATTAACTGATTCATACATAAAAGCATAAAATCTAAACGAATATGAACATTTATAGGTCTAAGACCTGCCATGGCAGCTCCGATAGCTACTCCTAACATGCCATCTTCTGCAATAGGTACATCAAAAGATCTTTTCAGACCAAATTCTTTATGGAGATTAAGTGTAGTTCCAAGAGTTCCTTTAGGATCATCTACCCCTTGTCCGATGACAAAAACACTTTCATCTCTGGTCATTTCCTGCTTTGTACCCTCAAATATAGCCTGGCTATAAGTAAGTATAGGACTATTATCTGTAGACATTCTTGTAAAGATCTTCATCTGAAGGAAAAGGACTATTTTCAGCAAATAATATAGCTTCTTTTACTTCTTGTTTTACTCTTTCCTCAATAATATTTTTATCTTCCGAGCTCATTAAGCCTGACAACCTTTCTATCTGATCATCCTGTCTCCATTTCTCTTTATCTTTTTCTGACCGATATCCTAAATCCCAATCTTCATTAGGGCCAACATGTTCAAGCCATCTATCAGTATAAACCTCAAAGAATCTTGGACCTCCTCCTTTCCTAATCTCATCAATTAACTCTTTGCTTTTAGAAAATAATTTAAAAATACATCTATCTTTTTGAACAAATGAAGGGATATTGTTTACAAGGCCAAATTTATACAACTCTTGCTGAGAAGATCGATCAGTTAAATGTGAGTGAATGGCATATTCGTTATTTTCACATATAAATAAAATTGGTAAGTCTTTTAAAGACGCAAAATTTAAACTTTCATGAAATACACCAGCACCAGTTGCTCCATCTCCGAAGAAACACACTACAACCTGATCGCTTTTGTTATATTTAATTGCCATTGCGTAACCGACTGCTTCCGGTATTGATGTTGCTACAACTGCTGAAGTTCCCATCATTCCAGCAGAAACATCTATTAGATGCATTGAGCCACCCTTTCCTTTTGAGCATCCGTCTACCTTTCCGTAAAGCTCTGCCATCATTGCATTTAAGTCACCACCTTTCGCAATATACAAAGCATGACCTCTGTATGTTCCAAAGACTACATCTTTTTTTTCTAAAGCTTCGCAAATTGCTACTGAGACCGCTTCCTGACCAATAGATAGATGTATCGGACTTTTTATAACGTCAGAAGGATATAATCTAGATACTTCAGATTCAGACCATCTAATCCTATACATAGATTCATATAACTTTGATATTAAATCTAAATCATTAGGAATATTAGAATTCATTGTTTAATTTGTAGGTAAGATTAACGAGTTAAATACATTTTACCTTTTGATACCTTTTCTCTCCAGTAATCCAAAAGGTCTGTCATTGTTTGATCAAAACTGATTTCGGGTTCCCATCCTGTCTTTTTAGTAAATTTAGTAGTATCAGGTATTTGTAAATCGGCATCAATAGGTCTTATTCTCTCAGGGTCTATCTGTATGGAAATATTCTTTTTGGTAGACTTATCCAATAAAGTATTAAGAACATCACTTATTTTACAAACATGAGACCCCCCAATGTTGTAATAAGCTCCTATTTCTGGTTCTACAGTTAACATCATATGGTAAGCTCTTACAGCGTCCCTAACATCAGAATAAGTTCTAAGAGAATCTAAATTACCAACTTTAATTTCAGGCTCTATCTGGCCTTCTTCAATCATAGCGATTTGTTTTGCAAAAGTTGATTCCGCAAAAACATCCCCTCTTCTCGGCCCAGTATGAGTAAACATTCTAGTAGTAATAATCTTCTGATTGTAAGCTTCTGCATGAAATCTACCTACCAAATCAGTACCAACCTTCGAAATAGCATATGGAGAAGCTGGATGGAATGAGCATTCCTCATCAATTGGCAGCTTATCTTCACTTACTCTTCCAAATACTTCTGAAGAAGCACAAACATGAACCCACGGGTCTAGATCTTGAGATCTGATTTCCTCCAAGAGCCTAGCTGTTCCCAAAATGTTTGTATTGTATGTGTCAATAGGCGAATCAAAACTTGTTCTAGGGTAGCTTTGAGCTGCTAAATGAAAAACATAATCTGGCTTAGACCTAATTAAAGCATTTCTTAAGGAAGTCTGATCATTTAAGTCAGCATAAACTAGATGAATTCTGTCTCTATCATTTACTTTTCCTAAGAGGTGCTCGATGTTGTCAAGAGGACTCCTCCATCTTAACATTCCCCAGATTTCCCAATCAGTATTCTCTAAAAGGTAATCTGCTAAATGGGAACCAACCATTCCCGTTATGCCAGTTATAAAACATCTATACATCTTCGTTATTTATCTAATTTATTGAACCAATTGTAAGTTTTGATTAATCCATCCTCTAATTCTACTTTAGGTTTCCATCCAAGATCTTTTAGTTTTGTAGAATCAAGAAGCTTTCTAGGTGCGCCATCAGGCTTAGTTTTATCGAGGCTTATTTCACCATGGTACCCTACTATTTTAGCAATTAAATTTGCAAGAGTAATTATATTTATCTCTTGTCCAGATCCTATGTTTATAGGTTCGCTGTGTGAGTAATTCTTAAGCAAGAATATTATCGCGTCACTTGCGTCATCAACATACATAAATTCTCTCTTGGGTTCTCCTGTTCCCCAAAGAATCTCTTCTTCTTTATTGTCCTGCTTAGCTTTCTGAAATCTCTTAAATAAAGCAGGTATTACATGACTATTTAATGGATCAAGATTATCGCCAGGTCCATAAAGATTCGTAGGTAAAATAGAGATACAATCTAAACCATATTGTCTTCTATAAGCTTCTGCAATCTTTATACCTGCCAATTTTGCAACTGAGTACCACTGATTAGTTTCTTCAGGTTTACCATCCAACAAGGACGATTCTTTTATAGGTTGACTAGCTAACTTAGGATAAGTACAGCTTGAACCTAACATAATCACCTTTTTAGCCTTAGATAAAAGGGAAGAATGTATGAGATTTGATGATATTAATGTATTTTCGTATATAAAATTAGCAGGGTAAGTTGAATTAGAATGAATTCCACCAACCTTTGCTGCTGCTATAATAACTATCTCGGGCTTATGCTTAATCATCCAATCCTCAACTGCATTTTGCCTAGTTAAGTCTAAGGCTTCTCTTGTAGCAGTAATGATTTCTACATCTTCTTTCTCTAGAAGCTTAACCAATGAGGAGCCCAACATTCCGGTATGCCCAGCTACATAAACTTTATTTCCTTTAAGATTAAATGAATTATCGTTTTTCAAAAATTTAACCTTCTAAAATATTTATTACCTATTATAGTCATCTTCAAATCGTTCTATATCGCTTTCCGATAAGTGTTGTCCGGACTGAACTTCAATTACAACCAATTCACCACTTCCTATATTCTCTAACCTATGCTTCGCGCCTTGAGGTATGTATATAGATGAATCCTTTTCTAAGATAATCTTTTCTTTTTCAAGTGTAACTTTAGCTCTCCCTTCAACTACAACCCAATTCTCTGCTCGATATTTATGGGTTTGCAATGATAACTTAGAATTTTTATTAACAATTATCTTTTTAACTAAAAATTGTTCTCCTTGGTTAATAATTTGATAACTCCCCCATGGACGTACTATTTTTCTTCTAGTTATATCCACTCTTTCAGAGTTTAGGATGTTTTCTTTTAAGACAGACTTTAATGAACTGGTCTTAGATATCGGTGAAATAAATAAATCATCTTCTGTTTCAACAATCAAAATATCTTTTAGACCTATAGCAACTAAACTTCTTTTTTTAGTTTTTATAAGACTTCCTTCAGTTTCTTTAACATATATATTTCCTTCCAAATAGTTATTATGTTTATCTTTTTCAGAAACATCGAATATTGCATCCCATGAGCCTAGATCACTCCAATTAGCAGAAAGTTCAACTAAAACAGCGGCCTTAGTATTTTCCATAACGGCAAAATCTATAGAGATCTCTTGATTTTTTAAGAATTCTTCTTCGTCCAACCTAATAAAGTTACCATCCTCTTTATATTTATTTAATGAATTAATTGAATTTTTTATAATTGAACTATATTTTTGAGAAAGTTCTTTAAGCAAGATTTTTGGCTTAAACATATAAATGCCAGAATTCCAAAAAAAAGAGTCTTCCTTTAGATATTGTTTAGCTTTCTCTTCATTAGGTTTCTCATGAAAAGATTTTACTTGATGACTTCCATTTTCATTTTTTGAACCTTTCTGTATATATCCATAACCAGTATGGATTTTTGTTGGTTTAACACCAAAAGTTACTATCGTGTCTTTTTGAGCTGATTTAATTCCCTTGTAAATTGATTCTTTAAATTGCTTAAGGTCAGTAATTAAATGATCACAAGGAAAGATAGCGACTATAGAATCTGGAAAATTAATGTTCACATAATGGCTCGCGACAGAAAATGCTGGTCCAGTATCCCTCCCTTTGGGCTCTAAAATTATCTTCGAGTCATCACAATAATCTTTTATCTGTTCTTTAACTAAAAACCTATGTCTCTCTTGAGTTATTAAGATAGGTGGATGTTCAAAATTAAGACTTAAAACCCTCTTAATAGTTTGTTGAAGCAAAGTTTCGTCTCCAATAAAACTTTGAAACTGTTTTGGAGAATCCTCTGTAGATAAGGGCCAAAGCCTTGTGCCCATTCCGCCAGTAATTATTACAGGTACTATCTTCATAGATAAATCTTTAACTAAGTATCTGTTTAGGACTCCCTGAATCTATAATTTTGCCATTTTCCATAACGTAAATACGATCACAGTGCTCTAATGTAGTTAACCTATGAGCTATGATAATTAAAGTCTGCTTACCTTTTAAATATTTTATCTCATCTACTATATCGTTCTCCGTTTTTGCATCTAAAGCACTAGTAGCTTCATCCATTACTAAGACTTCTCTTTCATGGTAAAAAGATCTAGCTAGTGCAATTCTCTGCCTTTGGCCACCAGAAAGCCTAGAGCCTCTTTCACCAAGTAAAGTATCTATTCCGTCAGGTAAATCACTAACAAATTCCATCAATCTTGATTTTTTTAATGAATCATGAATCTTTTCATTATCAATCTCTTCCTTTTTAACTCCTAAAGCAACATTATTTCGAATCGAGTCATCTAACAAGAAGACTTCTTGGGGTAAGTATGCAACTTTTGATTGCCAGGCTGTTAGGTCTATATCTAAAGGCTGATTATTGTAAGCTAAAGAGCCTTCATCATACTTAAGAAGTCCCAATAAAATATCAACCAGAGTTGTTTTTCCTGAACCTGAGGGTCCCATAATGCCTATTGCTTCTCCTGATTTTATAGAAATATTGATATCCTTTAACGTCTCAGGATGATCTTTTATATATGAAAAATGCACATCTTTGAGTTCAAGGTTTTTAAAAGCTTCGTCATTTCTACTGGGTTCAAGTTTTCCCTTTTTCTGTTTAATATCTTCAAAAATCTGGAAATCCTTGTAGAGCCTTGAAACTGCATCTCTAGAAAATCTAAATAAAACTAAATTACTAGATAAAGCACTAGTTGCGGGTAGCAGTCTTAGTCCAGCTATCGAAAACATTGCCAAAGTAACAATAATAGACTCGAGCTCACCGCCTATATACAAAGTTATTACTACTAATAAAACAATAAAAGAAACCATAACTAGTTCTAAAAGAAACCTCGGAGAAGTAGCTATAAGTGCTTCTTTAGTTTGAAAAACTGCTAATTGCTTAGCAGATTGAACAACTTTATGATAAAAAAACCTCTCAGTGCCAAGTATTCTTATTTCTTTAAAGCCATCCAACCCCTCATTTAAATTCTTTAATAATTTTGCTGCGAAGGTATTAGTCCTTTCCCCATAAACCTTTAAGCTAGTATTGAAAATCTTGTCATAAATGAACACCAGTCCGCCTAAAATAAGCACAAAAATACTTAATGCCACAATATCTTGTAAGGCTAACAGTACTAAAACAGCGAATATAAGTATTAAATCGCTAATCAGCTTTAAAAAAGCAGTAACAACTCCTTGAAAAGTACCGCACAAGTTATTTATTGCGTAAACGAACTCAGAGCTATTCCTGGATAAATATATCGAATATGGCATATTTTGATATGACTCCATCAAAGAAGATCTAAGAGATACTTGAAGTGTTGCTCCAAACCAGATTACAGATCTATTCATTAATATGGTTGAGATTGTTTTTATTAAAAAAATTAAAACTAAAATTAGACCTAGGGTCAAAAGTAATCTTTCCTTTTCTTGAGGCAGACCAAACATAGTTATGTACTCAGCCAACTCACCTTCCATCACATTATCGCTTATGATTATGGAAACATATGGACCTATGATTCCTATCCCAGCAACCTCTAGGGCTGAAAGGCACAAAAAGAAAAATAAAATAAGAGGAAGAGATTTTTTTTTATCTCCTAGCAAAAAAAACAACTCTCTAAGATATTGCATAATGCAAAGATAACAATTGGACTAATCTTCTTTTCTTCTGAAGATATATATAAAAAGGACCAATGCCAAAGAGATCAATCCTCCGATAAAAGTTGTTTGAATTACAATCAAACTTCTGAAAGGTTTAGATTTTAATTCTGGAACCATTGCTTTATCAATTGTCACAAAAACATAATCTACGTTTACCTCTGCAAGCATCTTTGTTTTAGTCTGTTCTTCGATTAAATTATAAAAAACTGATTTCATCTCAGATATTTGCGTTTTATTGGCTTGGGACTGGAGATAGGTTATGTTATTTGTTGCCATCTCAATCTTTCTTAAACGCATATAACTATTAATCTCTTTTAAAAATAAATCAACATACTCTTTAGAACGGACCGGAGAAAAATGTTCATAACTAATGTTTATTATGGTGCTATCACGCTGAGGAATAATAGTTAAACGATCTAAGAAGAGTTGATACAGTTTCCAGCTGGTTGGAGCTATAGATATCCAATCATCAGTATCTAGATCATATACATCTTCATCAAAAATTAATTCGTTACTTTTTGGATTCCATCCTTGTAAGGCATATAATTCTTTATCTAGATTATTCTTTTCAATAAAATTCTCCACAAAAGACCAAGACTGCATTATTTCAAGAGCAATTAAATGTTCTGGAGTAGAAGCATCTCCACCTAAACCAGCAATTCCCGCTAATCCCCCTAATTGAGCCGCCAGTCCTGTACTTGCTCTTCCAGAAGATGAGTCTTCAGCTGGGATTATCTTTGATACAGCCTTAAATTCGTTAGGTGTATTTAGAACTGAGATTATTGAGACAATGGCAAAACCAGATGTTATAGCAAAGATTAAAATCTTTTGATCCCAAAAAGTTTTTATAATGCTTTTAAAGTCTAGTTCTTCTTCCATTTTGTTATTCTTTTTAAACTTTCTATTCTTTAACTTAAAGAATTATAAGTTATTAATTACATTAACGAAATGATGGCTTAGTCTAACCTATTAAACAGAAAGAAGTTAATAATAGATTAAATTAAAAACAAATAAGACTGAAGAAAGGGTGGAAGATGAAACTATAGCTGCGCCCAACCAAATTTTATTATGTCTCACCTTCCATGGGTGTGCAGGATACAGCTTAAATCAAGCTTTTGCAGCCTATAAATGGGTTTTCACCGCATCCTGCAATTAAACTGAGAAAGTTACCTTGGAGAGGTTTTCTGGGGAGAAATATACCTCTCAGTTTAAATTGATATTAAAAGAAGTAACAGTTTTAGAGTTTACATTCTGGGGAGAATTAGATATCTCTTAATATCAATAAGAATTATATATGTATATAATTATTTTGTATAGTACTATTTTTAAAAGTTTTTTACTTATTGAAT
>MDSX01058854.1_pt1 | contig 16962 bp, 32 predicted proteins | sample 811141 | NCBI WGS metagenome assembly MDSX01 (sample SAMN05326642, study PRJNA326480) | marine metagenome | isolation source: seawater | place: Atlantic Ocean: South East | collected 2010 | reverse complement strand
TCAGTATCGAGTTGTGAGTCAAGGAGTTATCCACTTCACGCTCTACTCTCTTTTTTTAATTGTCTATGGATTATAAATTTATTAGGTTTATACTGTGTGTATGTATAGTATGGACTTTTGTATTTTGGTTTTCTTTGTATGTATTACTAGTAGGGTAATTAAGACCTGAAGTAGTATTAGTATAAGTGCCCGTCTCCAAAGGGTTTTAAATTTTATTATGAGATATTTGATATTTTTAGTTTTATTGGTTGGTTGTATGTTTGAACCATATGAACCAGCTTGTGTTAAAGGTGAGTATGTTCATGGAATAGTATGTCCAGAGTTATACGAACCAGTTTGTTCTCCAGATGGAACAACATATATGAATTATTGCTATGCAGCAAAAGATGGCTGGGAAGAAGGATGTTTAACCGAAGGTGAATGTGATGGCTGAGATGAAAGAAACGACGGTAGCGTATCTACCCAAAGGTTGTAGGAAAGTCAGAGTTGAGGTATTTCCTTATCATATAGATAGAATCAATAACGCAAGGTCTACTAAACCCATTATTCCAAATGATGCCGAAATCCTAGCGATGGGAGTAGGTGAGGGTTTCCTTGAAGTCTACAAAAAAAAGTATAAAGTTTAGGCAAAATAATTAGGTTTTTATTTGGAGCTTTGAGCTATTTTTCGTATATTAGCTATGTAAGATTGAGAGATATGAAAAACCTAAAAAACCTAAAATATTATAAACACTACGAGAAGTTAGTAAACAAATCTGAAGGTACTGGCCCGATGCCACAACTGAGATGGATTTCTGATTTACTTACTGAATTAAACATTGAACATAGATATCACGATTGGAGTGAAACTAAGTGGAGACCGAATGGGTTAAGATACCACACTTCAGGTGGTTCTAAAGAATACACTGGTGGAAGATTGTGGATTTCAGATATCAACCTTGATATTTGTTCTACTGATACTTACTACTCTTGGAACACTGGCTTCTATGTAAGAGATATTCTAAACTATATAAACGAAAAATTAAACCTTAAATAACATGAGTACATTTAAAAACTTATTTGAACGATTAAAACCTGAGATTCGAGAAAAGATACTTTCTGAACAATCAGAGTTTCCAACTCACATCGGTCATTTGATAAAAGAGATGGAGAAAAACGTAGCTATAACTGAAATGAAGTTGGGTGATTTAACATCAATATCAAATTTCTGTAAAGGGTATTGTAACCAAATCAACGATTTGTACAATATGTTCGAAGATATTTAGAAAAAGCCATTGTAGTCTCGATTTTATTTCGTATATTAGCTATGTAAGATTGAGAAAGTTAAACCTTAAAAATTAAAATATGTATTCACTTCCAAACATTTCAGAAGAATTCGATTCAATTTCAGAACTAGTAAACTTTGTACTCCGAGAAGGAGTTGACCCAAACTATGAGGTTACCAAGAATGGTAATGGTATGGGTGAAGATTTAACTGATTTCATAGTTCACTAAGATGGAAAGTTGGTATTACCGAGAAATGGGTTCTCGTAACAAGAAAACTGGTAAGTTAAATTACTACAATGTTCGAGTTACGAATTATGTTATCGATGATTGTGAATGTCCCGCACGAGGATTCCGAAGATATACCCCATGTAAACACATGAAGAGGTTACACGAAAAATTATCACACCTACAAATTTCATAAAAACTGGCCGAGTAGCTCAATTGGATAGAGCAATAGCCTTCTAAGCTATCGGTTGAAGGTTCGAGTCCTTCCTCGGTCACAAAATTACTATAAAAATCATTATGGTATATTTATAGATAGTACGTTAATATTAAAAAAAGTTACATGATTAGAACCGCAGAATTCGTATCACCCTCACATCCAGATAAAATGTGTGATAGAATTTCGGATGCTCTACTAGATTTGTGTTTGGAACAAGACCCAAACTCAAGATGTGCAATCGAAACTATGGGTGGTAACCAGAAAGTCTTCATTACAGGCGAGGTAACAACCGAAGCAAAACTTACAGATGGAGATATCAAACGAGTAGTTAAACAAATTACTAACATAGATGATGTAATTATTCATCTAAACACACAATCACCAGAGATTGCTCAAGGAGTTGATACTGGTGGTGCAGGAGACCAAGGAATAATGATTGGCTATGCTTGTGATGAAAATCAGGAGTATGTTCCACAAGAGTATTTCTTGGCTAGAAATCTTAATAGATACCTATATGCCAACTACAGGTCAGATGGAAAAACCCAAGTTACTATGAATGGTAACTCATTAAGGGTTGTTGCTTCGTTCTGTGGAGCACCGACTGAAGAGTTAGAGAAGAAAACAACAAAATTTTTCTCTCAATTTCCCCAATATCACATCGAAGCATTACATTGTAATCCCGCAGGTGATTGGGATATCGGTGGATTTACTGCCGATGCAGGGTTGACTGGTAGAAAACTGGCCGTAGATAACTATGGACCAAGAGTTCCACTAGGTGGTGGAGCCTTTAGTGGGAAGGATGCTACCAAAGTTGATAGGTCAGCAGCCTATATGGCGAGGAGAATCGCAGTAGATATCCTAAAAGAGAAGGGTGCAAAGGAGGTATATGTACAACTTGCATATGCAATTGGGTACGACCAACCTCTTCAAGCCACTGCTATCGTAGATGGTGAACACCAATTCGTAAAAGGATATGATTTATCACCAAAGGGAATCATAGATTTCCTTAAATTAAGAGAACCAATTTATGAAAGAACAGCAAATTTCGGACACTTCGGAAATGGATTCGAGTGGAGATAACTTTGGAACACCCAAAGAACAGAATCCAACAGTATATGGTAAGTACTACCATGATTTTTTCAACGATAAATTCGTAAGAGAGATTATTCACCCTAAAAAAGATAAGGGATATTTCGTAGATTGTGGTGCAACAGATGGAATTTTACAATCTCAAACACTTAGATTCGAAGAAGATGGTTGGGATGGTATCTGTATTGAACCGAATTGGGCATTCCACGATGAGTTAGAAAAGAATAGAAAGTGTATTATCGAGAAATCAGCGATAGTACCGAAGGGTTATGAAGGAATGCATGCGTTCAAACAGAAGGAAGCCCACACATTATCTCATGTTATATTCAATGCAAACGAGATGAGTCAGAAAACTTACGATGTACCAGGTATGAGTATCACTTCAATATTACAGAAACACGATGCTCCAATAGAGATTGATTTCATGGGTATCGATATTGAAGGTAAGTTTGGAGATGCGTTTTGTATTGAAGAACAGATGTTAGAGGAACTGATTAAATCGAAGTACAAAGTTAACTTCTTTTCAATAGAACATTATTGGCCACCAGCATTAGAGAAGGTATTTAACGATTCGAATTACGTTAAAGTATTTAATCCATTCTTAAAAGGGATATGGTTGAATAGAAAAGATGGGTTAACCTACACCTTATCACCTTGGGGTCATTTTATTTGTCAACAATTTGGTAACGAAGTAGAGATTGACATGAAAGATTTATCACCCATTACTTGGGAATGTTATTATGTTCATATCGATGTGGTGAAAAAGAATAGTTACTTGAAAAGGTTTTTAAACCCTTTGTTCGATTCGAAGTTACTTTATCAGTAGCTTAGTAGCTAAAGTAGGGCCACTTCCTAGTAGCAGGTTGTCCCCCCTACCCCCCAATTATTACTTATTAGCTAGCTTACATATAGCAAAAAAACAAAAACGTAAAATGAAAAAACAGAAAGTAGTACAAGAACAGTTATGGTACAAATATGGAGTACTGTATTTTGGAACGGCGATGATGATGTTCTCACCTTTTGTAATCGATTCAGTATATGGAAAGATTGGGATGTTAATTGGATTAACCCTCATCACCATTCAAACTGAGGTTACAAAACAGAGAAACTTAACACTGCTTAACTTAGTAGGAATTTGTGGATATTTATATTCACTACTAACATCACATTATTAAATGAGTAAACTAATAAATCTATTTGGTGGACCAGGTATCGGTAAATCATCCATCACCGCAGGAATTACTTATAAATTAAAAAAGAAACATATCAGTTGTAACAACCCATACGAATTTCCCAAAAGGTTAGCTTGGGATAATAACATACCAGCAATCAAAGACCAGTTGTATGTATTCGCAAATCAACATCGAGGAATTGCAGAATGTTATGGTAAGGTTGATTACATAATCATTGATTCACCGATTCTATTCTCTACAATCTATCATAGATACTATACTGAAGGATATCCTGCAGAGTTCTATGGTGAACCCTTTCACGATTTAGTTATTGATTTACATAAGAAATATGATAACATCAACATTCTACTAGAACGTACACAAGGTGAACATAACGATGATGAGAGATTTCAGAACCTAGAAGAATCAATTGCAATCGATAACCTATGTAAAAAAATATTGGAAGATAATAATATCCCATACCATGTAGTTAAGGTTGGACCGAAATCGGTAAAGGATATACTTAAAATTATAAATGAGAACTCAAAGGTTTAATCCAGATTGGTTACATGATGAACCAAATAGTAGTACTCTAGGACTCGGTAAACTTCTATGGGAGTTAGAGTTTCATAGAAAAAGAGAACTACAAATGTATCCACCACCTAAAATGAGGATGTTGGAAATCGGTTCTTATATGGGAGAATCTGCTATGATGTTCGCATCAACTAACCTATTCTATGAAATACATTGTGTTGAGCCATTTCAAGGTGAAGAGAATTATAATGATTGGCAAGGATATGATTGGGAGTTTATAGAAAACGAGTTTAAAACAAATACTAGATTCTTTGACAACATAGTTCTACACAAAGATTATAGTTATAATATAATAGATGATTTAGAAGATAAATCTTTTGATTTCATTTATATCGATGGTAACCACGAACAACATGAAGTAGAACGAGATATTACAATGTGTTTACCTAAACTAAAAAAAGATGGAGTTATCGCAGGACACGATTATCATAAAAGATGGCCGGGAGTTATGGAGGCTGTTGATAAGTTAGTTGGTAAACCAGACTGGATATACAGAGATACAAGTTGGATAAAATATGAAATACAAACTGCTGAAGAACGTAGTACCAAACCACTATTGTGAATACCTACAAGAATACACATTAGAACTTAAGAAAAGAACTAGTGAGGTATTAGGTAAACAGAAATCAAATGGAAGTGGGATATATTGGAGAGGATTAGATATGGCATCTAGTTGCGATTTATCATCGGATGAAGAGAATCAGAAACTATATGATATCTATACCTCTAAGTTTATGTATGATATAATAACACCATATATCCCAAACCCATACCTATTCAATGACCAGGTAGTTGTCAAAGAACCTAACGAGAACTTTGTATTTGAATCACATTATGATAATCAACATGGACCAACCCCTGGCGATAAAAGTTTGGTAACTATTAACTGTATGATAGTACTAGATGATTTCACCGATGAGAATGGTGCAATAGAAGTAATGGATACTGATTGGATAAGGTTATATCCAAAGGTTGGGGATATCTTAATGATAGAAGGATTCACTTCACATAGAAGTTTCAAGAATAATTCGGATGATATTAGAAGGGCGTATCTTTGTGTGTACTCTAATAAACCAATAGGTAAAGGATTCAAAAGTGGTTTCTATTATAATAATTTCTTAGATGAGCGAAATAAAGGTTAACATCAATCCTAATAGTAATCGTAAACTATGGGTATATGGTTGTTCTTATTCTGATAATTGGAACGATAGAGTAATACCTTATGAAGAAACATGGTGGGGAATCGTAGCGAAAGAACTAAACCTCAACGTAGTAAGAAACCATCATGAAGAAAAAGATGATATAATAAGTACACAATTCGGATTAGGTGGACAAGGATGGAATAGCGTAGAGAGACAAATCCTTATGACTATGAATGAATGGAGTAAGGACGATGTAATCATAATAGAAGAACCTCCAAGAACACGAAGTAAATGGCACAACCTTAAACTAGAAGGATGGGAAAATATGGACCACAAAATTCTGTCAACCATATTACCTGAGCAATACAATAACAAACCCTTATTTAAGGATTTACAATTAAATGATTATAACCGAGTGATGAGACACGAGGCGGTAAACTTAGATTCTTTCAGCGGACTACAAGATATCTACCTTATACAAGGATACCTTAACTGGTCTATGTATAGGGGAACTATCGAGTCGTTAACTCAGCATTTCCCCAACATCCACACATGGAACTTTGAAGGAGGATACTTAGATTGGTATTGGGGAGAAGAAAACAAACTCACAACCGGTGCGATACTTCCCCTATGGGATGAGTTTAAAGATAAACCCTACCGATTAAAGTTTGGAATATGGGATACTTATATAGAGTGGATGGATAAAACTCCTATTGCGTGGGCGAATTGGAAGAAGGTTGACGACCATCAAAATGGATGGGGACACAAGGTAATGGGGAAAATGTTTGTTAAGCAATTAAGAACTAAGTATGGTTTATAATACTATCAATATATATCAAGATAAAAAGTCCGAAGCGAAATCGACGAAAAAAGTTGTAAAAAGATTTGGAGCTTTGGATTTTATTTTGTATATTAGCTATGAATTTAAAAATTATTAGAGATATGGTACACAAAAATGGCAACAAAGATTTTAAATCTTTTAAATCGAATGGAACTCAATATCACACATATGATAACAAGTTTCACAATTGGGATGGACCGGCCATCATTAAAGAGAATGGCGATAAACAATGGTTCATATATGGTATAGAATATACCAAACAAGAATTTCAAAACCAAGTTGGAGAAATGAAGAGGAGAAACGATGCAACCTCGATTCCAAAAAATATATAATGAAGTACGACCCAAAGAACCCCTTATCTGAACAAGAACTCGATAAACTCGGTAAAGAGGATTTTGATGGTTTCATTGAATACCTTGATGGTATGGTTGAACACAAGAAACGAAAAAAGAATCCTAGAGTAAAAGAGATGAAAGAAAAGAAAAGGCAAGTATTGAGAGATACTGGTATATATAAAATCAAAACAAACCGAGACCAATGGTTTGATTAACTATGAGAAAATTAACTTATTTAATAGTACCTAACGAAGGAAACTACTACCATGTAGAGTTTATTACCGATAGAGAACCCAAGTGGACAGAAGAACAATTTCTACGTCATAGACGTGGATACAAGATGGAGATGCTAAGTGATGAAGAAACAGAGGAGAAAATCCCAATTTCGAGAGAAGTTAAGTTGGGATGATATGACCTATGGTGAGGCATCTCACCACATCGGTAAGAAAACAACTGAGAAGGTACACAAATCTCAGAAGGATTATAATCGTAAAAAGAAACACAAGAACAGAGGTTTCGATGATAACGATTGGTAAAATGGCCCGTTCGTCTAGTGGTTAGGACGCCAGGTTTTCATCCTGGTAACAAGAGTTCGATTCTCTTACGGGCTACTAATTTTTTTTAGTATAATGAATGAAAAAGAAGATTTCTTAAAAGGTGTTATTGTATTTGTATTAGCAGCAATTGCAATTTCATATATAACACGATTAATCGGATACCCTCTAAATGCACTAGAGGGTTTCGGTGTTGTTATGCTATTGGTATTAATAAAGAATTACTTTGATATGAATAGTGAAACATGAGATATCCTTCATATAAGAGACCGATTGAAAGAGTTAATAATAAACTATATGTTATACACGCAGAGTACGAACAACATAAGGTAAAGAACGTATCAATGGTAAAGGAATGGTTGGGAGTAGATACTGTATTTAGACAGCATTCAAAAGGTACTTATATTTTTTGTGAGGAAATTCAAGATGTAGATTGGGAAAATGTATAATCAAGAAGTAATATTTACCAAAGAAGAATGTAAACGTATCATTGATATGAATAGTGGATTTACACAAAGTAAATTAGCTTCTGCAGATGGTGGATATAATTCATCGGAAAGGTCAAGTTATGATTCTGTAACTAAGACAACTGATGAGATACGAAACCTACTTCTACCAAAATTATCTAAATATGGAGTGATTGAATTATCTAATTACTTTAATATTCTAAGATATGAAAAAGGCCAAGAGTTTAAAAAACATAGAGATATTGGTCTTAACAAACATACAAACAAACGATACAGAACATTAATTATACAACTATCTAACTTTGATGATTATGAAGGTGGTGATTTAATTGTATGGGATAACAACGAACAAATAGAAACTGTATGTAATAAAGAGATTGGAAATATGATTTTATTCCCATCTAAACTATTACATCAAGCAAAACCAGTTATAAGTGGAACACGATATGTAATGACATTTTTTCTTACAAACGAACACTTTAACATAAAAAACACTCTAATTTAATATGTATATAATATGAGATGGGTAGAATACTTTAGAACTTTGGCTCACACGGTCAAACTAAAATCCAAAGATGAGAACACACAAATAGGTGCAATTATCGTTGGTAAAGATAAGGAAATTGTATCTACTGGTTATAACTCATTCCCAAGAGGATTAGAAGATAACATTAGAGAAAGACAACAAAGACCAGAAAAGTATTTTTGGTTTGAACACGCAGAAAGAAATGCGATATATAACGCTGCAAGAATAGGAGTATCAACTAAAGGTTGTACTATGTATCTATCTTGTGGGATACCTTGTTCAGATTGTGCAAGGGGAATTATAAATGCTGGTATCACACGAATCTTTTGTGAAAGAGGTGATGTTACCAAAGGAAAACATTGGGAGGAGAACTACGAAAGAAGTTGGGCGATGTTGGAAGAGGCTGGAATCAATGTTCAATTTTATGACAATGAATTTTTAAGCTTATGAACATAGATAAATTTATAGAAACAAGTACAAAGAGTGAAATTTTAGATAAACTCTTAGAACTTAAAACACAACCTCAAACAGAGGATGTGAAATTATTAATACAAAAATTACAACAAACACTAAGATGACAGAAGAAAAGATGATTGAGGAGATTCTATATGAATCCCATTCGGTTGGTATGAGAAGTGAGGTAATGAGCAGAGCAAACGATATCATGGGTTCTGAGGATTTCAAGTCAGATTGGAGAAATAGAAGAGTTGACGCATACCAACAAGCTTACAGAGAACTAGTTGGTAGTAAATTCTAATAAGCCATATTTATATACATGGCACAAATATTTCCAACACCGAACAATGTAAATAGTCAACCTATATCAAGAAGGGTTAGTGATAAGTTTAAGAAAATAAAAACTACAACTAACTTAGAAGATATAAGCATTGTTAACGATTACCCGGTCGTTAGAGGTAGAGAAGAGGATGGAAGTCCAGAAAACATTATATCCTACGCTAAAAGGATTAGAGACCACTACAATATTAAAACACCTGATGAAACAAAACACAAAGGTGTTCTTACTCCCCCTCATACTCAAGGTGTTGATTATTTTACAAACACAATAAATAGATTATCTCAATTTTATATTGCACCTGATAACTATAATGTACCCCTACCAGAACCATTTGGTTATAGAGGATTTGAAGAATGGAAACAAGGTGCTACATTAGTAGAACGTAATTTTGCTGGTAATGCAACTTCATTTAGATTTGTTATAGAATTCTTCGAAACTGGTAACAGATATTATAGTAGAAGATTAAGAGATGATTTAAATGAAGCAGACCAAAATGGTAATCCATATTTTACAAAACATCTTATACCAACTATTATGATTCAATTGAATCAATTACAAAATTACCAAAAGGCATTCTGGCCACTAGAGGCTGTATGGGATGTACAAGTTCTTGATTCACTAGGAAGTGGTTCAACTATTGAAGCTAACGAAATAGAAGTAGTTCAATATATAGATGCGTTGTTAAAAGGTCAACCAGTAACTAGAGATAACAAATTAAAATCACCATACAAGAAAGGTACTGTTATATCTACTCATTGGTTTTCTCAAAATCCAAGAGGACTTGGAGATGATGAAACTGCATCATTCCTCGATGTAGATTTAAGTGGTGGAACAGATGCCGTAGATTCAGCAGGAGATACTGGAGTTTCAGAACCAACTGGAGGAGGTGCAGGAGGAAGTACTCGAACAGTACAAGCAGATGATGGAACAGATGTTAACATTAGTGGAGATACAGGTAACTTAACAGACCAAGAAGTAGCAAATATATCAGCTGATTTAGGATTTGGACCTGGTACAGATGAAACAACTACTGGTACAACATATGCAATAGATACTGATGGTGATGGTGAAATTGAATCTATTCTCAACCTAAACGATGACCCTAACTTCGAAACAGTATTCGACCCACTTGGAAATCCAATTGGTAATCTTGATACATTTGGTGCTGGTGCAATGTTAGGTAACAATCTATCTAATCTACAATCAGATGTACAAAACTACAATAACCAAAATAACAACACACAACCTTTAGGTGTTGGTGGAGCTCAAGGAAATTATGCTCCATTTGGTACACCTGGTGAATTCTCATATCAAACGAAATATTTTCGAGGAACAGAATATATTTGGAATAGAATGAATTCAGGTAAATGGGAGCCAACTTTCTCTGCAAGTGGATTTGGCTTCACCCTTTAAATAATAAGTTATGAAATTAAATTGGTATTACATAGGACTGGCAATCGTCCTTTATATGATTGGTCAAACAGCAGTATGGTTTCAACACAACTGGCAATTCAAAGACCCAAGTAAATCTCCATCATGGTGGGGATGGTATCTAATGGCAATTCCACTAACATGGGTATTCCTACAAGCAACAAAGGTTGGTGTAGAAGGATTCGGAGGTAATCTCTGGCCAAATAGATTTATTGGATTCGTAGTTGGTATGGTATCTTACATACTATTAACAAATCACTTTTTCAACGAACCAGTTACACCAAAGATTGCAGTACAGTTGGGATTGGCATTTTCTATATTATTAGTACAGTTATTTTGGAAGTAAAGAATATTTATAGATATGAAGAATGTTTACAAGAAGGTAGGATGGAGAAAACATTTAGTACCAAACCAAAGGGAATGGATAACTGAATATATGAACACGCATGGTGTTGATTTTTACACTAGAGCGATAGACCTTATTAACACTGCATGGAAATACAATAGAAAAGAAATTGTATTAGCTAAGTTTATAAAAACAAATATATGTGTTGTTATTGAACGTAAAGATTATGAAATAGCAATGAAATATTGTATGATGTGGTTAGAACACAAAGAAGAATATGAATACTGTGCTATCGTTAGGGATTATCTAACTGAAAGAAAAACCAAATCTAAAAAATTATCTTTTGAAGAACAAATTCACAGTTTAATATCATAAAATACATTTATCAGATACTTATATAAAGAACAGCAATAAGAAAGAAATTAAATGAAAGGTACACTATTTTCTAGTGATTTTATCATCGATGAATCTAATAATCTAAGATTACTAGAGTTTAATACAGACTCTGGTTTTGTATCAGATACATTGGCTTCTCGTTTTGATTTTACTGATTTCATATCAGTACTATCTAGTAACAACATCACTAAACTATCGATTTTATATAAGAGTTGGCATAGAGAATTTGTTGACCACTTAAACCAAGCAATTACAAATGATGCAACTTTCATAACAGAATTTTCAAGGATAGAAGAAGCAGAACATACTGTATATCCAACAAACGTAACCGATGAAGCAGATAGATTTATTCTAAGAATATGTTACGATGAAAATGCAATATTCGATAGTACCTATTGTAAACAAAGAATTGAAGTTTTAAAATTATTCCACGATAATGATGCAACTGGTTCAATACCAGAGTTTAGAGCTAGTGGTAGTAATTGGGAAGGTACTTCAATGTCATCATCATTAAATCTAACAGCAAATTATCCTGATTTAGCAGTAAAAGATTTAAGTGAAAATCACAATCCATTACAGTTTGCTAAGTTCAATTCTACGTTATCATCAGAATCATCTTCAGCTGATTTACTTGAAGATTATTGGTGGAACTACTTAGATAGAAGTGACCAATACATGGAAAAGTATCACACCAATCCAACTCAAGTATCGAATGGTAAGCAACAAACAGTACGAGAGTATGGTATCTTATATGGTAGTACTATTGAGTATGTAAGAGTTGGTAGTTATACAATCGATTCTTTATTACCAGTTGTTGATATATCTGGTTATGATGATGCTAATAAAGCAGCAGATAATATACCAAACAAACATTACTTTGAATATACAACTAACTTTATCAGAACTAAGAATTGGAAAGATTCATTATTAGATTCAGAGGTTATAGTTAAATCAGATGGTTCATTTGTTTCGGTTGATGAAGCAATCATAGGTGATAATGTAAAATCATATATTGTAAGTGGTTCACCTGATACTGATGATGTAGATGTATTTGGTTCTTGGTCTTATGATGGTTCAACACTTCCATCGGGTTCTGAAGTAACATCATCTAATATCACATCTTTCAGTTCTGAATCATTAGTATATGGAACTGGTATAGAACTTGTATTACCAACTGAAGAAACTATATATTTTGCACCATATAAAAACATATTAACATATAACTCATCATCCGATGAATTTAAGTTTAAATCAGCACATACACTTCTACCAGGAGATGGTGGGGATTATCTTATAGATGGAGCAGGTGGATTAATACCAATATCACAATCTAATACATTTATATTAAACGATTCAAATCAAAATGAATATTATCAAGTTAACGTTGAAACAACCGATACATTCTTTATTTCTGCTTCAACTCCATTTGTAGTACACAACGCACCATGTTTTATTGCAGGTACTAAAGTTCATATAGAAGAAAAAGGAATAACAAACATAGAAGATGTAGAAGTTGGTGATAAAGTAATATCATATAATCACGATACTGATACTGTTGAGTATAGAGAAGTTTTAAAAGTTAGAGAACAAGAAGGTAAGAATGTTGTAACTTATATATTTGAAAATGGTACAACACTTACTGCTACACCTGACCACCCATTGTTTGTAAATGGTAAAGGATATTCATCTTACTATCCTAAACAAACAAAAGAAGATAGTGGACTTGATGTAGAACAAATATTATTAGGAGATGAGGTTTTACACATGGACGGGTATGGTGTTGTTATAGATGATATACTAGAAGAACCAGTTACTCATACTGTATATAACCTAGAAGAAGTAGACGGTAATAATAATTTCTTTGTAGAAAATCTTCTTGCACATAATAGAGTTCTAACACCTCAAACTTGTTTTGCAGCAGGTACTCAAATCTCATTATCAAATGGTGATGTTAAAGATATAGAAGATATAGTTGTAGGTGATGAAGTATTAGGATGGGATGGAGATACGATAGATTCAGCTGAAGTAATAGCAATAGACCACAGACATACAGTTGGTTCTCATGCAGATGCTTGTGAATCAATAGGAGATGTACCTTCACTATATACAATCAATGATACTGAAATAGAATTCACACCAGAACATCCATTCTTAACTAAAGAAGGTTGGAAATCACTAGTACCAGACCCTAAACAAGAACCATACCTATCAAGTGGAGAATTAAAAATATTAAAAATAGGTGATTATATAAACAAAGATGGTGAATGGATAGAGATAGAAGATATAAGAATCATTCGTTCAGATGCAGAAGAACCAGTTTATAATATTACAGTTGATAAGTTACATTCTTATATAGCAAATGGAATAATCGTACACAATAAATAATCATGGCAGATAAACCAATCATATATAAAAAAGTAAGTAATCCTTACACAAGAACTAACAATAGTTTGACAAGTGACCAACAAACAAAGGCCACAAATATCATCGGTCAATTTATAACTTACTTTAAAGCAAAACACTTATAGTTAAACTTAAATTTCCATTATGAGTAAATTATGGAATTTTAATTTACCCTTCTTTCATGGGAAATCCACAACAATAGATTGGATTCCAAACGATTCAAAAAAAGAGTTTGAGAAACATATCAGTATGTATCCTGATTCTGAGCATTTGAATAACTACAAAAACAATCCAATTAAATACAAACTAAATAACTATGGATTCAGAACAGATGATGATTTCTTTGATGGGGATATAGGTACAGTTTACTTAGGATGTTCTCATACTTTTGGACTTGGACATTATTTAGAAAATACGTGGTCTTATAAACTGCACCAAAAAGTTGGTGAGGGTAAATTTTTTAATCTTTCTTGTGGGGGAGTAGGACTCACATCTCAATATTATTTTATAAAATACTTTTCAAATATGTTAAATATAAAAAAGGTATATCACTATTACCCACCAGAATGTCGTTACAGATATGGGTTTATGAATGGTGATGGAAAGATAGATATTTTTGCAAAGTATTTTGATGAAGAAACATCTTCTGTTGATACAGAACTATGGAAAAAATATTTAATACATGAAACTCATAATGAATTCCATAACAAGTTACATTTAGATGCAATAACTGGTCTTTGTTCTTTGATTGAATGTGATTATATACGAGTAGAAGATTCCTATGCGAATCCTAAATTTTGTGATGCATATCATAAAGATTTTACACCCGCTAGAGATTTGTTACATTATTATGTAGAAGAACATGATAAGATAGTTGATAATTTTTTAAAATTAAATCGTAATAACTCTGTAATATGATTTTTTGTACTTTAAGTATTGGTGAAGATTGGTGTAAAAAATATTCTAATAAAATAGATAATATTGGAAAATTACATGAAGTGTATGTCTATACTGATTTCGGTGAGTATTTTCCAAACTGTAATATAATCAAATATACAAGAAACGATTTTAGTTATTTTGAAAAACTAGTTTTGCTGTTTGAAGTAATGAGTAAACATAAGAAACGAGTTACATACTTTGATTGTGATTCTACTGAAGAACCAAAACTTCAAATGATATTAAATAACCTACACAATCCATTTGATAAGGAATCAATATACACATACAGTATATTTCCAAATGAAGATTTTGCACATTCACTAATAGCAAGAAACCCATCTTTTGTTGTTTTAATGGAGGTACATAAACAATTAGGATTTGAAAATTTTGTTTGTGATTATACACATGAACGTATATTATCAATACCATATATTTCTAACAAATTTAAAATATTAAAAGAGAATGTTTTAAGTGTTCAATCAATTTGGGAAACAAATTGGCCAAAAGGAAAAAAGTGGGAAGGAACTCACGAGTGTAATAAATGGTCACAGATTGGATGTGGATATGGTGAAGGTGGTGCATTATCTCTATATGCCAAAAAATTAGAAATTAAACTTAAAGAAATCTCTCCAAGAACCACTTTAATATAATATTTATTAATATGAGTACTAATAAGTTTTATGAAATGAGAATACATAAAGATGAATTCAATCCTTTAAGATTTAATAATTTATTTAGTATTCAAACAGTAGAAGATTTAGATAGAAAAACTACAATTAACTTAGAACATCTTGTATTATCGCAAGATGAAATGCTACCAGATTGGAACGAAAGACCTTCTTTTAAAGATATAGAAGATAGATTAAATTCCATATCTAAGTGTTATTTATTTTACCACAAAAATTTTGATGAAGCAATTGGTTGGGGATGGTTCTCTGATGTATTTACCTATGATTGGGTAACTCATGTACACGAACTTCCAACTGAAAATTCTGTATATTATGGTGGAACATATATACGCAAAGAATTAAATTTACCACTTGGTACTGGTATACAAATGTATAACTTTGCATATAGAATGTTTTTTGAAACTTATGATTACATATATGGTTACATGGATGGATGGAATAAATCTCCTATAAAGATTTGCCATAAACTTGGTACAAAACAAATTGATTTTATAAAAAACTACGATAGATGATTTACAAAATATCAGAAGAAGAAGTTTCTACATTGGAAAATCTAATTAGTACTACAAGTAAAAGTAAGGATAACCAAGAAGAACAATTAACAGATACACAAGATTATATCAACAATCGTAGGCATGTATTGCCAGATATTGATATAGAATATTATTCTACTGATAATAAAGAACTAAACAAAAAACTTTCAGAGATTTTAAAGGTAGATGATGTAGTACCAATTACAATACATAAGTTCAAATATGAAAATGGTGCACATTCAAAAAGACACAAAGATGGAAACTCTAATCAAACATTTGTAATAATATTAGAAGATGATTATGAGGGAGGTGATTTTTATTTAAATGATGAGTTAACTGATTTTAGAAATAGAGGAGATGTTGCAACTTATGTGGGTAAAGAAAGTCCTCACTATGTAACTCCAATAACAAAAGGAACCCGAACTGTATTAGTAGTTTGGTATCCTAAAAAAGATACACTAATATAATGATAGAATTTGCAACATTATGTGTGGGTAAGGAATGGTGTTATGAATGGAAGGATGATATAAATAATTTTTCCAAATCACACAAACTACATTTACTTACAGATTGTAGAAGTTGGTTTGATTTCCAAACATACAGCTACAAGAGTAAACAATTTAGTTATTATGATAAACTTATATTTTTATTGGATTTAATGCAATTAAAAAAACAAAGAATTACTTATCTTGATGTAGATAAGTTACAACTTTATAATAATATTGATTACGATAATAAATCTTGTTATGTTTATAATACGATAAAAACACCAATAATATCAGAAGTGTTTGAATCAACAAGAAAAGAAATACATGATTACTTAGATATAGAAAATGAATCTGATGTATATACCCAAGAGGCATTAATATCTTTACCATATACATCTGAATTTAAAAATATAAAAAAAGATATATTAGAATTAAGAGGTATAGTAGAGAGAAATTTTGGTAATAGAAAATGGGATAATCCAAAATTAAACAGATACAGTAAACATGGAATAG
>MDSX01040634.1_pt1 | contig 16969 bp, 12 predicted proteins | sample 811141 | NCBI WGS metagenome assembly MDSX01 (sample SAMN05326642, study PRJNA326480) | marine metagenome | isolation source: seawater | place: Atlantic Ocean: South East | collected 2010 | reverse complement strand
TATCAGTACAAATGCTTCAAATATAACCGCGCTTTCTTCGTCAGTAACTACAAGTATCAGTACAAATGCTTCTGATATAATCGATTTATCAAATTCAAAACAAGATATAATAACAGAAAGTACCGAGTTAGATATTAATAAACTAATTGTTAGTGGATATAGGCAGTTTCCGACCACTGGTACAATTAACACTTCTACAACTCAACAATTTACAGTCATGACTAATGGATTTGGCGATGCTTTAATGTCTATAATAGGGTCTAGAAGCAATACAACTACTCATCCAACTTCTGTATTATTTTTCAGAAATCGAGATAGCGATAATGGTAGTACTAATGTAATGGGCGCCATAGGAGGACAAGTAAATAATAGCAATAATAACTATGGTGGTTTAGTATTTCACGCTTTTTCTAATGGTGTAAATAGCAGCGATCCTTGTTTAACTATGTCTAGAAAAGGTAATTGGAATTTTGGAACTACTTACCAAGATAATTATACAGTTCAAATAGATGGTTCATTAAATATTACTGATAATATATACATAAATGGAAGTAGTGAAGCGCTAAATACCACAGTAAGTAATAATAGTAGCAGTATAACTTCTTTACAATCATCGAAACAAGATGCGCTTACTGCTGGAACGAATATAACAATTAATGGAAATACTATATCAGCAAGTTTTTCAGATAGTAAATATACAGCTGCTTCAAATGGAGGTCTTGCCTTAAATGGTTCAGACGAGTTTAGTTTGGATTTCACGAATCTCAACTCCAGTATCACTATTCCACAAAGAGTTACTATTAAAAATGATACAACACCACAGTTAATTGTAAAAACTACTTCTAATAGTAGTGCAAGTGCGGCTATTACGATTCGTGGCGCGAGGACTAATAGTTCGGGGTCAGAACGACAGGCGCAATTAAGATTTGAAAATTATGATAACGATTTATCATATCATAATGATTTGGGAGAAATTGCTGGAGTAGTTGAAAACGCAACTTCAAATATAGGTGGATTACAATTTTACAATTTTTCGAATGGCGAGATAAGAACATCTGCTGGAACTATGAATTATAATGGTAACTGGAATTTTGGAAATAGTGGGTTTCAAAATACATACAGAGTTCAAATAGATGGTTCATTAAACGTTACGGATGATGTTCATGTTGGCGGAACAATAACATCTGATTCAGATATTAAAATAAAGACAAATATTAAAAGATTAACAAATAATTTAGACAAAATAGATAAAATAAATGGTTATAGTTATACAAAAATAAAATCAAATAATAAAGATATTGGAGTAATTGCCCAAGAAGTTGAAAAAGAATATCCAGAATTAGTACATGAAAAAAATAATATAAAATCTGTAAATTATGATGGATTTATAGGAATATTATTGGAATGTATAAAAGAATTAAAAGAAGATAATAAAATAATTAAAGATAAATTAGAAAAAAATAAAATATTATATTAGTATATAAAATGACTTATATTAAAAATAAACAACTAAGAATAAATCATACCGATGCATGCAGTTCAGGCAAAAAAGGAAATAGTTTAATACAAACAAGCGATTATCCTAGAATACCTTCTAAAATTTTAAAATCAAAAACTAAATTTATGTTATACAGCGCGAATGGTGGAAATAGAATTGCTTGCTGCGGAAATAATTAAATTTTATTAATATAAATAATTAACTCCATATATTTTATTTATGGAGTTAATTTGCGATTATAGAGAAAGTGCGTTAATATCAAAATTAGAAAAAAATGAATTAAATATTGATATTAAAAAAAAAAATCTTAATTTAGGAGATTTTATTATTGGAAATATAATAATAGAAAGAAAAACGTGTCAAGACTTGGCTTGTAGTTTATTAGATGGTAGATATAAAGAGCAAAGTAATCGTTTAATAGAACATAAACAAAATAATCCTGATATGAAAATTATATATATAGTAGAAGGTAATTTAGACTTATTATATGATGTAAAAAATATAACAAAAGATACTTTAATGTCTTGTATAGTATCACTAATGTGCGAAAAAGATTTTAATGTAATAATATCTGCAAACTTGAATGAAACTAGTAAATACTTATTAAAAATAGTAAAAAAATATAATAGTTTATGTAAAATCGAACCTGGCAAAAATACAAATTATTTGTCTAATAATAAAAAGAACTCTCAAATAACCAAAGAAAATATTGGAGAATTAATGATGTCTAACATACCAAACGTAAGTGTAAATATAGCACATCAATTATTAGAACCGTTTCATGGAGATATATATTTATTTTTAGACAATATTAAAAAAAAACCTGACTACATAACCAATTTAACAATAAAAGATAAAAATAATAAAATTAGAAAACTATCAAAAAATGTAAAAGAATCATTATTAAATTATTTAATCTAGTACAATGTTCTATTAAATTTTACTTCTTTGTTATCTTTTTTTTTATTGTAAGAGTACGGATCTAATACATCTAATTTATCTTTACCGGTGTAAACGCCTATATCCTGATTATATGGATCATAGGGAGAATTAAATTTAGAATTATACATACTGTTATTTGATTCTTGTAAAATATTGTTTATATCTGGAGTTTTGTGTATAATTGGAATATCATGATTAAGTGGACCAACAGGTGTATTTGATTTAAAAGATTGTTTAATTTCATATTGTTCTAAACCTTGAGTATCGTACATTTGCTCTAAATGTAGAATAGGACAATTCAGTTTATTTGCTTTTTGCCATTTTAAATATTCTTCATATTCTTTTAAATTTTTTAGGACAATTGGATTTACTCCAGGTATTTTCATGTAATTTGGATTATATAATAATATTTGATCTGCTTGTTTAATCATCATAGACGGACATTGCCCACTTGTAAATCCTTCTATTTCATTTTTAGACAAAATGCGTTTATCAATATAAGATAATGTTATTTTTATAATAATACTAACCAAAAAAATAAATAAAATAAACTTCAAATTTATTTTCATTTATAATATAATTATATAATATAAAATGAAAATATTTATTGTAAGAGACAATAGACATTTAAAAGATTTTAATGCAAAATCTAATGGAACATTTTTATTTTCTCATTCGCAGTGTCCGCATTGTATAAACATGAAACCCGATTGGGAAAAAGCAAAACAATTATTAATGCGTAAAAAAAAACCATGTAATATATACGAAGTAGATGGTGAAAGTATGAGTAATATAAATCATCCTATATCGCGCGCTGTACAAGGATTCCCGACATTATTAAATGTGAATAAAGGTAAAATAACATCTTTTGAAAAAGAGCGAAACTTTAAAAATATATTAAACTTTATTTTATCTAATATAAAAAATAAAAAAAGTAAAAATATTAGATTGGTAAATAATATTACGTTAAATAAGGATAGATTATTAAAAAAAAAATCTGAAAAAAAGAAAAGTCAAAAAAAGAAAACTCAAAAAAAGGTAAAAACGAAAAAAGGTAAAAAATAATATTAATAAAAATTGATATATGATTTATTTAATATAATAAATCATATGGCGTCTGAAAGTATATCCTTTCGTTGTCTAGACTTTAAAGTATCTGATTATAGATCAGATACATTTAATATAGATATTTATGGATTGGATGAAAATCGTAGAACATATTGTCTAAATGTATTAAATTATTCTCCATTTTTCTATATTAAAATAGGAAGTAATTGGTTAAAATCAAATGTATTGTCCTTTATTGAAAATCTGAAAGAAGAGAATGATTCAAATTATTCGTTGATAAAATCATTAGAAGATGATATAGTAAGTATTGATGTTGTGAAATATAAAACTCTTTATAATTTCGATGATAATAAATATCATAATTTTGCTAAAATTACTTGTAAAAATATGAATTTGTTTTACAAAATAAAAAATTTATATTACGATAAAGAGATTCAAAAACTACATTCAGAAAAAAAAATACCCGAAATAAAACCCGGAGTAAAATATATGGGAACAGTTACAGAATTGTATGAAACGATGATACCGCCAGTGCTGAGATTCTTTCATATTAAGGACATTTCTCCTTCCGGGTGGATTGAAATAAATAATTATGATATAGAAACTAGTAATGATAAGCGAGTAAATGTTGAATTGTCTTGTGATTATCAAGATATAATTAGTCTACCTGAAAAAGAAACATTAGTTCCGTATAAAATATGTAGTTTTGATATAGAGGCTTCTAGTTCTCATGGTGATTTTCCTAATGCAAAAAAAAATTACAAGAAAGTTGCGTATGATATTATAAATTACTTATCATTAAATAATGATGAATTGGAAGAATGTGGATTAGAAAAATTATTATATTATTTGTTGAGATCTATATTTAATTTTAGTGAAGATTTTCAGATAGATAAATGTTATTTGAAAACATGTTATAATGTTAATGATTTTGAAGAAGATTTTAAAATGTTAATGAAACATAAAATAAAACTATTAGAAGAAAATATGAATAATGATGAAAATAGAATTGAGGATTATTTAACAGCAAATGAAGAAGGTTCTACTATTTTATTTGACGAAGATGAGAACAAAAATGAAGAAGAATCAATAAATAAAAAAAAAGTATCAAAAAAAATAAAAAAAGTACCATTGTGTAGTGTAAATGATTTATTTTCTTCAAATAAATACTCATTGGAAGAAAAAAATATGTATTTGACCTCAGCATTTGATAATATATTTCCTAAAATAGAAGGTGATTATGTAACATTTATTGGTTCCACTTTTGTTAATTGTGGAGAAGAAGAAAGTTATTTAAATAATTGTAAATGTTTAGGAAAAACGACGAATGTGAATAAAGATAATCAACAAATTGAATGTTATGATAATGAAAGAGATTTGTTAATATCATGGAGTAAATTAATTCAAGAAGAAGATCCCGATATAATTATTGGTTATAATATATTTGGTTTTGATTATCCGTTTATGTACAGTCGTGCGGAAGAGAATGATTGTGTTGAAGAATTTATGAAATTATCTAGAAATAATTTAAATGATAATGTAGAATTGTCGGATACAAAAATTATTTTAGCATCAGGACCATTTGATCTAAAATATCCTGATATGGAAGGTCGTCTTCAGATAGACGTATTTACATATATGCGTAAAGAATTTATATTGCCTTCTTATAAATTAGATTATGTTTCATCATATTTGATAAGTGATAAAGTATCAAAATATACAAATATTGACGAAAAGAATAATTGTATTATTTATACTAAAAATACAAAAGGTATTTCAATAGGAAGTTATGTTCATTTTGAAATATTATCGCATTCAAACGATTTTTATGAGAATGGAAAAAAATTTAAAGTTATAACGATGGACGAGAAAGGTTTTGTGATTGAGGGAAATCTAAAAGGTCTCGAAACTTGTAAAATAAAATGGGGATTAGCAAAAGATGATGTTACCCCTCAAGATATTTTTAGAATGACAAACGAAGGTCCCGATGAAAAAGGTATAATTGCAAAATATTGTATTCAAGATTGTAATTTGGTACATCAAATATTTCAAAAAGTAGATATTATGACTACTTATATTGAGATGAGTAAATTATGTTCGGTTCCAATAAGTTTTCTTATGTTGCGAGGTCAAGGTATTAAATTGACTTCTTATGTTGCAAAAAAATGTAGAGAAAAAGATACATTGATGCCTTTAATTAGTATTGGAAACAAATCAGATTTATATGAAGGTGCTATTGTATTAGAACCAAAAACCGGATTGTATTTAGATGATCCGGTTGCGTGCGTTGATTATAGTTCTTTGTATCCTTCTAGTATTATTAGTGAAAATATATCTCATGATTCAAAGGTATGGACCAAAACATATGATTTAAATGATAAGTTGTTAAAACAAACCGGTATTGTGAATAAAAGTGGTAAATTTAAATATGATAATTTAAAAAATTATAAATATGTGGATGTAAAATATGATACATTTAGTTTTAAGAGACTTGGTGGTGAAAAATCTAAACCATCAAAAGTATTAACAGGATATAAAATATGTAGATATGCGCAATTTCCTAATAATGAAAAGGCAATTTTGCCTTCAATATTGGATGAACTTATTAAGGCAAGAAAATCAACAAAAAAGCAGATGGGGAAAGAATCCGATCCTTTTATGAAAAATATTTTAGATAAGCGACAGTTATCTATTAAAATTACAGCGAATAGTGTATATGGACAATGTGGTGCTAAAACGAGCACTTTTTATGAGATGGATGCTGCCGCATCTACAACAGCGGTTGGTCGTAAATTATTGATTTACGCAAAAGATATAATAGAGAATGTTTATTATGATAAAAAAATTCAAAGTAAATATGGAGAAATAACATCTTATGCCGAATATGTGTATGGAGATACAGATTCGGTATTCTTTAAATTCAATTTTAAAGACAGCGATGGTAATAAAATTGTTGGTAAGAAAGCATTAGAACTAACAATAGAAACAGCAAAAGAAGTTGGAGTGATTGCTACAAATAGTTTAAAATATCCACATGATTTGGAATATGAAAAGACGTTTTGGCCATTTTGTTTACTATCAAAAAAGAGATATTTGGGGCATTTATTTGAAGAAGATATTGATAGTTACAAAGTAAAATCAATGGGAATTGTATTAAAGCGACGTGATAATGCGCCTATTGTTAAAGATATTTATGGTGGAATTATAGATATTATTATGAAAGATAGAAATATAGAAAAATCTATAAAATTTTTAGAAGATATGTTAGATAAACTAATTAATAAAAAAATAGATATTGAAAAACTAACAATTACAAAATCATTAAGAGGATATTATAAATTTCCTGAAAGAGTAGCGCACAAGGTGCTTGCTGATAGGGTTGGACTAAGAGATCCCGGAAATAAACCTAGACCTGGAGATAGAATCCCATTTGTATATATCAATACTGATAAAAAAAAAGATTTACAAGGAAATAAAATAGAATTGCCGAATTACATAAAGGATAATAATTTGAATATAGATTATGGATTTTATATAACAAATCAAATCATGAAACCAATACTTCAATTATATTCTTTAATTATATTTGATATAAAAAAATATAATTGTAAAGGTCTAAAATTAAAAATAAATACATTAAAGCAAAATGAAGAAGATAAAGATAAATTGATAAAAAAAATACAAACTCTTAAAGAAAAAGAAATAGAAAAAATTATATTTACAAAATATACTAGAATAAACGACAATAATATCAAAAAAAATACAATGATAACTTCCTTTTTCTCAAATACAGTTCACTAATTTTTATACTTATTTCTATAATCTTTCATACCTCCTGAGTATTCATTAATATTTACAAATCCTTTTTTTAATAATTCTTCTATTGCTAATTGTGATGCATTACATTTATTGTGTGCACAATAAGTTATAATAGGTATTTCGCGAATATTAATTTTTTTATTTTTTAATAATGTATGTAAATTTGGATAATGTAATTTTATAACATTACCAAACCATTCAAATAAATTTGATTGACTCATTTTTTTTATATCTTTATGAAATAAATTAAATGAATTAGGTATATGATCTTGGGCATAATATTCAGACGGCAATGCGTTAATGAATACATAATTACCTGATTTAAATAATTTCATTGTTTTATTATAATCATATTTACATATTACTAATTTTGTGAATATTTGAGATTCCCATTTTGTTTTTTCTTTGTTAGATACAACAAAATGCATATGTCTAAAGTATGATTGTTCTTTATTTTTATTAAATCCGATTGTATTATATATTTGTGGACATCTTAATTTAAATGTAGCGTCGCCTTTATTATTAATTGTACATATTCCATGATTTGAAAAATTGTTATAAGCGTTTTTTGCATCTAAAACAATAGGATTTGTATTTTTTTTTTCATCTGATGCCCAATATAAAACCTTTTTACCAGAGTGAATTTGTCCTAAATTTACAGTTAATGATGTATTATAATTAGACATAATTTTATTTTTAAAGTTATTTGAATTAGAATTAATAAATTCAATTACATAATTGTGTTCATCTAACCATTTAGGTTTTAAGTTATTATCAGATTTTACTATTTTTGATATATCAAAATCTAAACAACTTGCGCAAACTTCTCCCATATTTATATTAAAGATATATTATAAATACCAATTAAGAGAAAAATACGGAGGTTTTGTTTCTGTCATGTTATCATCTATAAGTTTGGTGTTCGGACCTAAATTTAATATTTCTTGCATTTTATTATATCCGATTGAATAATTAAAGTATCTTAAATTCGATATATAACCATTCATACCGTTATAGTTATATTCAACGCCATTTCCACCTACATATATATTTCCGTAATTTTGTTTAACGATGCCGTTTAATTCATGTCTTTCCGTTAGTACAGAATTAATATATATATCAATTGTTCTACTTTGTACTTTTATAATAACATTAATCCATTTTTGTAATGGAATATTATCAATATATATATGGTTAACCGGATTTTCTTCTTCAGAATGAGTTTCGAAAACAAAACATAAAGTGTTAGATCCTCGTGTGCTACTGTTGTCGCCTTTATATATATAAACGCCCGGTGAATTCATCAAGTCCCATTTTTCTCCATCAATACTTTCTCCTTTACTAAAAATGCGTTTTATATTATTATTTTTACCACTACTCGATTCGTCTGTAGAGGAGTATTGTATATCTGCGATATTAATCCAAAATGACCATGTGAATTCCATTCCTTGGTGTTCATTAATAGACCGTAATATAGGATTTGGATCAGATGCATTTGGATTTACGTTAAATATTTTTAATTTATTAGTATTTAACATACCGTCTATAATGATTGGATTTTTTTCGGGCATAATAAATAGAGATAATATATATATACCTAGTCTAAATAATAGTCCAAACATGATAAATAAAAAAATTATGAAAACAAATTTGCTAATAGTTGAATTTTTTTCAGCGAAATCTTTTGTATAATAACTAAATACGTTAATTTTATTTCCTACATTTTTTAATAATTCAGAATCTGATACTGTTTTTTTGACGTTTTCTTTTACTCTAGAATATTCTTGTTTAGTTACGTTAGATACTTTCGACGCAGTATTTTTTATAGTTTTTGTTGTATTTTCCGCAACTTTTTTAACATCTTCTTTTGCTACATTTATTTTTTCTTTTATTGATTTATTATCCATATTATTATTTATATATATATAATAAAAATAATAATTGACTAAAATAGAATATATTTATTAGTTTCTTTATTGTCTTTATAAAAACTGATAGACATGTTATATTTATTAAGAGAACTTTCAAATATATCTCCAAACCCATTATAATAAATATTCCAAGCTTTTCTAGGAGTTATGAAGTACGGATAAAATCGTATTTTAGATACATATCCGCCAAATCCGGCTTGCGAAGAATTGGTTCCATTTTTTGTTATTTTTAAATATCTATTGCTAAAGTTAGGAACATTTATTAAATTTTCAAATGTATGAGTTTTTACTAATTTACCATTTATGTAAACATCTACAGATCTATTTGTTATAGTCAATATTATATTTATCCATTTTTGTATACTAACATTTTCTATTTTTATTTTTTGAGGTGGTAAAGGAGTTTCGTCTATATTTGCTATATTTAAATTTATAATAAGATCATTTTTATATTCATCTAAATACATATTGAAAAATTTAGAATTATCTTCATCAATTTCTTCATCAATTCCTTCATCAATTTCTTCAAGCATATCAGTAGGATCTTGTATATCATCAAAATCATTGTCTTCAGAAACATCAATCGTATTATTGTTAGTGGTTAAAACATATTTTTTTTCTCCATTTTTGTAGTTCCAATCGTCGATATATATCCAAGTACTTATACCAAATTCTCCACTGTGTTCTTTGTTTATAGGCATTTTATAACTTTTTCTAGCGGTGACGGGATGAGACAAAAATTCATTATAATCTCTCATAAATGGTAATTTATAAAATAAATATACACCAACTATTAAAGAAAATAATATAACAAATAATTTAGTTCTACCCTGAATACTGTTTGTAAATAATAAATACACACATACTATAAAAATTAGCATTAACATTAATTGTATTAAAAATGATAATTTCATAATAGTTATATTATATGCACGGATTATTTTTATTTGAATATAATTTTTTTATTTCTTTTTTACTAAAAGGTATTTCTTTATACAAAATATTACATATTCCAGAATTATATAAAGGTTCTTTTTTGTTTCCAAAAAATAATTTATTATTTTTAATATAAGGAGTCAAATTATGAGTTAATACTAAATTATTATTAATAAATATGTCTAAAATACCATAATCATAATTTACAGTAAATAAATTCCACTTTTGATATTCAATATTTTTTGTTTTATATATTATAATTTCTTCACATTGATCATATTCGTCATCATATTTACTATGTTTGCATTGTTCAATAGATATTATTAATTCACTTGTATTATAATCGTATTTTATAATAGGATTATTTGAATAATTCATTATTAATCCATATTTATTATTATACGTATCTTTATTAGAATTATTTAATAAATTTGTGTCAAAATATATCCAAAAAGATAATCCATAATGATAATATATATCTTTTATGTTATTATAATAGTTTATTAGATTAACAATACTACTTCCATAAGAATAAATATACTTATTTGTTTTTTTATTTAATTTTTTTATTTTATTAAATACTTTATTAATATTTTTGTCTGATTTTAACAATTTATATAAATATTCGTTAATTTTTTCATCATCATAATCTAATCTTTTAAATAATACAGTAACATCTTCATCTGCTATATCATTTAATATATATTTATCATCATCTGACATATATTTAAATTTTCTATAAAAATCTATTTTTTTGTCTAATACATGTAGATCCGGATTATAATCTTCACTAAATCCTTCTTTGTATGTGATATTATCAGATATATCATTATAATGAGAAGAACCTGTATGATGAATTAGTTTACCGTATTTACTAGGGTCATCTTCTTGTATATTAGATGTGTTATTATATTCTAATCCATATAAATAATTTTGATAATGTTTTATCATATTCAAATCAATACCTATATCGAAAGTGTCTTTTAAATAATCTTTTAATTCTTCATATTTATTATATGTGTAAGTTATAATTATGTCTGATATTATATAAAAAACATTTTCATTAGGATCTTTTATTAATTCAACAGATTCATTATTTAATATTAGTTTATCATTATTTGTTTTATATTTGTCTAAATATTTTTGAAGTTCTATATTTTCATTTATTATTTTTTTTTGAAGTGGAGATTTAAATTGTAGTCTTATTTTATTAATGTCGTATTTATTTAAAAATACTAAATGATTTTTTTTATTATAATTGTCTAAATATAGTGCTTTATTTGAATTTAATATATTAATTGTATCCTTTTTTCTCACAACCTGTAACAAAAATGGAATTATGTAATAAAATAATATAATAATAACAGTTACTATTAATAATAATTGAATAGGTTTTTGTAAATTAAAATATTTTTCTAAAAATAATACACTTAAATCTGTAAATAAACAAGGTAAATAAAATAAAATATCTACGATTAAAATAATAAAAGATGGTGTATATTGAGAAGTTAATATTTTTTTTAAAATAATATTATAAATTAATCCCATAACAAAAATTCCTATTACTAATAATAATAATTTATCTTTTAAAGATATTAATAACCAGTAGTATGATACATTTATAAATATTTGTAAAGAAAAAAATATTAAAATTAATAATACTGATAAGTTTTTAAAACTATTTATATTTGATAATAAATTTGATTTATTTTCTGAATTATTATTCGACATTTCATCATGTTTTTTAAATAATATATATATAGAATATAGTGAAAACATTATTAAAAATGTTGATATGGTAATTAAATTGTAATATTTATTAATAATTTTGCCAGAACTAAATACATAAAAATATATTATAAAGGGTATTAAAATATAAAAAAGAGTTAACGATCCGATAGAGATGTTATCATTTATATTTCTATCGCGAAAATTAATATAAATTGAATATATATATATTTTAAAATTTGAAAAATAATTATCTATTATTTCTGTGTTATTATTATTATTGGTAATATATACTATTATACTTGCTATAATTAAAAATATAAAAATACTTTTTAATTTAATCATAATTATAATTATAAATAATACATATTATATTTTTATGGTTATTTTATAAATTACATATTTTCCATTGCTGTTTTCTCGCCATGGCAACCTCTACAATACGCTACTAAATTACTAACTTCATTTGTTCCACCATTTTCAAGTCTTACGACATGATCAATCTCAAATGTATGATTTAATGTATTTTCGCAATTAAAACATTTCCAATTTTGTTTAGAAGCTACGTATTTTTTTTTTGTTTCACTAACGGATCTTTTTGTTGCTTTTTTACCAGAATTTTTAATTCTTTCGATGTTTGAATTTTCTCTTGTACTAATAGTATTATCTTCTAAAAAAGGTGTTATAAATTTTTTAGAATTTTTATCTATAGGCATAGAATTTACAAAATGTTTAAATGTTTTAACATTATCATAAGTCATTTTTGGCGATTTATTCATTATTGTTAAAGTTCCAAAAGTAAATATAATAATTACAATAATTTTACTATATTTTTTATAATTTTTAAAATATGAAGTAATATCATAATCATAATATATGTTATATATTAATACAGATGCAATAATCAAAATATATAATTTTATATTCATTTAATTAATATAAAATTATATAATTTTTTAATTTAAATAGTAAATTATTTACTGAATAACATTCTTTATCTTTTATTTCAAAAAAAAAATGTTATTAATACAATAATATATGTAATTTTCTTAAATAACATGAATATATATAACCAACATAATTTCCAGAAATAATAGATAAAAATATTGCTAAATTAGATATGATAACATTATTTATATATTTTGATATATTTTGTATATATGTATAACGATAAAATAATAAATATAACAGTAAAAAAATATATATTATGATATGTAACTTTTCTAATTTTTATATAAGATTCGGTATTATTATTAACTTTTATTAAGAAATCATTATAAAATTTTTCTTGAGATTTGTATTTTATATTTAACTGATAACTGAATTTTAAATATATATTATAACAAAATAATTTCATATCTTTATTATTATCAACATACGATGATAATTTTTCACTTTTAATAATATCATAAATAATATTTTGATATTTATCGTTAAAAAAAAAGAAGGGTAAACTTTCAAAAAAAACAATTATTTTTTTTTTATTAGATTTACTCCCCTTATAGTACCACCCGATTTGTGATAATAAATTTTCTAGTAATTCTTGAATATAATATTTGTTAATATTAATCATTTTTTATAAATATATATAATTGTTATAATAAATTAAATAGAATAATTTATATTATTTAACTTGATATAAATTTATTAATGGAACATAATAGTAAAATTATTAAATGGAAAAAAAAATGTATATGTAATAACTGTGGACTATATGGTCATTTATTTTTTTCATGTAAAAGACCTATAATGAGTTTTGGTATAATATGTTATAGAATAAATAACAATAAGATAGAATATTTAATGATTAGAAGAAAAGATACTTTAGGATATGTTGATTTTTTAAGAGGAAAATATAATATTAATAATGATTTTCATATAAAAAAATTATTTTACGAAATGACCGATTATGAAATAAATAATATAATTAATTGTGATTATACATATTTATGGAGAAAATTGTGGAATAAACCAAATGAAAAATGTGATAATAGAAATATAGATAAATTTAATTATATAAAATTAAACAAAATGAATATTATATTATCAACGAATAATAATAAATGGGAAGAACCTGAATGGGGATTTCCAAAAGGTAGAAGAAATGGTAAAGAGAATGATTACGAGTGTTCTATTAGAGAATTTGAAGAAGAAACCGGATATAAATCAGAAAATTTAGTAATAATTAAAAATTTAAGTTTTGTAGAAGAAGTATTTACAGGTTCTAATGCAAAATCGTATAAACACAAATATTATTTGTGTAAATTAGAAATGAATGATACTTTATATGAAGATAATTATCAAAAAACGGAAATAGGAGATATGAAATGGATAGATTATGAAGGGTGTTTAAAATTAATAAGAAAATATAATTATGAAAAAAAAAATCTTTTAAAACAAATAAATAATTTATTAAATAATAATTTATAATATATAATTATGAATGAATTATTTAATAATAATAATATTAAATTAAAATATCCGCATCCAACTGATATAAACTTTCAAAAAAAAATATCATTAAAAAAAGAGTTTCAACACAAATATAAAGTAGAGAAAAACAGCATTATAGAAATGGATAAGAATAATAATTTATGTAATTATCAAGATTTTACACTATCAAAAAATCAGATATTTTTAAAAAACTTTGTTTCTCCAAGTACTCCTTATAATGGATTACTATTATATCATGGAATGGGTTCAGGAAAAACATGTAGTGCAATACAAATAACAGAGCAATTTAGAAAATATAATAGATATAATATTAATTTTAAAAAAATAATAATAGTGGCTTCTCCAACAGTACAAGAAAATTTCAAATTACAATTATTTGATGAGACAAAGTTGAATAAAGTAAATAATATTTGGAAATTAGATGGTTGTACTGGTTTAGAATTAATAGAAGAACTAAATGATTATGATATTCATAATATGAATAAAGAAGATATTGTAAAAAAAATAAAAAAAATGATAAAAGTTTCTTATAGTTTTATGGGGTATGAAAAATTATCAAATATTATACAAAATACTATTGGTAAAATAAAAACAACGAATAAAGAAAAAAGACAGATGTTAATCAAAAAGCAATTAAATAAATTATTTTCAGAATCAATGATTGTAATAGATGAGGCGCATAATATTAGAACACAAACTAGCAATAATAAAAAGAAAGTGTCTAATATGTTAGAAATATTATCATCTAATGTTAAAAAAATGAAATTATTATTACTTACAGGTACGCCAATGTATAATGATTCTAAAGAAATTGTATTTTTAATTAATTTATTAAATATGAATGATAATCAAAATAAAATAAGTTTAAATAAAATATTTGATAATGAAGGTAATTTTATAGAAGAGAATGGTGAAGAAATTGGTAAAAAACGATTAATTCAAAAAAGTAATGGATATGTATCATATTTAAGAGGGGAAAATCCTTATAATTTCCCATTTAGAATTTATCCGAATTATTATAATAGTCCAAATAGTATTAATAATTATAAATATCCGAAAAAAAATTATAAAGGCGAAATTATAGATACTCCATTACAATTTTTAGATTTATATGTAAATAAATTAAGCGATATTCAAAAAAAAGGTTATTTATATTCACTACAAAATACAAAAAGCAAGTCTTTAAAAGATGAAAATATGAGTTATGGATACAAAGAATTACAGGATTCTTTATTTTCATTAAATATTTGTTATCCAATAGAAGAAAATAAATACATAACCGGTAAAGAAATAATAAAACAAATGATGAATAAAAGTAATAATAAATATAGTTATGTAAACGAAGAAAATAGAATTTTCAATTATGAAAATATAGGCAATTATAGTTGTAAGATTAAATCAATATTAGACAATATAATTAACTCTGACGGAATTGTATTAATATATTCGCAATATTTAGATAGTGGTTTAATACCAATTGCATTAGCATTGGAAGAACTTGGATTTTCAAGAATAAATAAAAAAAATAATCTATTAAAAACAACTGAATCTATTAAACCTTTTAACATTTTGTCTAAAAATAAAACAAATGAAAACAAAATAGGAAAATATTCTATGATTACAGGAAATAAAGATATAAGTGATGATATAAATTCTGAATTAAAAATTATAAATTCAGATAATAATACGAATGGTTCGAATTGTAAGGTAGTTTTGATATCTCAGGCTGGTACTGAAGGTATAGATTTTAAAAATTTGAGACAAGTACATATATTAGAGCCTTGGTATAATTTATCCAGAATAGAACAAATTATTGGAAGAGCTATAAGAAATTGTAGTCATAAAAAACTAGAATTAAAAAATAGAAATAGTCAAATATTCATGCATGGTTGTTATATAGATGAAACGACAGAAACGACGGATATGATGTTTTATAGAATGTGTGAGAATAAAGCAATGAAAATTGGAAAAGTTCAGAAAGTCTTAAAAAGTATTAGCGTTGATTGTATAATAAATTATGATCAATTAAAACTATCAAATTTAGATGAAAATATTCCAATTACTTTATCAACAAGAGAAAGTATAGAATTTAATGTGAAAGATAAACCATATTCTCTTACCTGTGATTATAGTGAAGAATGTGATTACAAATGTGTAAATGAAATGTTAGAAACGAATGTATTAGATAATTCTACATACTCATATAATTCAACAATAGACAAAAATATAGTAAAAAAAATAAAAGAATTATTTTTAAAGAGACATATTTACAAAAAGAAGGACATTATAGATTATTTAAATAATGGAGATAATAATGTTGATTTAGATATCATTCACAGCAGTTTATCTTATTTAATTGATAATCAAAAAGAATATTTATTAGATAAATATTTGAGAAAAGGTAATCTTATTAATATTAAAAATATGTATATTTTCAAACCTATAGAATTAAATAAAGATATAACATTATATAATTATAGACGTCCTATCACTACAAACACAAAAGAAGTTAGAATTAATATAGATGATGATATGTTTGAAATGAAAAAGAAAAGTAAAACACCAACTAATAGTAAAACAAAAAAAACATCTT
>MDSX01103004.1_pt1 | contig 17050 bp, 14 predicted proteins | sample 811141 | NCBI WGS metagenome assembly MDSX01 (sample SAMN05326642, study PRJNA326480) | marine metagenome | isolation source: seawater | place: Atlantic Ocean: South East | collected 2010 | reverse complement strand
TTAAATCAAAAGATTGAGTTTTTTGCATAGAAAGCATGTATTTTGAAGTTACTTCAATTGCTGCTTCAAGCACAATTAAAGTTGTGAGCATTAAAAATAAAATATAAATATTTTCAATCAAGAATTTATCAAAGTACCCAATACCATCAAGTAAAAATAGTATCGATAAATATATTGGGCTAAACAAGGTAATTGTTTTTAAAAATTGATAAACCTTAAATTTACTCTCTTGTAAAGACATTTGAGGAAAGTATTTGTCAATAAATTGGACATATGTCAACTGACCAATTTGAGAAAATATGTAAATAAGTGAAGTGGCTATGCCCCATACAGCAAATTCATTTACATCTAGAAAATAGGTTATCATCAATAAATTTAATGCTGTTGTAAATACTCCCACTGTGTAGGTTATGTATCTTGTTAAAACAGCTTTTGAGAACATCCTTATAAGAGTTTATATAAAAGTTTTAATTCTGGATATGGTTTTATAAATATATTTAAATAAAAAATTAAACCTAAGTTGAAAATACTTGCCATAGTGTAAAACCTTCTGACCTGGCAAGTAATTCTCTATATGGGTAGAAAGATAACTATATTTTGGTGGAAGTTTATTTTTTTCAATACCAAATTTTCTAAACATTTCATTCCAAGTATGGCAAATAAATGAATCTTTTAATTCTGAAATTACATAATCTCTCTGTTTTGAATTAAACAAAATATTAAATTCTTCTGGTTTAATTTTAAAAAAATAATATGAATCCAATACACTTTCAAATATTTTTAGATTAACAAATACATCAGTAATCAAATAAGGCCCTATTTCTCCCCAGTAAAAATTAAAATTATTTCTTTTAATTCGTTTTTCTGTTTCGTCTAAAAGAGACTCCAGAATCGATTCATCGTTTATATACATTGCAGAACTTCCAACAAGTTTTGGATTTTCTAAAGCCAATACAAACTTTTTGTTTTTTGCTAAATTTTCAAAATGTGACACATCCTTTAGGCAAATACAGTCGGAGTCAAACCACCAACCACTCTCTTTGTGTAGTAGTTTATATCTAAATAAATTTGAAAAGGATGACATATTTGACTTTTGAAAGTTTTGCGTAAATTTATTTAAAAATTCTTGAGGTATAATTTCATTGGCATTCTTAAGTATTATTCCATCAGGTAATTCCAAATTGTCATAAGACCATACTTTTACTGTAAAATTTTTATCTTTAAAAGAAAGAAAATTAGATATCTCATAATAAGTGAGTTCTCCTCCCCAAAAGAAATTTGCAACTGATAAATTTTTATTTTTCATGAATAAAAATAATTATATAAAGAAATTAATAAAAGTATTAAGATTGTATTTAAACTTAATTAAGAGTTGTATGCTAAAAATTAATCCAAAAACATATTTTCAGAGACATGAAAATGAAATTTATCGTTTTATTAATAATGAGCCAAATTGGATTCATATAGTTAACAAAAAAAATTCCTATAAAAATTATACACGGCTAAGTGAAAACTTAGTTGAAATAGACATTGAGCTTGACACTATCGAACAATTACAAGTTTTGAAAGATGATAAATTAGATCTAATTATTATTACAGATGTTTTTGAAGTTACGAATGATATTTATGGATTATTGACATATTTGGAAGGTTTGCTAAATAATAAAGGAAAGATTATAGTTTGTTCAATTAATCCAAAATGGAATTTTTTTCTTAAAATATTTGAATTTTTAAAAATTAAACAAAGCTCTCGTGCAAGGTCTTACATTCATCATAAAAAAGTATATTCTATTGCTGAATCTTCAGGGTTTGATTTGACTACCGCATTTACTCGCCAAATTTTTCCGTTTAAATTATTTTCTTTTGGTGATTTCATAAATAATCTGCTTGAAATTCTTTTCTTTAAATTTAATTTAGGCATAAATAATTACCTTATATTGAGAAAAAAGAATAATAATTGTGAAAAAGAAAGCAAGACAATAATTGTTCCTGCTAAGAATGAAGAGAAAAATCTTGAACCTCTTATTTCAAGAATTCCAAAATTTGATACTGATTATGAAATAATTATAGTTTGTGGAAAATCTAGTGACAGAACTCTCGAAGAAGCTGAGAGAATTAGTGAAGAATTTAAAGATATCGATATAAAAGTAATTAATCAACAAAGTAAAGGGAAGGGTCCCGGAGTAATTGAGGCAATCAATTTATCTAGTTATGATTTAATAACAATTCTTGATTCCGATATTTCAGTTGACCCAGAAACGCTTTTAGACTTTTTTAGAATTATTGAGAATGGTGAAGCTGACTTTGTGAATGGTACAAGATTTGTTTACAAAATGGAAGAAGGAGCAATGCGTAAGCTCAATAGTTTTGGTAATTTATTTTTTCAATTTTTTATATCAATCGTTATCAAAAAAAAATTAACAGATTCTTTATGTGGCACTAAGGTTTTTAAAAGAAAGACAATTAAAAGTCTTTACGGATGGAGTGATAGCCTTAAAATTAAAGATCCCTTTGGTGATTTTAACTTTATTTTCTCTGCAGCTTATTCTGGAGAAAAAATACTGGAATATCCTGTTCACTATAAAGCCAGGGTTTACGGAGACACTCAAATATCAAGGTTTTCTGATGGCCTCAGGTTATTTTTTTATTTTATTAATTCATTCTTAATATTTAACAGTTCACGTAATGAAAGATAGTAGACAGAATCTTTTATTAATTATTATCAATTTATTTTTTATATACATAACGCATATATGGATTGAATTTTTTTATAATTCAACATTCAATGTAGACTTTTCAAAATATTTTGATTACATAAATTACTTTCTCAGCGTTGATGCAAATATTGATTACGGCCAGGGTGTGCTTTATTACTTTCTAATTTCTACTATTTTAAAAAATAGACTTGATGTTGTTGAGTTACAAAATTTAGATCTAATAATAAGCTCCAGTGTTCACAATGCGAATTTGTTTTTATTTTTAATTGGATTGTTTGGTATTTTTAATCTTCTAAAGGTTAAAGGAGTAAATAAGAAAACAATTTATTTATCTACTATTATGCTTATGTTTTTTCCACAAGCTATCTACATGCGGGCAGTTATGAAACCCGAAATACTATGTTTTGCAATGCTTCCTTGGTGCCTTTATTTTATAGAGAAATATTTAATTAAAAAAAATTTAGTATTTTTATTTTTTGCAATCCCATTCTTGGTAGTAATAATTAATACAAAAGCCTCTGCGGCTGGAATGGTTTTGTTGTATTTATTATTTTCTTATTTTAAAATTTTAAAAAATCTTAAGTTAAAACAAATTATTATTCTATTTTTTGTCTTTGTTCTTCTTGTTGCTTTAATTCAAATAGAAAATTTTAATATTACAAAAACATTACCGTTTGACAGACCTTATGATTCGGAATTTGACTATAAAGCGAACTACAGTATTTTATTTAGATTTTCACCAACTGAAATATTCCGATCACCATTTTTTGACTTTGACTACCAGCAAAATTATTACAGTAAGAATTCTCAATCTGTAATAAATTTGATAATCCTAGATAGTTTTGGAGATTACTTTAATCAACTTTTTGATTCAGAAATTAATTATTTTTCCAAAAATCGAAAAAACTTTTTAGTTAATGATTCGGAAATATTTATAAATGATAAAAGAGAAATAAACTATAAAGGGCCGTTATCAAACTTACTTGTTGTGAAGATAAATGCTATAAGAAAATATCTATCATCTCTATTTTCAATAATTTTTTATATTGTTGCTGCAAGGCTTTGCTTTGTTGACAGAAATAATAAGTATTACTATTTGATGCCTTTGTTTGGAGTGTTTATTTTATATTTGAATGCGATTGGTATCCCATCAAACAACTATAACCCTTTTAAGGGAGACACATTTAAAGCATTTTATTTTTCATTTTTTCTATGTATAACTTTTGCTTTTGTTACATCAAGAATATTAAATTCTAAAACATCATTCAGAATTCCTCTAGTATTAATATTTATAATTTCTGTAATTTTTATTTCTGGTCATCCCAAACAGAACAGTCAGAACGAATCTGAAAGACTAATTATTGCCAATGAATATTCCTTATTTTGTAACATTAATAATTTTCTTTTTTTTGAGAACGAATTGTTAAAAAGCATTCACCCAACTGGAAATATCTTAGGATTCAAATCAAACTGTTCTGATGTGTCTGTTGGTGATGAAAGATTTAATATTGATCGAAATGAACATGATATTGCTGACGAGAACATATGTCTAAATAAAAATGGTGGGCTAGGTAAAAAATTAGACGATGAACTTTCAAATTCTGTTGAATGTAGAATTTACGCAATGGAGCTTGCAAAAGTTTCGGATAATTTAAAAGTTCCACTAATTTCTTTAGCAATATTTATAATTTGTATAGTAATTATTTTTTTCAGGAACAAAGAATATGAAGCCATTTTTAACGATAATCAAAAAACTTAAATTACTAATAATTTTTATTTATTTTAAGCGAATATTTATTTGGCTAAATAATGTTCTTTCTTTTATCTATTATTCAATCATCTGGCTATTTACTTCAAAAGAACATACTAATTTTTCAGTAGAGTTGAATAAAAATAATTTAATGTCTATCAAGTTATTTCTTGAAAATAATTTCGGTATTGACAATCAAGAGATAAGCAAATATATTGAGTTCACTCAAACAGTTAACCTATCTAGAAAAAAATATTCAAATACTTTTACCTCGCCATACTTCGATGTAGATTTTAAAAACAAATGGGATTATAGATTAATTTCTTTTATACTCTTTTTTTCAACAGAAGTTCACGATATTTTTGAATTTGGTTATGATCAAGGCAGGCTTCCGTTTTTAATAAATGAATATTTAAATCACAAAGATTTAAATAGCAAATATATAGGAATTGATATCAACCCAAGAAAAGGTGCATTAGTCAAAAATGTTAATCTACATAAAAATATTTCTCTATTTAATATTTCTACAGAAGATTTTCTACAGAATGAAAAAATAAGTGATAAATTAAATGATTCAATTGTAATTAGTAGTACCCATAATGAACTAAGCGAATATCAGTTGTTTTGCTATCTAGATCAGAATGGGTTACTTCCAAAAATAATCATATCTGATGAAGTAAACGATAGCTCAGATTATATAAAGTTTTTAAAAAATAAAAATTACAAAAATAATATTTTAATTTTTAACGATAAGAATCACTTTATCAAACCTAATTACATAGGTATATCTGTTAAGCAAGACTAACCTAAACCGCTCCTTAAAGTTAGATTATTAAAATAAGAAGTGTTTGTACATAAATTTTCAATATTGTAGAAAAAAGACTTTTCGATTAACCAAGGATGCCTTTGGATAAACCTCGGTTTTTGAGTAAATTGCATACCAGGTTCTCCAAAACTAATGGTTGTATAGTGCTGTAACAAATATTGTTTTTGTTTTCTAGTCAAGTACCTTCTCATTCCATATGGAATTGCAAAATTTTTTACATCGAAATACTCTTGGAGACATTCTTTATTTAAACGATCTTCTTCTATAAATTTGTCATAACTGATGTTTGATAATGTGAAGTGACTGTGTGTATGAGCACCTATTTCGTGGCCGCAACTAACAAGTTCTTCTATACCTTTGCTGGAAATTAATCTATCAGTAGAATTGATATTGATATTTCTAATATACCGATTCAAATTTTCATCTGACAAAAATATAGAATTCAAAAAAAATGTTGCCTTAGCATTATGCTCTGAAAACATAGGTAACAATTTTAACCAACCATCAAAACCGTCATCAAAGGTAAGTGCCACCAATTTATCTTGGTTTGAAATATTATGATTAAATTCATCAATTGTTACGAAATTGTAATTATGAGATCGAAAAAATAAAATTATGTTTTTTATTGCAACTAATTCATCCTCATCTATGTCGTGAAAATAAATACTTACTTTTTTTGGTAAATTTTGTTTTAATAAGCTTTTGTTTGAAAACCTAAGTAACTCTTGTATTGATTTTTTCATTTTTTAATTATTTTCTAAATTGTTAATATATCTTTCTAATAAAAACAGTTTCCATATTCTAAGAGCATTAATTCTTGTTTTTCTCCTACCTAACAATGATATTATATTTTTATTCATTTCATTTACATAGTTTCCATTATTAATTATTTCGCTAATAAAATTTAAGTTGTTGTAAACCCAATTTTCCATATCAAAAACAAAACCCTGTTTTTTTCGATTTAGAAAATCACCATTAAAATCATTTTCTAAGTATTTTTTTAATAAATATTTTTGATTTAAGCTCGTAAAGTTTGAGTCAGTTTTTAAAATGTATTCTATCAATTTATTATCAACAAAAGGTGATCTGACTTCAAGAGAATTTGCCATAGAAGCCCTATCAACTTTTAACATCATCATTTCAGGTAAATAAAATAAATAATCTGAAACTAATAATTCTTTGTAATCATCGTTTAGGTTTATAAAATAGTTGTCTGAAAAATTTATATTTGTTTTTAAATTTAACAAATTTAGCAAATTTTTATCATCAAAAAATGAAGAGTATGAATTTGCATTGTCTTTTTGTCTGAATAGAATTTTTTGGCCGGATCCAAAATAGTTTGGATAAATATTTTTTAAAATATTTATTAATGAATTCGGCAAGGTTTTTCTTTCTATGCTGAGCTTTGTTCTTTCATAACCACCTAATAATTCATCACCGCCATCTCCAGATAGAGCGACTTTAAAATTTTTTGAAATTGCCTTACTAATCATGTAGGTAGGGACTGTAGAAGGATCTGAATACAGCTCATCGTAAGCGTCTATTGACTCAAGGATTAATTCCGTACTAAATTCAGAATTTAATTCTTGAACCGTGTGTTTTGTATTGTATTTATCGGAAACCTGTTTAGCCCAATTAGACTCATCGTATGTTTTATTATTGACTGAAACGGTAAATGTATTTATTTGATTTACATCATTATCGAACATATTTTTAACAATAGATGTTGAATCAATTCCACCTGATAAAAAATTAGCTACGGGTACATCTGAAACAAGCCGGTGTTTTACAGATCTTGAAAATAAATCAAAAAACTCTTCTTCATCGAACTTATTATTGCCAATAAAATTTACAGGATTCCAATAATTAACTTCATCCAATTCAAAAGTTTTTAAATCAACTTTAATATAAGATCCAGGACTTACTTTAAATATTTTATCGAAAATCGTTCTCGGTGAAGAGACGACTCCGAAATTCAAATAGTTAGTTATTTGTGAAGAAGATATTTTATTTGTTTTATTGAGACTGTAAATTGACTTTAAATTAGATCCAAAAAATATATTATTTTTTTCGACTTGATAAAAAAGAGGCTTCTGTCCGACTCTGTCACGAATTAAGTACAGATTATTATTTTTAAAATCTAAATAGACAATAGAAAATTGACCAATTAATTTATTGATAAAATCAATCCCGTAATAGTTCAGCCCATTAAATAAAACTTCAGAATCTGAATTTTTTGCTCTAAAACTTATTCCTTTTAACACTAGATCTTTTTTTAATTCTTGAAAGTTGTAAATTTCTCCGTTAAACATGAGCATTGTTTTATCTATTTTTGATAACTTAGGTTGATCACCAAGGTCCGTTAGTTCAAGAATGGATAATCTATTAAAAATAACTGCAATATTCATATTATTTTCATTAATTTCAAATAAATCATTACTAGTAGAAAATAATTCGGTAGTCTTGTCGGGCCCTCTGCAGATGACGGGCAGATTAGATTCTTTTACTAAGTTTATATCTATATTATTTTTAGAAACACATCCTATAAAACCGCACATTACACAATCTAGATTAATAGTTTTAAAATAAAATGAAAATTTTAATATTTTATCATTGCAAAGCTATGATGAATATATTCACATGAATAAAGTAAATATCACATACGTATTTGGTTCTGGTAGGAAAGAAAAAATTCAAAAAAATAACTTCAAGGCTAAAGAATTTTTTTATGGATATAATCACTTTTTAAAAACGGACCACAATTTAAATATTATTGAAATGGAGGTTGAAGACCCTAAAGTATTTGGATTAAAAAAAATATTAAGACTTTTAGATAAGATATTTAGAAAATTTACAAATTTGCCATTTTTTTTTACTGAAATATTATCTTTTAAAAATTTTATAACCCTTTTAAAAACAGACAAGCTTATTGTTACCAATGACAGACTTGCATTATCACTTTTGCCTTTCTTACTGGTTGTAAAGGTTATTAAAAATATAGAGATATATGTAATAATTATGGGGCTATTTAGTAAAAAGGGTGGAAAGTATATAACTAATAAGCTTCAAAAATTTTTTATAAAATTATTACTAAGAATTTCAAAAAAAATATGTTTCTTGGGATCTGGGGAAGCAACTTTAGCAAATGATCAATACAGCTATTTTTCTAACAGATTCTATTTACTACCATTTTCTATCGACACAGAATATTGGAATGTAAATGAAAATGAGTATTCTCAAAATAAAAAAATTCTTTTCATCGGCAACGATGGTAATCGTGACTATGAAATGTTTTTAAAAATTGTTAAATCACTTCCAGATTTTTCATTTACCTGTATTACCAATAATATTAACAAGCAAGATGTACCTCCTAATTGTGAACTGATAAGTGGTAGCTGGAATGATTCATTGTTGTCCGATGATCAAATAAAAGATTATTATCGTAACTCAAAGCTAGTTATAGTTCCTTTAAAAGAAACATTCCAGCCATCTGGACAAAGTGTCTCTCTACAGGCGATGTCAATGGGAGTACCCGTTATTATTACAAAGACTAAGGGATTCTGGGACTCTGATTTATTTGAACATGAAAAAAATATTTATTTTGTATTAGACCATTCTATTGAGAGCTGGGTGAAAGAGTTAAAAAAAATCTATGATGACGACAATTTGCTAGAAAAAATATCTACTGAAGCAAAAATTACCGTCAATTCAGAATTGAATCTTGATTCTTTTAACTATAAGATAGAAAAGTTATTAAATATATAATGATTCACAAAGGTTTGTTGAATGAATAAAAAAAATATTCTCATATTAGGTGCAAATGGTTTAGTTGGTTCTTCTTGCACACGAGTTCTGAGCAAAAATAAAAGTTATAATATTATTCCATCCACAAGAGCTGATACTGACTTATTTAACCTTGACGAAACAAAAAAACTTATATCTTCATCAAAACCTGATGTATTAATTATTGCAGCAGCAAAAGTTGGAGGTATTTACGCAAACAATACGAAACGTGTAGAATTTTTATTAGAAAATCTAAAAATTAATACAAATATATTAGAGTCATGTATTGAAAATAATAATATAAAAATTATAAATTTAGGTAGTAGCTGCATTTATCCTCTTGATGCAAAAAACCCAATTAAAGAGACTGACATTATGAACGGAAAGCTTGAACCAACCAACTCCCCTTATGCAATGGCAAAGCTTACTGCTATTGAATTAGGTAAGTCCGTCTCAATACAATATGGGCATAAAATTGTAAATTTGATGCCAACAAATTTGTATGGGCCTAATGATAATTTTTCTAAATTAGATAGCCACGTAATACCTGGGTTAATACATAGGATGCATTTAGCAAAAATTAAAAACAATAGTAAATTTTCTATTTGGGGTACTGGTAAGCCATTAAGAGAATTTCTCTATGTTGATGACTTAGCAAGTTGTATTGAAACAATATTGAGTAATGATATAAAAGAAGATATTTTAAATGTTGGAAGTGGTGAAGAAGTAACAATAAGTGAGCTCTCAGAGCTTATTAAAGAAGTTGTTGGATATGAAGGTAATATTTTACTAGATAAAAGTAAACCAGATGGTAACCCAAGAAAATTGTTAGACAGCAGTTTAATTACAAAGTATGGATGGTCACCTAAAACAAGCTTGAGAGAAGGGCTTTTGAATACCTATAAATGGTATAAAAGCAATATTTAAGCTGGATTTTCCCACGTTGGTGTAATTAAGTTATTTTCAAGCAAGACTTTTTCTTGATTTGCAAGCTCAAGATCACTATCCACCATTATTTCAACAAGTTCTTGAAAAGAAGTTTCTGGTTTCCAGCCAAGAATTTTATTTGCTTTTGAATTATCTCCCAAAAGGTAGTCTACTTCATTTGGTCTTAAATACTTTTCAGATGTTTGGATGTACTTTTCGTAGTCTAAATTGGCATATTTAAAAGCTATTTCAGCAAATTCTCTTACTGTATGAGTTTCTCCGGTAGAAATAACCCAATCATCTGGTTTTTCGTGCTGCATCATTAAATGCATTGCTTTAACGTAGTCTCCTGCAAATCCCCAGTCTCTAGATGCGTCCATATTGCCAAGAGTAAGTTTCGACTGCATACCTAAAGCAATTCGCCCTACTGCTCTTGTAATTTTTCGAGTAACAAAAGTTTCACCTCTATGAGGAGACTCGTGATTAAATAAAATTCCGTTCACTCCAAAAAGATTGTATGAGTCCCTGTATATAGTTGTGATATGGTGTGCAAAAACCTTAGAAGCTGCATAGGGGCTTTTTGGATTAAATAGAGAATCTTCATTTAATGTAACCGCACCCTCACCTCCATACATTTCAGATGAAGATGCCTGATAAAATTTAATCTCTTTATCACAGCTTCTAATAGCTTCCAAGATAGATATTGAGCCTAATGTTCCAACCTGTGAAGTAAATACAGGATTATTAAAAGAAACCGCTACATGTGATTGTGCTCCGAGATTGTAAATTTCATCTGGCAAAATAGTGTTAATTAAGCTACTTACTGAAGCTGAGTCTAATAAGTCTGAATAATGCAAATTCAATTTACCACTTTTTTGGTGCTCAGAAATTAATGGATCAATTCTTGAAGTGTTGATCTGTGACGATCTTCTTATTGTCCCATGAACAATGTAATTGTTGTTTAGTAAATAATTAGTGAGATAATAACCATCTTGTCCTGTTATTCCTGTTATTAATGCTACTTTCATACTCAGTTAATATCTTAATTTACTATTCATTTATTAATGCCTTTTTTTATAAAGTATCCAAAAAAAGAATAGTATATAAGTGGATATCTTACACTTTCCATTGCAGCGTCAAATCCTGCTGCAAAAAGTACAGGTAAGATGAAATAAAGAATTTGAAAATTTCTATATTTTTTAAACCAAAAAATTAATAATAATATATGAAATGCAACAACAAGTAAACCGAGAAGCAAGCCTCCTCTGCCTAGAGCATAAACTAAAAAGTTGTGTGGGTTTTCATTAGATCCATCATTACCTTGCCGTTCCCAATGATTCATAGAAGGAAGTATTTCGTTATATCCAAAACCAGTAAGAAACCTGTCATTTGTTCGATCTAATTGTTCTCTCACTAATCCAAAGTTGACTGGATCTTGATAATAGTTTGCATTCCAGAATAAATCTCTAATTACATCTTGCCATATTTGTAATCTCCAATTTGCCATTTGTTCTTGAGAGTAAAGGCGGCCTTTATAAATATAGAAAGATGCAAATATTTCTGATGTATTTTTCTCATTTACGATTGTATCGAAAGCATCAGGTACTGCAACAATAATGTTGTCTGGTTGAGAAACTCCATCCATGCCAAGTTTTTTAAAAGTTAAATTACCATATGAATTGAACGTAGAAGCAAGGAAAACTAAAGATGAAATAAACAGTATACCCAAAGTTTTGAATATATTTTTAGCAATAAAACCTTTGTAAAAAAGCAAATTAAAAATTACAAATAATATTCCTGGAAAAAAAGCACCTTTGCTTTTGTAAAGAAATAAAGGTAAATAAAGAGAGCTAATAATTAAAAAATATGACAGGCCAATTAATGATTTTTCAAACCTCTCTCTTACAAACAGCATTGTCAAAACAAAAACAAGTAATAAGTCCGATCCTTTAACAAAATCAAATTTATCTGAAAAATTATTAAAAAAGACAATTAAAACATTGGGGAAATGAATCGTACTCAAAATATAAAGAAAAATTGGCAAAAATGGTATCAATTTATAAAACAAGTTATTTTCTTCAGAATTATTAAAAATAAAATAACCAATAAATAGAAAATTTACAGTCCAAATAATTGAGCTACTTCTGTAGGAATAGGTGTTCGTAAGATCACCATTTGAGAAAAATATTGACAATAAAAAGGAGGCTAAAAACAATTTTGAAATAATGAATACTTTTTTATCAAAAATAAAATTTGTTTCAAATTTTTTAAATAATCCTACTGGAAAATAAAAGACTGAGAAAAGTAAACAAATTGCAACTAGGATTTCACCTAATTTGAATCCTAAAATATTAATTCCAGAAAAGGATCTACCAAAAATTGAGTAAAAAAATATTATTGTCAGGTAGATATTGACTATTATCTTGTTTAATTTCATAAGTTAATTTTGTTTCTACTCATTATAAATTTAACTTTTAGATAAATTTGAAATAAGTATTTGCCTAAAAAATTAAATTTTAAAAAGTACTTAGTCCTATACAATACAAAGAAAATAAATTTATAAATAGAAGAATTTATTTGGTTATTTTTTTTATTCTTATCTAATAAGTCCAAAAAAAGCTCTTCATATTCCTTGGACATATTTTTTGAACTAAAAGGATATTTTTTCATTAACTTAAAGTATTGAGAATAATTATCAATCAAGTGCTGAATCTTTTCTTCAAAGTTGTCTATTTCATACTCTATACCATAGCCCTTTGCAAACTCTGGTATTCCTCCACTATTTAAGTACAATAATGGGAGCCCACATTGTGAGCTTTCGATATGGTGGTTGCCCGAAGGCTCATTTATAGAACCTGTAATGTAAGCATTATTCTTTTTAATTTCCTTCGCTAATTCCAGGCCTGACAAAGGTTCTGTGATTTTTGTATTATAAAATTGATATTCTTCATTTAAATTGCCTATAAATTGGAACTCAATTAATTCATTCCAATATTTTTCATTTAATAAACTATCTAATTTTTGATATACCTCAAATCCTTTATTCCTATTATTTCCCCAATGATGTGTCACAATTTTAAATTTTTCTCCTGATTTCCATTCCTGAAAATCTGAATTGTTGAAAATAGATATATCTGAGCCAGACATGATTATTGAATAATTTAAACCTTCAAAGCCTTCGTTTTTATAGATATTTTTTAGCCACTTACTTACAAAAACTGTATGGTCCGCAATACTATTTGATTTCAGATAAAACTCATTAACTCCCTTTGTGTCTTTTCTTTGGTCACATTCGTTAATTCTCTGAATGACTACCACGTTTGATTTAACCAATCTTTTATATCTAGCAATATCATTATGATTAAATGTTGCACCCTCCGAAGAAGTTCTTGGGTCCATTAGAAGTACCAAATCAACATCGCTGTCATTTAAACTAAATACAACCTCGTGTCCGTTTGATATTAAATATCCTGATAAATTTTTTAAAAATAAATTACCTCCACCCCAGGGTTTATCATAAATTTTGGATCCTAAAGCAATTTTCATTTTATATTGCAGCTTTTCTAATTGGTTTAGTATTTTTCCTTACACAATATGCGTAATAATTTTGCTCTTCTTTAAATTTTGTTGATATATTATTTTTTAAATTTAACACATATAATGGTTCTTTTAATATTGTTATCTTTTTATTTAAATTTAATAGATCCGACATCAATTTGTAATCTTGCGCATAATAAAAATTTTCATCATATCCACCAACTCTCATAACCTCTTCTCTTTTTAAAAGTAATGAACCGTGAACAAAAGGGTTTTTGATATTCATAACAAATTTTTTGGGGAGAAAATATGACTTATTAGGTGTAACTCTAGATGAATTTTTTACTATTGCCCTTGTAGCACATCCAACAACATTTTCCTTTTTTAGCTCAATTAGCTGCTTTTCAAACCTGTCTACCAAACTTACGTCATCAGAATCCTGCCTTGCTATAAATTCTCCTTGAGATGCTTTAAGTAAAATATTTAATGACTTTGTTAAGCCAATATTTTTCTTATTGTTATATATCTGAATTCTGTTGTCCAGGTTTTTAAATTTTTCTAATATTTCTTTTGTAGAATCAGAAGAACAATCATCAATAATTAAAAACTCAAAATTTTTATATGTTTGATTTATAATTCCTAATATTGCATTTTCAATATTTTGTTCGTCATTATAGACACTCATAATTACAGATATCTTTTTATTCATTCAATACCCGCCATAATATTAAATTTCTCGATAAGCTCTTCTGGATTCAAGTATTTATTAATATAATTTTTATTTTCTTGTCCAACTTTATCAGCATCGATGTCATGTATTAATTTTCTGATTTTTTCAGAAAGATCTTTGTAGTTAAATTGTTCAAAAGAAAGTAAATAGTTTGCAGGAAAAAACTCACTTATACCTCCTGTATTAGGAAAAATAGATGGTACACCCATAGATGAGGCTTCACATAATAAGGTTGGTTGACCCTCGAATAGGTTTGTTGCGGTAACAATTCCTACTGAATTATTTATTTCTTCTATGACTTTAGAGTTTTCCATATAGTCATAAAATAAAATATTTTTAGATGAGTAAAGTTTGACTAAATTTTCTTTAATCGGCCCATCTCCGATAATTTTTAACACATAATTTTTATCGTTTACTTCATTAAAACTATTAATTAAACTTTCAATTCCCTTTTCTTTTGAAATTCTTCCAGCATAAATCAAATAATTTTGACTCTGATTTTTAGATATAATATTGTGATGTTCAATAAAATTTGGGAATACTTCTATTTTTGTTTCTGGAATGCCTAAATTTTTCATAAAATTTTTATGAAATTTTGTCAACACTGCTATTTTAAGATTTCCATCTTTTAACAATGTAAAGTATTTCTTACCATAAAAAATAACTAGTAGTGATTTAATTAATGATTCTTTAAAATATTTATTAATAAAACCAATCTCTTGTTTACTGCTGCCACATGCATCACAGAATTTCTTTTCATTAAAATGTTTCTGTGAAGTAAGTGTTTTTGTACAAAAATATCTAAAATTATGAATTTTTAATACAACCTGTGCATTACTTCTGATTGATTCTTCTAAAACAGATACTGAAGCTTTGAACCAAGTGTTGTGGATATAAATTACATCTGGATTAAATTGATTTAATCTTTTTTTCAAAATTTTGTTACTATTTAAATTTTTATTTATAACAAAATAAAAAAGTTGACTTATGGGGTTATCTATTTTGTTTTCGAAATAAAGTACGTCCACAATAAAATATTTTTTTAAAAAATTAATCTCGTTTTCTACTGCTATATCTTCCCCACCAGTATTTCGATATTTATTATGAATTATTAATATTTTTTTCATTTTTAATTTATTAATTAATTACTAATCATGAGTTATTATAACCGTAATGCACATCATTCTTTTATTTACATATGGTTATTCACTTAAAATGTGGAAAGATTCAGGGTCTCTTGATAGAGAACTAATCTACTATAAAAAGCTGCAAGATGTCTATGATCTCAAATTTACTTTTGTTACATTTGGTGACGAAGATGATCAAAATTATGTAGATTTCATTGAGGTTATTCCTATACATAAATTTATTAAAAAAAGAAAATCAAAATTATTAAATTATATTTTATCCTTTTATTACCCATTTCTAATCAAAAAACAATTAAATGAAGGAGATATTATAAAGCAAAACCAACTTTTAGGCTCTTGGATTGCAATTATTCTAAAATTTATAATTAATAAACCGCTTTTTGTTCGAACAGGTTACGACATGTATAAATTCAGTATCAATGATAAAAAGAATCCTGGAGTTAAATTTCTATATAAAATTCTTACAAAAATTACTCTTAACTTCGCTGACTTATATACTGTTTCGAGTCAAAATGATCTTTCATTTATTTGCAATAATTTTAAAGTTAAAAATAAAAAAAAATTAATAGTTAGACCAAATTGGGTAGAAGAAATTTTTACAAAAAACTTTAATGTGCGGAATGAATTTTCAATACTAAATGTTGGCAGGCTTGAAATGCAAAAGAACCAAATTGAAATATTAAAAGCTCTTGATAGTTTAAATTATCAGTTAACAATTTACGGGGAAGGATCTAAAAAAGAGGAACTAATCCAAGAAGCGAGCAAGCTTAATGTCAAATTGACTATTAAAGACTTTGTTTCTTATTCAGATTTAAAAAACGCTTACAATAATTTCAAATTTTTTATTTTATCTTCAAGTTTTGAAGGAAACCCGAAGGTGCTGCTTGAAGCTATGTCTGCAGGATGTATTGTTATTGCAAAAAATATTCCGAATAATTCTGAATTAATCCAAAATAAAATTGACGGCTTTCTTTATGACAGTCTTAAAGATTTAAAAAAATGTCTTTATAACATTGATCAACAAAAATATGACTTATTAGAAATATCCAAAAATGCAAAAAGTAATGTTTTAAAAAAGCATTCAATATTGACAATATGCGAACAAGAATGGAATGATATTAAAAATCTAGTTGATTAGTTTTGACTTATTTTCTATTTTTTTTAATTTAATCTCATAATCGAATTCAAAGTCCTCGGGATTATGAGTTGAGTTTAATATTGTAATATTTAGGCTGTTTAGAATACTGATAATTTGAAATTTAGATTCCTCATCTAAATTTGATGTTGATTCATCAAGAAAAAGTATTTCAACATCATTCATTAGTGCCCTAATGAATGAAATTTTTTGCATTTGTCCTGAAGACAGGTTTAAATTTGAAATTTCTGCATCTAATAATATGTCTGATAGTTGAAATTTTTCTAGTTCTTGATAAATTTCATCATCTTTGATTGTTCTTTTGTTACCATATACAATATTGTCTCTAAGAGTACCTGGTATGATAAGTGGCCTAGCTCCTATGTAGCCAATCTTTTCAGTATAAGAAATGATCTTACCACTTGAAGCTTCTAAAGCTCCTGATATAAGCCCAATTAATGTGCTTTTCCCAGATCCGTTTTGGCCAGTTACAATAG
>MDSX01038423.1_pt1 | contig 17050 bp, 13 predicted proteins | sample 811141 | NCBI WGS metagenome assembly MDSX01 (sample SAMN05326642, study PRJNA326480) | marine metagenome | isolation source: seawater | place: Atlantic Ocean: South East | collected 2010 | reverse complement strand
TTCTTACTCTCTTCCGAAAATGTAGGTGCTTTTTCATGGAATGATGATGAGGAAATTCGCATTGCGGCCGATAGTGAAGGAGACATATCTCATAGTGATACAGATTCAGATGGTATCTGGGTAGTAACTTGGACTGCCCCATCTGAAGACGTGGGCAATATTAATTTCTGGCTAGTAGGTAATTCAGTTGATGGTGGAGGTATACCGGATACAGAAGATTACTGGAATCTTCTTGCATTCTCAATAAGTCCTCCAGGGACTATTAGTGAAGAAGAAAGTGGTGCTGTTCTTTCAACAAGGACGATTTCTGTAGGTGATTATGATTCTTTGTTCTTACTTGAAGAGACCGATGCTCAGAAGGAAGAAAAGAGGCAGGAAGCTATAGCCAATAGAATTTATCAGCAAGGTAATCTATTCTATTGGTTTAGTTTAACAGCATTGATTGTTGGTGCAATTGTACAGAGAGAAATTCTTGAGAGAAAGTATGATGAGGGTCCTGAACATTTAGCATTAGAATTAGCTTATCCCCAGGCTCTTCGTCAGGCAGTAGTATCTGTAGTATCTTTTGTTATAGGTGTTAGATGGTTAGCTGAAGATTCAGTCATAGAGTTCCCTCCTAGAGCTCTTCTTGATCCCGAAGCGCAAAATGTAACTGATCTAACTAGTTTCGTTATAGGATTCACATTCTTATTTAGTGCATGGTTCGCTTATGCCGTATATAGAACAATTTTAGCAGCAAGAGCCAAACCTAAAGTTAAGGATTTACTTTGAAATGATATCTTCTGAAAATAATCTAATGTCAGTCTCAGATCATTTCTCTGAGCTGTATAAAATTATTAGGACTAGTGCACTGATTGTTATTGTTATTTCATTAGTTCTTTCATTTTTTGTAGATGATTTAATCAAATATTGGTTAGAAGATTTAGGACTAGATTATCAATTAATCACATTATCAATCTACAGTCCATATGACTGGATTAATATTAAGTGGGCGATCTTACTTATTTTTTCTATTACTATGGTTTTACCATTCACAAGTTTGAAATTACGAAATTTTTCTATACCTGGATTATATCCTAACGAACAAAAATGGATATCCATGGTTTTATTTTTTAGTGCAGTAGTGATACCTTTCTTGATATTTGTACTATGGTTTATTCTGTTACCATCTGCCATTAATTTCTTAAATCAAGTTGGTATAATAGACGAGGTAGTTGCGAAATATGATGCAGTTTCTATCATCGCTATTGGAATAGGTATTTCTTGGATTTTAGTAATTGGAGTATTTTTATTAATACTTCTCTCTCTATCTCGACTTTTTGGCATTGTAGAAGATAATGAGTCTAGGGTAAGGATTAGAATTCTTTTAATCGGATTTTCATTAATCTTTTTGACCCTGCCTGAAACCTACGAAGGACTGAGAGTTTTTTTAGCATTCTTTACAGTCTATTTTGCAGATTTATTTTCTAGAATGACTCCGATATATGAATGATTTTTGTACATTATCGCATCGTATTCAAATCATAGATTTGTTTAGGAGTAATATGAATGCGACGCGAACTGCAATTTCAGTAGTCATTGTAATCCTCGGTCTATTCGCAAATGTTAATTCAGATTATATCGATGATTGGTTAGATGATCAGGTTCAAATTCAGGATGGAAGTGAAGAAATACTTGTTGGCGTTCAAAGTTTAGAAAATTGGTTAATAATCCCTGTATCTTTTGTAGGAGATGAGTTTAATGAAGTCAAGGCTGAATCAATCATAAATGGTCAAGATTCTGCCAGTTCATATATTGATCAGATCAGTGCCGGAAATTCTATTCTCAATGCCACTATTCTAGAGGACATATGGGTTTCTGATAAAGAAATTGAGTTATGGGGTGTAGATGGAGAATTAGAAAGAGATTCAGGGACTGATGGTTTAGGTGTCACACAGTTGGTAGAAATTGCTGTTAAAGAAATGTTGATAGAAAAAAATTTATCTCCATGGGATTTGAATAACGATGGTGTTATAGACCGAATCCTTATACTTCATTCTGCAAATCCTCAAGAGATTGGTGGTGGCTCTAGTTCAATTTGGAGTCATATGTCTGGTTTAGATGAACCAGTACAAATAGGTAAATGGTCAATCAATCATTATACTATAGCTTCTACTAAGTCTGGCATGGGTACTATTGTTCATGAAATGCTACATCAAATGGGAGCATATGATTTGTATGATGTTCATAGTACGTTACCTACCAGTAATTGGAATGGTATTGGAGATTGGGGAATAATGGCTAGCGGAAACTGGAATGGCAATGGAAATTCTCCTGCCTTACCTTCTTCATCAACATTAGAATTAATTGGAATTAATAGAAATTTGATAGTTGATCCTAATATAGGTGGTGATTTTTATCTAAGCCCAATCTCTGATGGAGGTGAAAGTTTGTCTATAGAAATAGCTCCTGGTGAATTTATTAGGATAACTAATAGGGGAAATTTTGGTTTTGATTCATCTCTTCCTGGTTTTGGAATTTTAGTAGAAAAACAGGATACTAATAATGGCGATCCTAACAGTAATCTTGTTAATACAGATGAGAATAATGCTTGGTTAAAAATAATTGAAGCTGATGGAGATGATGCCTTAATTCGAAATAAGGACTCAGGTAGTTCTACAGATACTTTCAAAGATGGAGACAAATTTGGAAATTTGGATAGTTCAGATGGCATGTTAATTTTCGATAATCGTGGTAGATTAGTTAGCTGGAACGCATCAGTCCACTCTACAAATAATAGTGATATACTTGTTTCTATAATCCCTTCAGTTGATATTTCATCATTTGATGTACTTACCCCAAGATCACCTGTTGAATTACTTGATGGTGAAACTCTATATGTTGATGTATATACTAATTCTACATGTGATTTTTCTATTAATCTAAGATCTCATAGTGGAAACTTCATCAATGAAACCATCAATAACTTACCAATTGGGCAATCTAGCGTTCCAATTATGGATTTAAATGAGAGCTTTCCCTATAATGGCAATCTAATAGGTACTATTGGTTGTGAAGAGAATAATAATAGATATATCGATTTAGAATGGCATAAAGTAGGTCATAGAATTATTTCTAATAGTTTTTATTCTCTAGTCGATTATGATGAAATAAGCACAATTTCACTTTCTCCTATTTATGAAGGTCTAGGTCAAAGAAATTATAATTATGAAATACAAGGAGCAGCTTCAAGAATAGCGGTAATAGAAAATACTGGTTCAATTTCTCCTGATGATGATTTACAGATAACTATCAATCCAGAAGGGCTTTTAGTGCCAGGTATGGTAGCTAGAGGTGAACTAGTATTGGTAGACAATTATGGTATTGAACTTAGAATACCAATTACACTTGAAGCCAAATCCTCATTTAACACAAATTCTGCTTTTTCTTGGCTTTCAGTACCAGGTAATGGTTTATTGATTATTAGTATACTACTTGCAATCTCTGTATTCACGGGCGGAAATGATAGATATAAGAAAGATCTATCTGAATCATTTGAAGAATAATATTTATTCCTTTTATTTTTTAGTAGGATTAGTCCATCTTGAATTAGCTGGTGGTCTTACTATACCCAAATAATTCCATTTTTCATTAAGTTTTACTGGCTGTAACCAAATTTTATTAACCCCTGATGCTAATCTCGATGCTAAGCATGCATTTTCCCAATCAATTGATTGATTGGAAGGATTTACTATTAACCAAGGAGCATGATCCGTCCCTATTTTCTTATCATAACATCTCCATAAAGTACCATACTTAAAACCAGGTCTAGGATGCAACCCTCTAGCTAAAAGATCAGAAAAAACACTTACTTCAGGAGTCCATAAATCTCTATTTAATGATATTAAATCTTCTGAAATTTTATCAATTATTCTACCTTGATCATAGTTAATTCCAATTTGATCACATGGCCATTCATTATCATATTCAATAAAAATTTGACCATTATCGATAGATATTCTTTTGAAATTAATAATTTCATCTAAGATCTTTTGAGAAGGCGGTAATAAATTACCCAGAGGATTCTCTGATGTTATATTATAGGTAACAACAGCTTGTTCATTATCTACGATTAATACTTCCGCTAGCCTACCTCTATGAATTACATCTTCGGCCCACATTAGCAATTTTTTCCTTTCTATGACGTCCGATGAATGAAACCATTTCACTTCTGATTCAGGTTCATCTTTTCTCGGATGATTATTTGAATTCCATCTTAATGCCCAAGTTTCTAAATTACATTTCCCTTCTTTTTCTTCGAAAAATTTAGCTAACATTACCTTATTCCCGGGGACTCTCAAGGCTTCAATAATAATAGATTCATTTATTAAATTAGGATTTTTATCTATCTCTTCCCCTAACCATTCTTCACTGGGCCAGTCTAAGTGTCTATGATTATGGCAAAAAATTACTTCGGAGGAAGATAATAGTAATTGGTTGTTATTAATTTTCTTGCCAATAGCCGATTTATTCCATAATCTTTCCATTGCGGAGCCAGAGTATATCCACCCGTCGTTGTGCGACTCCATGAATACAGGAAGGGGTTCTTGTTTTCATGTCAACGGTTGCAAAATATCATTCATGTGATTATGCTCCGAGGTATGATAATATGGAAGAGGGGCCGCAACAAAGGGTAAAAATATTGAAAGATTTACGAGGTCTTTTAGATAAAATTGATTCATCTAAGGTGACTTTAATTGGAGATATTATGTTAGATCGGTACTATCATGGTTATTCTAATAGATTAATCTCTACTGCTCCTGTACCTGTACTTAAAATTCAAAGATCCGAAGAATCTCCTGGCGCTGCTGCTCATATTGCTAGAGGTTTGGGATCTCTAGGTCTAGATGTTTCAATATTCTCTTGCGTAGGTGACGACAGGGAAGGAGAGGTTATCAAACAACAATTTCTCTCTGATGGATTATCAATTGATGGAATCGAAACTGTCTTAGATCGTCAAACATTAACAAAAATAAGATTTTTTGGTAGTCGTCAGAGCTTATTAGAAAAATCACAAATACTTCTTCAGGCCGATAGAGAATCCTTAGATGAACTCGATGTGAAAGTTAGTAACAGATTGGTCGACAAGACTCTTGAGTCAATACCTGATAGTTGCGCACTAGTTATCTCAGATTATGATAAGGGTGTTCTTACAGATATAGGTGCTCAAAAGTTAATACAGTGCGCTAAAGATCATTCGATACCATCAATAGTTGATCCTAAATTGACAGGTTTAGAAAGAAGCCGTGGTGCGACGGTTGTTCTTTTTGAAATACGAGGTCTTGATTTATTACGAAGGAGATTAATGCTAGATAGTGCGAAGGATACTGCTTCTAGTCTAATTAATACATATAATTGGGAGTCACTGCTTGTTTTGGGTGGAGTTGATGGTGTAACTTTGTATGAGGCAGATGGGAATATAGAATTCATTCCATGCTCAGCTCCCTCACCTTCACAACAAATAGGACTTCATGATGCAGCCGCTACTGCATTAGCTGTAGCACTGGGGCATCAATTCCCAATGTCCTCAGCAGTTGTCCTAGCAGCTGCAGCGTGTGAATGCGTACTCTCTGCAGAGTCAAGTCATGAATTTGTGAATCGTAGAACCTTGTCTCTGTGGCTTGATGAGTTATCTTGGAAAATGCAGATATCTGATAGATGATATTTGATTCATTTAGGCATTGGGTTCAATACTAGAATCTTAGTCCACAGCCTGTGAGAGTAGTACTGTTGGGTCTATTTTGCTCATTTCTTATCTTTTTGCCTCTAGATAACGTTAATGCTGAATCAGATGATATTGATATTTCTATTGGTTTTGATTTTTCTTTTGGTGAGTTAGTCGACGAACAAAAAATTCTCTCGGGAACAGTAATAAGTTCTGAAGATGAAATACTTATTTCTTGGGATATTCAAAACTCTACTGGTTTCAGATTTAACTGGGGTGATTTTAATATTGTATCTGAAAATCTTTCTGAAATAAGTGATGGTTATTTTTCTCTTGACTGGGAAATATCTATCGATCCAATTGATTACTATTCATGTTCTTGTGAATTCAATATATTTGTTATCTTCGAAGACGAAATTATTTCCCAAGATACTATGCCGTTTTTCATTTTGAATGAAATATATGAGTCTGATTCCAATTATTCAATGCTTATTTCTAATCCTAGTAATTTAGATTGGATTAATGGCGATTTAACCATAGAAGCACAGGCTAAAGATATCCAAGGATTTGAGCCCTCATCAATTCATATTTACTTAAATCGATATGTTACATTTTCAGAAACATGTAATGGCGAAATAATATATGCTGAGGAAAATATAGTTGAACCATTATACGATGAAAATAATGTTTTCTCCTACTATTTCGATATGAATTCGCAACCTGACGGTTGGTATGAATTAATTATTTTTATCCCATCTGCGTATTCAATTAATCAATATGAAACCTACTCTTGTATGTCACTTAGATTAAATAATCTTGCCCCTGTTATCTCATTATTAGATGAGCCATCAGATCAATTTGAGAGTAATTCGTTAATGATTATTGATGCAACATTATCAGAAGATCCTATTTGGTCTGAGGATGAGTTGTACTATATTTGGACCTGTACAAATTCAAAAAATAGTGAGATAATTATCCATGAAGGATTTAGTAAAGAAATCTTTGAGCTAGAAACCCAAAATTCAGGTGATTACACTCTAAAATTAGAGATTATGGATAAAGGTGGATTATCTTCTACGGAAGAATTTACATTCTCCGTTTCAAATATGTTACCTTTATCATCGTTATACATTAACGGATTGGAAATGGTAGACGGTGAGGAATTAGAACTTATTTCTTTAGATAGTATAATGATTGATGGCTCGAACTCTGATGATACAGAAAATGATTTAGATAATCTAAGGTGTATTTGGTCGGTAGATACAATAACTATTTTTGAGGGGTGTGATAGGGAACTAATCTGGCCAGAATCTAGTCTTAATAATGAATTTCTAATGCTCAGACTGGATGTGATGGATGATGATGGAGCCTCATCCTCAATTACTGTTAAATTAATTAATCCTAATGTCGGAGATGCATTGCCTTACCCCTTAATCATCTTAGTCATATCATTTCTTTTCTTAATTGGCTCAGTATTTTTCAGATTCAGAAAAGATTCTGAAACTTCTTCAATACCTAAATGGAATAAATGAAAATAGTGTATTACACAAATAGATAAGAGATAGCCATCTCCATCTAATCATGGGGACTACCAGTAGCCTTCCACTTTCCTTTGAAGATTATGAGAATCGTCAGGATTTCTTTCTTAGAAACTTATCTAATGATAGCCTAGTATTAATACCCACCAATTCCGTTTCCTATCGTTCAAATGATACTAGTTATCCATATCGTGCTAGTTCATACATGCTATATCTCTGTGGATGGAGTGCGCCAGAATCGATATTTATGGCCCATATGCAATCAGGTTATTGGGTGACTTCAATTTTTGTTCGTCCAAGAGATACTAAAGCTGAAATTTGGGAAGGCCGAAGGGTTGGTGTTGAAGGTGCATCATCAGGATGGCCAGTAGATGAAGCCCACTCATTGGAAAAAATGAATGAAATAATTTCTGAGAAAATCAAGGAATCTAAGAATATTTATACTATAACTGGGATGGATGATAGTTTAGATAAGGTTACTCGAAATTCCGGATTAGATATTATTGACGCTAGAGATATTTTAGATGATATGCGTGTAATTAAATCAGAAGGTGAAATTAAATTAATGCAAAAATCCGCGTCTTTAGCGTCTTTAGCTCATATCGAAGGAATGAAAAAGACTTTTTCCGGTATTGGCGAATGGGAAATTCAATCGATTATTGAATCATATTTCACATCAAATAAGAGTTGTCCTAGTTATAATTCAATAGTTGGGGGTGGAGATAATGCTACTATTTTACATTATAATTCTAATGATGTTATAGTCAATGATGGTGATTTAGTATTGGTTGATGCTGGATGTGAAGTTTCAGGGTATGCTTCTGATATAACAAGAACATGGCCTGTTAATGGTAAATTCACAGAACCCCAAAAAGAAATATATAATCTTGTATTGAAGGCAGAAATTGCTGGTATAGAGGCATGCCAAGTAGGTTCACCTTGGAGTGCAATGCACCATGCCTCTTCGAAAGTACTTGCTCAAGGTTTGATTGATCTAGGCATATTAGATTGTAGTTTTGAAAAAGCACTTGGTGAAAATTTTGATGGAGAATATAGAAATTTCTTCATGCATGGTACAGGGCATATGTTAGGCCTTGATGTCCATGATGTTGGCGGAGGTAGACAGGGAGATAAAGGCCCTGAGAGAATTCTCCAGCCTGGAATGGTTCTAACCGTTGAACCGGGATTATACTTTGGAAGTTGGCGGACAGATATTGAATTTCCAGCTAGATATTCTGGAATAGGTATCCGTATTGAAGACGATGTGCTTATTACAAAGCAAGGTCCAGTTGTTTTAACATCAGAATGCCCGAAAGAAATTTCTGAGATTGAGGCATTGATTGGTAATGGTTTGAGTGAAATTAATGCGTAATTGGAAAGATATTCTTTCGGAGCAATTGTCTCCAAATGCTCCTAGACTTTCTGTAGAGGATGCTACGAAATTATACGATGAAGCAGATATTAATGATTTGATGCATGTATCCCTTGCTAGAAGAAAACAGCAAGTTCCTGGTAATGAAGTAACCTACTTAGTAGATCGAAATATAAATTATACTAATGTTTGCACTATTAATTGCCAATTCTGCTCATTCTATCGACCCCCAGGTCACTCCGAAGTTTATACACAAACTTTTGAGCAGATTAGTCAAAGAATTTCGGAGTTAGAACACATTGGTGGTTCTAGAATACTAATGCAAGGAGGAGTTAATCCTGAATTGGGATTGGATTGGTATCTTGATTTAATCTCTAAAATCCGCCATCATCATCCTACAATTTCTTTAGATTGTTTTTCACCAATCGAAATTGAAGGTATTGCAGATGTTTGTGGATTACATACCTCAGTTGTTCTCAAGCGATTATCGGATGCAGGTATGCATGGTCTACCTGGTGGAGGTGCTGAAATGTTAGTTGATGATGTGAGGCTTGATATATCCCCTAAAAAAGGCTCAGCAGATAATTGGCTAAGAGTAATGTCTGAGGCTCAAGAATTAGGCTTAACTACTTCTGCAACTAATGTATTTGGTTTTGGTGAAACAAATAATCATAGAGTCCTTCATATGGAAAAAATTAGAATGATGCAGGATAATGCATTATCTTTGGGGAGAGTAGGTTTTACATCATTTGTAGCATGGCCTGTGCAATTAGAAAATAATACGTTCGGGAAACGAAATCGAGGTAGGAATAGAATCGAGTTAGGTGCAGGTCCAGTGGAATATCTGAGGCATATTTCTGTATCCAGACTATTTTTTGATAATATTGATCATATTCAAGCATCTTGGCCAACTATGGGGTTGGGCGTGGCTCAAATGGCTATATTAGCAGGTGCTGATGACGCAGGTTCTACAATGATGGAAGAGAATGTAGTATCTGCTTCTGGTACTAAAAAAGTATTAGCTAAAGAAGAAGAATTACAGGAATCAATTATCAGAGCGGGTTTCAATCCTGTAAAAAGAGATTCAGATTATAATCATCTTGAAACTTTATTATTAGCTGAAAAAGATATGGTATCTATAGTGCCTATACAAAACTAATAATCCGATAGTTCCAATCTCCCACTTTTAACTGGTAATTTCTTAATCTCAATTTTGTGATGGAAATTATCCATTATTATTGGTCTGACCCATTTCATTTTAGTGCCATTTTTAGCCTTGAACTCTATTATTAATTCCCAATGTACTGCTATCAGCCCAGAATAAATAGAACCAGGCCATAATTTTTCTGGACCATTTAGTTGAATATTATTTTCTTTCATATCTGAAAAATATTGCCATGCTCCTGAATCTAAAACTCTCATAGGCTCTAACATCATCAATCTTCTATGAGCAACAGTCATTGGTGTTGATTCACCAACACCAGTTCCAAGTTCTTCACCGGTAGTAATTCTTCTCTCTGGTAGTGCAGTAGACATACCTGGTATTGTCTGTTCTCCTTCACTTTTTCCTTGTGATTGCAGTATCATTCTTCTTTCAGGTACAGCGATTCCAACCTGTATTCTTGCTCTCTCAACATTCATTCCCTTAGGTGCTTTAAATTTCGAGATTACAATCTTATTTTCCTTTTTAATAATGGAAACTTCTGGGGGATTTATTGGATTTTTTATTAATGTATTTTGTCTCTTTATATCTTTCATATTCGCCGCCATTCTGAAAAACATTGGTGAAATAAATATTGGAAAAGCAAAGAATAAGAATACTGGGTAATCTAATTGCCCTATTCTAATAGACTGACCTAAAATATCTAAAATAGGTGAAAGAAAACTTACATTATCTATTGCAGGTGTAATTGCTCTCAAAAATAATGTTGATATTATCAAAAATACAGCAGGTGTAATCATTTTCCTAGCTAAATAATGTAATGGGTCAGGATCAATATACCATCCATTCCTAGTTCTCATCAAAAATGGAAAAGTTTCCTTAGAAATTTCTCCACTGATTATTGGTAGTTTCTCATCACCAGGGGTTACTTTCCTCCATTCTACTATCCAATCATCTTCCATTCCTATTTTGAATGCAGGAGGTGGTTTATCTTCTGATTCTAATATTACTTCAATAATTGGTATTTGACTAGGAATCATATCTGAATATTCGAAGGGGGGATAGCGAATTCTTTGAACTGACTTTTCCATGATTTAACCCCATAATACAGATTTTATTGCTTTCCCTGCTAGTTTTCTAAATTCAGGAATATCTTTCAACATTTTTGTACCTAAAGGGATTGGATTTTCTATTTCACCTACCTCATTTATCATGGATATTACTTCTGGCTTAGCCCAAATTTTGAAAATTTCTTCTAATTCTTCATCACTTGATTGAGACAAAAAAGCATCTCTGAGTCCTCTAGCTCTATTCTGAGACTTTCTCATCCTATCCAATTTTTTTTCTATAACGGCCAGATCTTTTTGCCCTAGCCTATTTTCTTTTATTTTTCTTGATAATTCCCCTATTATTAAGTCAATATGAGCAAAACCCGGGCCGATTCCTCCTCCAGTTGTGGGTTTGCAAATACCAGCAGCATCTCCGAAAAGAGCAACTCTCGATGCGGTTGTTCTTTTCAAAATACCACTGGGTACGGAACCAACAAATCTACCAACTTCTTTACAATCTTTGAATCGATGACTCCATTTCCCATTCCTCATTAATTCATTTAATAAATCTTCACAGGATTTATCTTCAATATATTTAGTTTGACTCCATACTCCAATTCTTGTGGTCTCTCCTGATGGTATTGCCCAAGCAAAAAATCCTGGGGATATTTCAGATCCTGTATACATATCTAGCTTGCCTTCTGTACCTTTGTATCCTGTAACCTCAATCTGCATACCGATCATAGTCTCTTTCGGTCTTCCTAGGCGCATTCTTCTTCTAACCCAAGAATGTGCACCGTCTGCTCCACATACTAATTTAGTATTAATTTGCATTATTCCATTTGGTGTATTAATTGTAATTTTAACTTTATTATCAAATATTTCAAGTTCTTTTGGTTTACTTGATAACCACAGTTCAGCTCCTGATTTAACAGCTTGATTTACAACTGCTTCATCAAATAATTTTCTACAAACTGACCATGTTCTTATCTTTTCTCTATGTCCTATTTCTACTAAAGTCCCTTCAGGGCTGTAAATCCTAGCTCCCCATATTGGTGTGAGAACTGTATTAACTAAATTTACAGATTCCATTGCTTTAGGGTTAACTAATCCCGCGCATTGAAAAGGTCTACCTATTTCTGCATGTTCTTCAAGAACTAGAACGCTTAATTTCTCTTCGACTAATTTTCTAGCAAGATATCCTCCAATGGGACCTGCACCTACAATGACAACATCGTAATCGAAGTCATTCATGTACTATTCAATAGGTTAACCTTATTGATATCTTCTAATTCTAATCTCACTTCTTTTTCTTGGATGCTTTATTCTTTTTCATTATTGTATCTATTATCAAACTGGCATCTTGCTTAGTCATTTCCTCTATTGAAACAATATTAGCTATAGACAGAATATCGGTTAAAGGAACTTCTTCTCTAACAGCTAACTTATTCACCAATTTTATTTGTGCTTCAGAAGCAGGTAATGCCTGACTTTGCTTTATTAATATGTCAATTAATTGACTTGCAGTTCCATCCTTACCTCCAGTTAAAGTATTAATATCTTCAATATTAACTATTTTTGCAATATCATTGAGGCTATGCCCTAATTGGTCTGCCAATTTAATAACCAAAGCTATTTGTTTCTCACTTGCAGGGAAATCTCCACCTTCTGCTATTACTTTATCAAGAGTCTCTCTCATTTCATCTCCTGAAAATTCTTCTGGTTCCTTACCCTTTAGTATCTCTTCTCTTTCTTTTTCTGACATATTCTTTGTTAAATTTATCAGTAATTCTATCTGTCTTTTTGAAGGTATACTTTTTTTCTTAATTTTAGCCGCCTCATTCATTTCTTTGAAGACATCTACAAACTCATGCCAAATCTTTGGTGCCGATTGATTACTATTTTCTATAGTATCTAAATCTGCTTCCATTTTGGCTGTAAATTGTGCCGCGAAAAGACCCTTATCATTTTGCTCGTTATAGAATGGAACTACCTCTAACCATAGTGTTTTACCTGCATCAGTTGGAATTAAAGCTCCGCTACTATTCTCTACATATTTTCTCCTACTTAGAGTTTGAATTGTAGAAACATATGTGGAGGGTCTTCCAATACCCTGTTTCTTCATTTCTTGAACAATTGAACTCTCAGAATATCTTCGAGGCGGTTTCGTTTGATCACTGACTAGTAGTGGATTTTCTTCATTGCATTCAATATTCCATATTGCTCCTTGCGCCAATTCTGATTTTGGTGGTTCTAATTTGACTGTTTTGTGATAGGCTCCGTATACGGCTTCCCATCCAGCATGAATTCTCCATGAAGCGGTTCCAGTAATTATTTTATCAAAACCTTGAGTTTTTGCTTGTATACTTCTTGTTTCGCGTATCGAACTAGACATTTGACTACCTGCAAATCTCGCCCAAATCAATCCATAAAGTAATTGGTGTTCATCTTTTAGACCCTCAATCAGTTCTACTTCAGGTCTCGTTGGTCTGATTGCTTCATGTGCATCTTGTACATTTTGACTATCTTTTTTAGCATCGGGTCCTAAAACCCCTGGGCCCAAATGATCTTCACCAAATTTTTCCTTAATATGAAGTTTAATTTTGTTTCTTGCATCATCGTTAGTTCTTGTTGAATCTGTTCGAATATATGTGACATGACCTGAATTGTAAAGTTCTCCAGCAACAGCACTGGTTCTAGCTACTGACCAACCAAGGTTAGAACTTGCAGATTGCAACATCGTGTCTGTAGTAAATGGAGGCTTAGGACTTCTCTTATTTTTTCCTTCTTTAATTGATTTTATCTCAATTTCTTTATTTTTCTTTAACAATGATATTGCTTTAGAGGCTAGATCTTGATTAAAGGTTCTGTCTGGAAAATGCTTCCCTGCATCGTCTAGCCATACTTCAGGATCATCTTTTTCATGGAATCTCACTTTAAAATTAACTTCATTTGATATGAAATTAACACTATTGTAGATTATTGGAATATGTTTATCTCTCAATAACTCTTTTTCTATAATAAATCCTAAAGTTGGAGTCTGTACACGCCCCATAGATGCTAATTTCCATGACCTTGAGAATCTTGAGCATTCAAAACCTACTAATCTATCCATAAATCTTCGTACTTTTGCTGAATCAACTAGTGCAATATCTATCTCTCTTGCTTGGTCTATAGCATCTTGTACAGAGGATTCTGTGATTTCATTAAATGTAACTCTTTTCTGTATTGGAAAGTCTGCAAATATAATACTTAATCTCCAAGCAATAAACTCCCCTTCTCTATCTGGGTCAGTTGCAATATATACTTCCTCAACTTTAGATGATTTTGCTTTCTTAAGTAAATCAGTAATTTTCTTTTTCGCCCCAGTTGTCCATCCCCATGGAGGTTCGGGAAGCATATTTCTTTCTGCTTTCCACATTGATTTAGATGAACCTTGACTTCCTTTAGATGGAAGATCCTGAACGTGACCTCCGCATGCCTGTACTATCCATCCTTTTCCCAAGTATTTCTTTACAGTCTTGGCCTTAGCCCCTGACTCGAGAATCATTAGTTTCACATTACTCACTCCATCACTTAGTCAATAACTTACATCGACCAATAACCATGATGGCACAATACTACCTGTATAAACTTGAGTCAGGTCAGTTTGATACAAGGCGCGCACGCGTACGTAGGCGCGCGAAGCCAACTATGTTTTCCTCTTTCTAGATTTTTTTTCATCCCATGGTTCTTCTGCTGCTGGGCCTGCACATCCTATGCATCCGGGATATCCAGCTCTACCTAATTCAATTATATTCTTTGTTAGATTCATCCATGTCTCTTTTTCTTTCCTAACCCATACTAACTCATATGAACTTGGAGGATGTAATGAGATAACTCCATCACCAGAGTTCTCCATCAAGAACAAGATATCATCAGTATCTGATATTTTTGATTTAATTCCAAAAATTATTTTGGGTGCACTATCAGATAATTCAACAGATAATTTTTCAATTTCATGAGTTAATGACCCATCATGAATAATTTTCACTCCACTTGATCTTAGTATTCTTCTAGCTAATTCGGAAACTGCTGCATCCTCTGAAGAACTGCTCATCGTTCTTCGGAAGTGCGCAACGCTTGAAGAGTGTCGGTTGGACCGACTTCCTTATGGGACTGCCGTATCGTATGTTTGGGAGACCCATGTTAGGACTAATCGACTCCGAAAAAGCTCATAGTATTGGTATTTCAGCTCTTACTCATTTCGGACAAAATTCAGTTGGGAGACGTGTTCTTGAATCTTTATATCAAGCCCCTGAACTCCCAATAAAGGTATTTGGAATAGATTTCAATCATCCTCTTGGACTTGCTGCCGGTTTCGATAAAAAGGCTCAAGCTCTTTCAGCATGGCCATGTTTAGGGTTTTCTTGGATGGAATATGGAGGAATTACAAGGTTCCCACAGGATGGTAATCCTAAACCTCGAATGTTCAGGGCAAATAAGGAACATGCATTGGTTAATCGTATGGGATTTAATAATCCAGGTTCTTTAGCAGTTCGAGACAGTTTGGTAGAGAGACAATCTAAGGGTCTGTGGCCAAATAACCCTATTGCAGCTAATATTGGTAGGTCAAAGAAAGTGTCTAATGAAGATGCGCCCAATGATTATTCTGCTACCTTAGACGTATTATGGGATTATTCAGATTTTTTCGTACTGAATATTTCTTCTCCGAATACTCCTGGTCTTCGAGAATTGCAAGGGTCTGACCATCTATCCAAAGTTCTTGACGCTTGTAATCTTATTAGAGATAGAAAACATCAATATAAGCCTATTTTATTGAAATTTTCTCCTGATATGGATGATGAGGAATTACTAAATTCTGTAGAAATCGCTTCTAAATCTGGTGTTAATGGATTCGTAGCAACTAACACAACAATATCTCGCTACGTCCCTAAGAATTCGCAATCACGCTCTGTGTTTGCTCAAAATGGTGGTCTCTCTGGAAGACCTCTTAAGGAACGTTCTTTAGAGGTTGTTAATTTATTATATGATTATACAAATTCTGAGATTCCTATTGTCGGTGTTGGTGGAATAGACTCTGTTGATTCAGCATGGGATATGATTAATTCTGGCGCTTCATTAATCCAATTATACTCTGCGTTAGTGTTCCAAGGTCCTTCAGTTATGTCTCACATAATTAAAGGTCTTAAGAAAAGAGTATATCAAAATAATTTTTCAAATATACAAGAAGCAGTTGGTTATTACCACAAATGAATATCATAAACCTCTTGAGTATAATTCTTCTGCGGTAATCATGGCAGCAACTAGGTTCACTAGATTATTTGTTGTTGGTTGTGCTTTATCCGCCCTAATTTTACTAATGTTCATTAGTGTAGATCCTGAAATTCAATATACGGTAGATGAAGTAATGGAGTCACCTAATGATTACACATCAGAAGAAGTTCATTTAAGAGGTACAGTATTGGAAGGTTCTGTAGATAATGAATCAAAAATGTTTATCCTTTCAGGTTCTGATTCTCAAATTTTTATTGATATCTCATCAGTTGCTTTACCTGATGGTTTTGCGGAAGGTTATGTAATAGCAGTTAAAGGAGATCTCTTTGATAACAACGGGAAATGGACAATTTCTGCTAATTCTATTCAGACTGGCTGTCCTTCAAAATATGAAGCAGAATAGATAATTTTCCACATCTTATGTGGGTTTCATTCAAATGGGTCGCTAAACACGGTCATATGGGCTAGGGGGAGTGTTGACGTGCTCTATAATTCACAAATCGTCAATAATGGTGACCCGAAGTCTGAGGGCGGCGTAAACGAGCCATCGATAACCCATTGGGTAACGTCGATACTTCGCCTCCAAGAGATGCAGGTTGGCATAACGAACTTCCGGAGGGAAATTCGAAGTGTCTTATACCCGGGAACCAGGTCAGGCGCGGAAGCGAGCAGCCCGACTGGGGATGCTGGATGCCTTGGAATCGCGGAGTTGAGGAATCCAATGATTATTTATCGATGATGACGAGCGTCCACCGAAGACATGCCCACTAATTTATTCCTTAGGAATTCCACTTAGTCCACCCATTTGGCATACTATTTCGAAGTGTTTTTCTGACACTGGTTGAACTGAAAGACGACTCCCTTTCATTAGGAGCTTCATGCCATCTAATGCTGGATTATCTCTCATTTCTTGCAAGGAAATCATTCTTTTCATACCTTTAAACCATA
>MDSX01015131.1_pt1 | contig 17053 bp, 17 predicted proteins | sample 811141 | NCBI WGS metagenome assembly MDSX01 (sample SAMN05326642, study PRJNA326480) | marine metagenome | isolation source: seawater | place: Atlantic Ocean: South East | collected 2010 | reverse complement strand
TTCTATTTCACCTTCACCTATTATTTCACCTTCACCTATTATTTCACCTTCACCTATTATTTCACCTTCACCTATTATCTCACCTTCACCTATTATAATATCTCAACCCATTATAACTCCTTCTCCTATTAAATCTACTTTAAAAATCATTGATTCTTCTACAAGTCCTGGTTCGGATCCTATTGATTTAACTTCTAAAAATAATACACAAGATTCATCTAAAGATAATAAATTAAATCCATTATTACCAATTGTAATTACATTATCTTCCATATTATTAATATCTTCGTGTATTTTATTAGTAAGATATATACATAAGAAAAAACTTGAAAGCAAGATATTTGCGTGTAAAAATAGTATTACGAAAAAAAAAGATAATATAGAAACGGATCTTGAACAAGGTGATAAAAATAATATCAAACCACGATTATTTCAATATAAAAATAATATGACATCAAAATTACGAACAATTAATAAATTTAAAACAAGGGGTAAAATAGCTAAGGATAAACAAGAAAATAAAGAAACAAAATCCAAACCCCCTAATATTAATCATTCAAATAAAAATTTAAAAAAACTTCAAAAAAAAAGAGTAAAAGATACATTGTTGGAAAGATCAAAAAATTTACCTGGTGGTGAAAATAATAAAAATATTAAAAAATTATTAACAAGATTATCAGTAGATAGTCCAAAGAGAAAACCCAATATAAACCAAAGGGATATAATTAATAATATACCAAAAAATCCACCTCCTCCATTACCTCCAGGAGTCAAGATTTTAAAAAGTCAAGAATATCAAGAAATTTATCAAAATCCCAATAATAACTTGTCTCCCAAGATGCTTGTAAAAGAAATAAATAGTGACAAAACCTAAAATATTACACCATATATGGTCTTATTGGTAACCAAGATATATGATAACTTATTTTAACTTCTGAAAATTGATTTAAAGATATCATGTATATATTAAACTATATTATCATGTCCGCACAGCAACTTTTCGTAAAAGCAAAAGAGTTCTCTCCTTCTTCCGTCACTTATGACGAGCCTCAAACTAACAAGCGAGGTGGAAAATCAGTAAATATTCGTCTTAATGGTCAGCCTATTGTTCTACAGGTTCCACTTATGCTCACATGGGGTGTAAATGAGTGGGTTGATGAGCAAGCTGGAACAGTAAAATATGATATGGCTCTACAGTTTGACCCACAGAAGAGCGATTCTCAGGCAAAATTCCTTTCAGCGATGAAGGAATTTGAGGAGAAGATCAAGAATGATGCCGTTACAAATTGTAAAAAATGGTTTGGTAAGAAAATGAGCCGAGAGGTTGTTGATGCTCTTATGTATCCTATGCTTAAGTATCGTAAGGATAAAGCAACTGGTGAGCCAGATTATTCAGCAAATCCTACTTTAAAGCTCAAGGTTCCATTCTGGGAGGGTCGTTATAATGTTGAGATTTATAATATGTCTCGTCAACCACTTTATCTTCCACCTAAGTATGGTAAGGGGCCAGAGGGCAATAAAGCACCTAATCAAGACTCAACTTCAACTCCACTAGAGTTTGTTCCTAAGGCATCACATGTCAAGGGTCTTATTCGCTGTAATGGAATGTGGTTTGCTGGAGGTAAGTGTGGAGTAACATTTCAGCTAGTCCAGATTCAGGTTCGTCCACCAACTCGTCTAGTTGGTTCAGGAAATTGCCACATTATGGACGATAGTGATGACGATGAGGTTATTGAGGATCTAGCTAAGAAAGACGAGGATGCCGAAGGTGAAGACGAGTATAACAAGGAGCCTACTTTTGGAGAGGATGAGGATGATGAGGAGGAAGAGGAGGAGGAAGAGGTAGAGGTAGAGAAGCCACCTAGTCCAAAGAAAAAGAAGAAAATTGTCCGTCGCAAAAAGAAGAAAAGTGATGCTTAATTAGTTAAATATGAATAAATTATAAAATTTTACTCCAGCATTCCCGAGCGGTCAAAGGGGGCAGATTCAAGTTCTGTTGCGTAAAGCTTCGTGGGTTCAAATCCCACTGCTGGAACTAATTATTATAAAATTTTTTATTAAGTTTATAATAATCAAATACTTATTAATAATCATAATCTTTGAACCTTTTTTCTATTTCATTTTGTTTTATTTTATCTTTACTTTTAATATTATCAATAAATTTTTTATAATTTTTTGATAATACAATTAATTCATAATGTGATAATTTCGCCATCTCTTTTAATAATTTAGAACTTGGATTAATGTATTTATTATTATTCATATATATATTTAATAATATTAAATTAAATAATTATTATACAAGGAAAACTTCTACATAAATATCACTACGCAAGGTAGCATCGTATGTGTGTTCTTCGTTAATTCTTAAAATACCTGATTCTTTCAATAAAACTATTTGCTTTTCTTTTGTAATTTTCAAAGAATCACTGTTAATTTTAAACAATTTCTCTCCAATTTCAAATTCGTAAAACCCTTTTTCAAATAATTCAGAAATAGATATTTGTTTTTGTATATACATATTGTTACTTTCATTAATCCAAATTTCCTTTGGTATTTCAGGATCACACCGAACAATTAAATCTTTATCTTTTAAAACATAATGTAATTCGTGATGCCATAAAGGAACATAAAATTCGGTATTATCTACCTCTAATTTAAAAATATTATCATTTAATAAATCTTTTAAAGAAGGATTCAATATAATAATATTATCATATACCATTTTTTTTTGTAATATCTTTTTATATTTTGATAATACTTCTTCATTTATACCAAGAACATAATTAAATTTAAATAAAAAATCATATACTTGTTTTGCCTTGTCCTTATTTAGTCTATCAAATATTTTAAGTGATATACGTTGACAATCTTTCATAATTCCAGTAAAACTGGTATCAACAAATAAACTATCCCATTTTGTTTCTGGAGAGAAATATCTCATACACATCTTGATTAATTCTCCATAATCAATATTTTCATCAATTTCAACCTTATTAACTCTTTTATTATCAGTCAAGAAATCATAAGCTAATTTTACTTCTTTAAATTTTTCCCCATTATCTTCTTTGTATTTATCAGGATGATATCGTAATGCCATCCTAAAGTAAGCTTTTTTTACATCTTCATCTAAATGTTTTTGACTTATATCTAATATTTCACAAGCCTTATCATAATCCATGTATCTGTATACATAAATAAAAGATGAAACTCTCTAAGTGATAAATTGGTCTATAATTATTATTATATAGCTTTAAAAATTTATATAATTCAATAAAAATATCTTCTGTATGTTCATCTTTTATATATTTTTTCTCTACTAAGTTATTAATTATATAATATAAACAACTATGAATATCAAGATTAAATATAAAAATTTCATATAAATTATCTCTCATTTCTAAGAAATTAATAGTTTGATAATTTAATATTTTATTTAAAAGTTTATCACATATTAATTTATTTATATTATCAATCTGTGTAATTTTTCCCTTTATATTTTTAATATTTGTTATATTTTTTATGTTACGGTCTCCAAGAAGTGTTTTACTTGTAGCCTGTATATATTCGCCCTTAGTTGGTCTTTTAAAACTAATAATTTGAGATCTATTTAATATACTTCTTGGTATAAAACTTACATTTTCAGTTACCAATATATAAACAATATTTAGATTTTGATGTTTTAAAGTTTGCATATAACTATGGAAAATTTCAAGTAATTCACTATGAATATGATCGAAATTCTTACAAACAATTATACCAGAGCCATTATTTCTAGCTGCTAAAATATCCAAAATATGATAATATATATCATTAAATAATAGTTTTGCGTGACATCCTAACAAAGCCATATCTATTTCAAAATGAATATCACTAACTTTAAATTCATAATCTATTTTTTTATTACTTGAACGTATATTTATTTTTCTTTCAAATCTTAATTGTGTAGGACTATATTTTTTAATATACTGTAATACCTGAGTATATTTACCAATTCCTGGTGGTCCATAAAAAATTAAATTATTTTGATCTCTTAATTCATTAGTCATTGAATTATACATCTTTTCCATATTTTTATGCATATTATGTTTTTTACAATCATTTATATATTCTTGAAAGTTAGATGAGAAATATTTCATATACTATAAATACTCTTATATATTTAATACTTAAATAAAGTAATTTAATAAATTTATGGAATCTAATATAAGAAATATAAAACAATTAATAGAAAGCAAAAAAGAAAAATATCCAAATATATCTGATGTATGGCTTAAATATATAGAAAAAAAAATAGAACTATTAAAAGCTGATTTAAAAAAAGCCGAAAGGATATTTAAAGATGTAGATAATACTATAAATCAAGATATTCCTTATAACACTATTGCTTTTTTATATTTTTTAAATCAAGAAGCTTACCATAATCCTAATATAAACGAATTATGATTTAAATATAAGAGAAATATTATATTTAAATATGTATGTGTCGGTATTTCATAACGATTTTAATCCACATAATGTAATCATAAGTGAAAAAACTAGAAATAATGTCATGCAAGGAAGTGATTTTCATAGACTAATTTTTAGCGATGAACATTGTTCAACAAATGGTATTTATATACATTTCGCTTTGAATAATATAACAGTTGAAAAATATTTCAATAAGATAAAATGTTGTTTTGATAGTAATCCAATTAATAATCAAACCATATCAAGTATAAAATCAATTGAAAAAATGATTTTAAATAAATTTAAAAACATTCAAAATAGAACACTTTCTTGTAGAATACAAGAACAATTACAAAATGGGTTTATAAAACTTTATGGCGATGATAATATAAAATATGGAAAACAAAATCAAATTAATTTTTTTTTGAAAATATCTGGTATTTGGGCTTCAAACCAGACAAATGATTTTGGATTAACATTTAGATTTTTTATATTTAACAATCAGTTTTAAGAAATTCAAGAATAATATACAATTGACTAATAGCAATTCCAGATAAAATAGCAGCAAGTATAAATCCAGGTATTATCATAGGATTTTTTGGTCCAGTAACATTTGTCATTATTTCTTTTACTTTATCTTTCCATACCCAACACTGTCCAAGAATCATTACAATTGTTATAGCATTAAATATACCAAACATTGTAGGAATATTTTCAGATGAAAATATGTAATCTGCGTGATTATACATAATATAACATAATACAGCAATTTGTAACAATATTAATAAACCAGGAACACTCCTTAAAGCTAAATATTTTGCGAGATATAACATATTTTTAATAGCACCAATAATACTAGTACTTGGTTTTATTTGTCTTACACCTTTAAATATAATTAAAAATAAAGATAATATCACACCTATACCCATTAAAGAATATGATAATACTTCACTATACTTATGTTTTATCATACTGCGACTTATCATAAACCATATAACTCCCATAAAACCTATTGCCATTACTATAGAGATATAAATATCATCATTAAATTTTGTATAACTAGTACCACCTTTTCTACTTTTTGCTATTGGAGTAGCCTTCGCCACAGGAATAGCCTTTGTCACTGGAGTAGCCTTTGCCACAGGAATAGGTGCTTTTTGTAGTGGCGGGGCACTTGGTGTTGTCATTGGACTTTTATCGTCATTTACCCATACAGCACTACCATCATTCTCTGGAACATAATCTACATCGCCTTTTTCAAGAGCACCACCCTTCATCTTTCTCTTTAATTTAATATTTTTACCAAATTTCTTTTTATTAGGCATATTGATATATATATTTATTTATTATTTTTTATTTCATCTAATTTTCTTTCCAAATCATTTATTTTAAAAAGCAAAAGAGGTATAATTTCTAAATAATTTACAGATTTCATACCTTCATTATCTGTACTTACTAAATGAGGAAATTGTTTTTCAATATCTTGAGCAATAAAACCGAAATGTTTTTTGTTGTCATTTTTAAATTTGTATGATTTAGGAACTAATTTATTTAATTTATCTAAATCATCTTTGTTTAAATCACAAATATCAGATTTTAAGCGAATATCAGATCTTGTATATAATCTATCTGCTCTGATATAATTTCTTATATCCATTGGTTTGGATTGTTTAGAAGAAATAACCCCACCTTTAACTTGAAATGGTTGTTGACCTTTATCCCAACTCTTAAAACTTGTCATATAATATATTATTATGTAAAAAAATAAAATATCAGAATTTTATATTATGAGTAACTTTAATTTACAAACATCACATCCTTTAATTAAAAGCGAACAAACTTTTGTATTAGATAGAAAGTTAATATCAATTCATTCAGTGGATAGAGATTATAAAAAATGGCCAAATAGCAATGAATTTGGTATTGTTCTTGGTGAAAATTTTAAAAATGTTCAATCTATGAGACTTATTAATTTTTCTATTCCTGCTAATCATTATACATTTGCTAATTCTTATGAAAATACAAAATTATCTTTTACTTATTCTCTTAATTATCCTATATATTTAACAAATTTTGATAGCGCCAATGGTAATTATGTTTCTCTTAATTTATTCAGAAATATCTTGTACACGCTTTTTTCTGGACCTCCTCCTATTCCTGTTTCAGACCCTTTTCCTAAAAAATCTCCCTTGATAGAATTTCAATATTGGAACGATACTAGTAAAACTTGGAATACTATTCCAGATGACTCTGCCAGTGCCTTAGGTATAACCAACATAACACCCTTAAATATGTTAACAAACTATCCTGGGTGTATAGGAAAATTTAGATTAGCCTGGAAACAAACATTTAATATAACTATACCAGAAGGTTCTTATTCACCTGAAAATTTATGCAATACTATAGAAACATTAATGAACCAACAAATATATGATATCACTTCACAGACAGATACAGTCGACGGTACCTTTGATTTTTTACCAGGAACAACTTTTGACGGAACTACTACAACACCAGACATAATTACTGATGTTTCATCTGTTGAATTTTTTCCTGATATTTCTTCGTCCTTTTGGTATAATTCCAAAGGAAAAGGTATTACACCATTTATAGTTCATTATAATGAAGTAACAAATAAAATATTATTTGGGACAAGACAAGGAGAGTTTACTTTACTTTTTTCAGAACGAGAAGCATATGAAACTAATTGCAATACTAATAAACTTATATTTGACCAATATACTAAATGGGGGTTGGGAGCATATTTAGGTTTTCAAAAAAAAAAATTATAAATCTATTATCACAGATATTGGTGTTGACCCTTCTGGGGGAACTGGAACATATCAAGCAAATATTCAATTAGGGATTACTTTACCTCACGAAATGCCAACACCTTGGTTGGTAGGAAACGCTGCATCATTAGATATATCTGGAACAACTAGTGATCCTTCTGTAAGTGGCTGGACCGTAGAAGTAGGGCAAGTTTTATTAGGTAATACATATACAGATGATGTAATTAGAAATTTAGTTTCAACAGTTGAAGCTGATTTCAACTTAGATGTTTTTGGGGAAGATGCTCTTTATATGGAAATAGATAGATACAATAATATAGATGAAATGTATCCCTATTCAGAAAGAACAAGTCATTTATATAATAATGATTTAGCACATAGAACAAATGGGTCTTTTGCTAGAATACCTTTAAAAAACACACCATTTGGTCAGGAAATGGGTTCTAGAAATAATTTTGTTCTTAATGTTTTTCATAGCGACCCACCTATTAACCGAATTGATAGATTAAAATTCAGATTTAGATTTCACGATGGAAGACTTGTTGATTTTAAAAATTTACCATTCAGTTTTACATTAGAATTTAATATGTTAAAAGATGAACAAGATCGTGTAAAACAAGTAAGAGTTCCACCTTTATATAATTTATAATTTATCATTTACCCATGCTTCAGTTACTTCTTCCATTTTTATACCTTTCATAGGAATAAATTTAGGTTTTTTCATCTTATCTGTTTTATAAAACACATAAGGTCCAAATTTTCCCTTTCTGATAGATATTTCACTTGTTACCACTTTCAAAATACTTTTATTTTGTGATTTTTTACCATTCAATACATCTTTTACATCTTCTAGAGTCACATCATTTAATTCTTTTTTAATATGACTTATTGAACTATTTTTCCCATTACAATTAATATACATACCATATTTACCTTTCATTATATAAACTTCATTACCTTTAAATTCTCCTAAACATTTTTTACTACTATTTCCTTTACTTGTATCCAAAACATCTTTTAATTTATATTCACCTTTCTTTAATTTTTCTATATCCAAATCTTTTTTTACTGCTTTAAAACTTGTTTCTCCATCTTTTTCATATTTTATTACAGGACCATACCGACCTATCATATAAACATGATATTTATCTATTTTGTATGTTTTCCTTGTTTCTACTATATCCTTTGATGATTCTTTTATTTGATTATTACATTCATCACATAAAGTATACCATACTCTATTACCCTTTGAAATTTTATCCAAATCATCTTCCATATTTTTGGTATAATTATAATTAAATAACGCATCAAAATGTTTTTCTAAAAATTCATATACAATTATTCCGGTCGGTTGTATAACTAATTTATTTTTTTCATTGCCAAATACTCTTTGTGTTTCTATTTCATCTAACTCTTCTCCTACTAATTTAAAATCTATACAATTCAACTTTTTACCTTCAACATTTTGCTTTTTTACATAACCTCTATCTTGAATTTTTGATATCAAACTTGAAAATGTAGAAGGCCTACCTATACCCTTTTTCTCTAACATTTGAACCAATCTTGCTTCAGAATAATTTTTTTTTAAATCCTTAAGTGTAATTTTACTATAAATTTCTTTATAATCTAAAACTGTTCCTGGTTTGATAGATAGTAAATATTTATATTCCTCATTCTCTTTTTCATATCCACCCACTATTTTCCATCCAGGAAATACTACTTGTTCACTTGAATATTTATAACAATGATTTTGAGGAGCTGTAATACTCGCAGTAATGGCATAATATTTGGCAGAAGACATACAACTTTCTACTGTATTTCTCCAAATTAAATTATATAATTTTATTTCACGCGCTGTAATTTTACCCTTTATATTTAATGTATTTACATCTACTTTTGTTGGACGAATTGCTTCGTGTGCTTCTTGAGCATTATTATCCGTCTTTTTTTTAGTTTTCTTTTTTTTCGGTTCGGTTGAACTACTATTTATAAGTGTATTTATATTTTTACTAACATAATCATTACCATACTCTTTTATAATAAATTTTTTGGCTTTATCCACAAATTCTTTACTATATTTTACACTATCTGTTCTCATATAAGTGATATGTCCATTTTCATATAATGTTTGTGCTAATCTCATTGTTTGTTTTGGAGAGAAACCACATTCATTACTTGCTTTTTGTTGTAAAGTGCTTGTTGTAAATGGTGTTGGTGGATTTTTTGTTGTATTTCTAGGCTTACTTACACTATATTTATGTTCATAGTTTGCACTGTCTTCTAAAAACTCTGCCATATTTTCTTCATCATCAAAATTATGTGATAATACAAATTTAAGATTTTTTTTTGTAAAAGTTCCTGTTGTATCATATACCTTTCTTCCAGGAGATTCATTAATTAATTTTTGTTGTTCATATACAAGTCTTAATGCTGGGGTTTGACATCTACCAGCACTTAAACTTGTTTTTGAATTTCTACTAATATGTTTCCATAAAATTGGACTAATTGTAAATCCTACAAGTAAATCTAATACTTGTCTTGCCAATTGGGCATTTACAGTATCCATATTAATTCTAGTAGGATTATTTATAGCATTTTTTATTGCTGGTTTTGTGATCTCATGAAATATAATCCTTTTTGTAGATTTCACCGGTAAATTAAAAGTTTTACAAATATGCCAAGCAATTGCTTCTCCTTCTCTATCATCATCTGTAGCCAATACAATCTCAGTTGCTTTTTTAATAGCTAAACGCAAAGGTTTTATATATTTACTTTTACTACCAATTGTCTTGAATACAACATTATAATTATTATTTACATCAATACTTTTTAATCCATTTGCTATTTCACGAATATGTCCAAAACTAGCTATACACTTATAGCCTGGACCCAGATAACTTTCTATTTTTTTGCATTTAGCCGGAGATTCTACAATAACCAATATCATTATTTAAATATAATAAGAACCATATTTAAATAAATTTCAATTTTACATTTTAATCTTCTTGTATTCACTCCAAGATATTTTTTTTGTTGGTTTACCACCTCTCTTTTTCCTTTTCTCTTCAAGCTTTTCTCTTTTGGTTTGTTGTTTCATAGCACTATCTATATACAATTCCTTTAAAATTTTACCTGCTTTTACAGATGCGTTGTGTTGATCTAATTCTCCATTTTCTATTTGTTTTAAAGTAGAAAGAAAATTATGTAAGATATTTAGGTCTAATTCATCCTTTTTTAATTTATTATATATATTCATATAATTTTCCCATAACCATGTACATTTTGATTCTATCATTCTATCTTTCATAGCTTTTTTTAGTTTAGGGTATTTTTTTTTAATTTCTACCATCAAAGTTACCTGCTCTCTAATTTTATCACTATGTTTTAATTTTCTAATTTTCTCTGTATTATCAGAAGCACCAGATTCTTTAAGCATATTATTAAAATCTAGTCGCGTTTTATCGTCAATCTCAAAATCACTCATATAAAATAATTCATATTTTTCTTTTTATATTTATTTTTATCAAGATAATATATATAATGCCAAGAAGGTCAAAAAGAAGAAAGAGTAGAAAACACCGAGGAGGAGCTGTTAATATGGAAATCCCAAAACCAGATGTCAGTAATACATCTTCATCGGGAGCAATACAAGGAACTATGAATAAACAAAAAGTAGGAAATCAAGAAGTCGCAAACTTAAATAAACAATTTTCAGGGGGAGGGAAAGACATTGTTGTACCCCAAATGGGACAAGCTGGTGATTCCGGAAATGAAACAATTACGGGCGGAGTTGCTCAAACATTACAAGGAGGTGCCGACGCTGAATTTGACAATGACGTTCATAATGAGGTTAAATCAGATGGTATGCCTGCAGGTGGGGGTCGCAGACGTAAAAAGAGGAAAACAAAAAGAAAATCACGAAAGAAGAGAAAAACTAAGAAAAAAAGGAAAAGAAGAAAACGCAAGACTAGAAAAAGACGCCGTTGATTATAATATGTAATTATATATTATAATGTCAGAAATCAAAAAATTAGCAGGGGAAAAACATGGGCCGTTTGTAAGAAGAAGAGAGACAATGAAAAATTTAAAAATGACTACAGTTCTGGAGTACCTTCAATATCTTCAAAATAAACACGAAGACGAAGAAGCAGTGAAACACTTAAACCTTGGTGGAGGTGGATATAAAAGAGCAATGAAAAATAAAAGAAAATCTAGAAAATCAAAAAGACGCCGCAAAAAGAAAAAGAAAACAAGAAAGAAAAGAAAATCTAGAAAAAGACGAAGATAATCATTTTATTTGATTTTTATTAATTAAATAAAATCACAGTATATTTTAATATGAGATTCAATGATATTTCAAAAACAATATTTATTATATTGATTTTTTTATTACTTTATTTTTCAACAATATTAACAAGTGGTATTCAAAAAATTAAAGATGACTGGCCACAATACAGATGCTTACCAACATTTATGCCTCTTGCTGGTTATCTTGGTAAAGATCCTGTTGCTAATTTTTCTTATTGTGTAGGAAATATTCAAAAAGATATGATGGGTTTCTTTTTAGAACCAATACAATATGTTTTAGGAATGGTAATGGGTATGATAAAATGGATTTTAGAAAGAATACAAGTTATCCGTGTCCTTGTTGATAAAATAAGAAATATGGCAACCAAATTATTTGGAAATGTTTATGGTATGTTTGTCAATGTTCTTATACAATTTCAAAAATTAATTATTAAAACAAAAGATACTGTTATGAAATTAATAGGAACTATAGTAATGTTTATTTATATGATTCAAGGAGCAATGATGACAGGACAAAGTATACAGAAGGGTCCTATTGGGAAAACATTAGAAGCTATTTGTTTTTCTGAAAATACACCTATTAAACTAAAATCAGGAGAAATAGTTAAAATGAAAGATATACATTTAGGTGATATATTGGAATCAGGAATAGAAGTTTACGGTACTTTAAGATTAAAAGGAAGTAAGGATAATCCATATTATCAATTATGGAGTGAAAAGCTAAAACAATATATATTTGTCACCGGAGATCATAAGATTTGTCCAAATGAAAGAATCCATAAAGATGACTTAAATAATTACATAGAAGTTAAGGATTTTGATAAAGCAGAGAAAACAGATTATTGGGATGAAACACTTTATTGTTTAATCACGGAAAACCACAGAATTCCTATAGGGGAATATACTTTCTGGGATTGGGAAGATTAATAAAAAAGAATATTATCCAGATACTATATAAATGGATACTATTCAAGAAACATTTTCAGGATATTTTAATAAGTTGTATATGAAAGATGGATATTTAGATAAATACGGAGGTTCTGCTGTAGCAGCAGCAATAACCTTATTTATCTTTTTCCTTGTTTTTTCTTGGTACTATGTTCAGAGTAAAATAGAACCTATTAGGCAAGATTGGTCAAATCAAAGATGTAGTCCTTCTGTTATGCCCTTTGCCGGTATAATTAATAAACCACCAGATAAAACTGCTATGGATTTTACAAGTGAAAATTTTATGCAATGCACTACACAAATATTATCAGGTATTGTCAGTTATTTTATGCAACCATACTATTTTATTACTGGATTAATAACAAAAATTGTTAAAGTGTTACAAAAAGCTGTAGATATGATTAGATTTGTAATGGAATATATAAGATTTCAAGCAGAAAAAATGTTTTCAATTATTATTGGTCGTATTGTTAATGTTATGGTTCCTGTAAGACTTATTTTAACAAAAATAAAAGACACATTACAAAAAACTATAGGTGTTGCTGTTACTGGATTATACACTGTTTATGGTGCGTATCTAGCTCTTAAAGCCTTTATAGGTTCATTTTTAATGATATGTATTATAGCATTAGTGGTATTGGTAGCTTTAATTATTATATTATGGATTATGCCTTGGACTTGGCCCGTTGCTGCTGCTAGTACGGTTTTCTTTTTATTGATAGCTATACCAATTGCTATTATAGCCGGATGGATGGGGCATATTTTAAATATATCTAGTAAGAGAGTCCCTAATAAACCAAGTTGTTTTGATAAAAATACACTTATAGAAACAAACAAAGGAGATATTAAAATTAAAAATATAAAACCAGGTATGATATTAAAAAATGGTGATAAAGTTACTGCCGTGTTTAAACTTGCTTATAATAATTTAGAAATTTATAACTTGGATAATATTATTGTAACTGGTTGTCATAAAGTATTTCACGGTAATTTAGGGTGGATTGATGTTAAAGATCATCCTAATAGTAAAAAAATAGAAAATTATAGAGAACCAGCTATTTATTGTTTCAGCACACAATCAAAAAGAATAGTTATTAACAATTATAAATTTTTAGATTGGGATGATCTTGAACCCGTTGATATTATTAAATTAAAAAATTTACACTATTTGAAAAATAATTCCTCATTATCAGATATTCATAAAAATTTAGAATCTGGATTAGATGGAAATATTATGATAGAATTAGAAAACGGACAATCTGTTAAATTAAAAGATATACAACTTAATGACCAATTATATTCAGGAGAAAGAATTATTGGAGTTGTTGAAATTGACACCAAAGATATTTATGCTATAAAAAAATATAAATTTAAAGATTTTGAAATTATTGGAGCTCCAAATATACATTTTAAAGATAAGGATTTAGGAAACTTTAATACACTTAAATTAGAAGCTGACATTGTTGAAAAACCTAATAAAATTTATCATATTTTAACAGATACTGGATTTTTCAATATTGATGGACACAAATTAAGAGACTATAATTCCGCTATAGAAAATATTTTAGATATTAGAGATAAATTATTTGCGTTATTTTAATTTTTATCTATCAAATATGTATAATATGGAAATAAAAATCCTTGGATTTAAAGCAAGAGTTGAAGTAATTGTCCTTTCAATGATTATAGGTTGTTTACTTTGCTGTCATTTACTTTGTGGATGTGTCACTAGAGAAGGTATGGAAGTAGCTGGTTCAGCTATTGGATACAATATGGCAAAAGGAGTTCACCGAGACAGTTACGATGAAAGAGCCGGACTTTTAGAAGTTAATGGTGGTGGAAAAATAGGACCACAGGTTCCTCTCCCAGAAGGTCAATTGTTTATGTATGCAAATAACGATTTTGACGCAAAATGTTGTGCTACTTCTAATGTTAGTGGTGGTAATGGATGTGCTTGTATTACAAAAGAACAACAGTGTTATTTGAATTCTCGTGGAGGAAACAGAACAAGTGATAGTGAATACTAATTGTATAATATTTAGTTAAAATATCTCAATATTATATATTATGACAAACTTTACAAAAAGAAAAACTAGGAAAAGACACAACAAAAATAACCGAAAAAAAAGAACCAGAAAACTTAGCGGAGGGACTCCACCGACATCAGAAGAAATAGAGAAAGTAAAAATTCAAAAGCAAAAGGTTGTTGATGATATAAAAAAAATGATTGTCGGACAAAAAGAAAGACACCCTCAACTCTGGGCTAATAAACCCGAATTACAAGAGTATGAAGGAGAGCGACCCGCCTGGTTGAATATTCTTTATGAAGGAAACCAGATTTTACCAGGAATAAATGGTATTGTGCCGAGCGATGGAACTATTTCCGATTATATAACATATAGCGATTTATTGGGTTCTGGAACAATAACAGAGAAAAAAGAAAAAAATGCAAGAAGAAATATACAGAGAGAGGCGAACAGCACCAAAAAATACAGATTAGATAAAAAAATTATTAGGGAATTAACAAGATTAAAGGAAGACATAGAGAAACAACTGAAAGATTACGATGAATGGATAGATTTTTCAAAAACCAACCCCGACGAGGACCCATTTTTAAAGAAAAATTTCAATAAAGCAAAAAGAAATAGAAATAGAAAAAGAAAAAGAGTTGAAAATACTGAATCAAAGACGAATATGCTCAGGACAGAAATACCAGAAAATAACGAGAGTAGTGAAATAGATGAAGAATCGACTCCTATGGAAATACATGATGAATTCACAATCCACGATGGAATAGATAGAGACAATTTATTAAGACAGAGAGAATCCGCCTTGAAAAACCCCGTATTGAATCCCTCTACGAATGACGAGGAATTTCCAGAGTGGCCCACAACAGGTAGAGAATTCATACCATCAGACCAAGCATCAATAGTTCAATCGTTAACAACCCAACCAACAAACCCAACAACCCCGCCAACATCAGAAAATAAAGAGAGTAGTGAAGATAATTGGTGTGAAAAAATTATGCAATTCATATATGACATAAAAGAAGACAGAAAAAAACATTTGATAGCCCGCCGCCGAACTGGCGATCCACCCGTAGATAAAGACAAAATAAAAACTCAAATAGAGAATGAATTAGCAGCAACATACGATGGCAGCTTAGGCTTCAAACTTGCTGAATTCTTAGAAGAAGTAAATATGAAATTAATGAGACTATATGGAGAGCAACTTTTAACAGATGCTAAAATACCTAAATTAAAGAAAGAAGATTGGCAAAAATTACCAGTGATGATAACCAAAAAGAATAAGGCAACTAACTCAAAACTAAAATATACTATGGATGCTTGTGAAAAAATAAAAACTTATTTAACACAAAATCCTGGACTATCAACTATTAAATGGCCTGAAAAAGTTGATTATGACGAACAACAATTACCTCCTATTCAAAGTCCACCTCCTGATGTATTGAACGAAGCTACTGCTATATATGATTTTCAAGCCGAGAACGCTGACGAATTAACTTTTAAAAAAGGTGATACTATAATAATTACTGAAGAGGTCAATCAGGACTGGGCTATAGGATACATTTCTAATAACCCCAATAAAAGAGGAATGTTTCCTTTGAATCATGTATCATCAGAATTAGATGAAGAATTAGATGAAGAAGTGGAAGAGGAACTTGAACAATTAGAAAGGGAAGTTCATGATGAACAAAAAAATATTTCTGAAAAAGACCAACCGTGGCGTTCAAAGTGGAAAGATGTTGTGGGTCCACTTGGTGCCTCAGGTAAAGTAGAGATTTGGAATGTGATGCTATATTTATATAATGAAAGTAAAAAACAATCGCCAGCACCAGTAACATCAACACCAGCAACAACAGCAACAACAGCAACAACAGCACCAGCACCAGCAGTAACACCAGCAACACCAGCAACAACAGTAACAACAGCACCAGTAACATCAGCACCTGTATCAACAGCACCAGTAACATCAGCACCTGTATCAACAGCACCAGTAACATCAGCAGCAGTAACAACAGCACCAGTAACACCAGAAGAAAAAACACCAGCAGCACTAACACAAGCAGCAGTAACACCAGCAGCAGTAACACCAGCATCCGAAGTAAGACAATCCCCTACTGATTTACTATCACAAATCAAAGCAGGAAAAAAATTAAACCCTGTATCAACAGATACAACAGCAACACCAACAAGACAATCCCCTACTGATTTACTATCGCAAATCCAAAAAGGAAAAAAATTAAAACATGTTGACCCGACAGCACCTATTCCCGAGGAACCAGAATGTCCAAAAGGAGAAATAAGGGATCTAGTGACCAAAGAATGTCGTCAAAAAAACAGAGCAGAGATAATGTTAGAAAGAAGAGCCGCAATAGATCCTGATGAAAATCAGAATAGTGATGATGATGAATGGGATCCGGACATGGGGGGAGGCCGTAAGAGAAGAAAGAAAAGAAGAAAAACTAGAAGAAAAACGAAAAGAAAGAAAAAAAGAAAAAAGAAAAGAAAGAAAAGAACACGCAAGAAAAAAGG
>MDSX01089632.1_pt1 | contig 17062 bp, 14 predicted proteins | sample 811141 | NCBI WGS metagenome assembly MDSX01 (sample SAMN05326642, study PRJNA326480) | marine metagenome | isolation source: seawater | place: Atlantic Ocean: South East | collected 2010 | reverse complement strand
CTTAGCGGCCATACTATACCTTCATACAAAAGCTATTCAGAATTACCATTTCTCAATCCAGGGGCGCAGGTCCATTTCAAATGTCCAGGCATCTCTTGATTGTTGGTGCAAAGACCAATAAGCATCTGCTATTGAGTCAGGGTTCAATATCCCATCCTGATCCTTCTGTGCATACCGATCAGGAAACATTTCTCTAATCCACTCGGTGTCAATTGCACCGTCTATGATTACATGTCCGATATGTATCCCTTTAGGAGCTAACTCTCTTGCCATAGACTGAGCAAGAGCGCGCAGTCCATGTTTTCCGGCCGCAAATGCAGAGTACCCTTCCCCACCGCGAACACTAGCCGTAGCGCCTGTGAATATAATAGTTCCTCTTCCGCGAGTTCGCATATGGTTAGACACTTCTCTTCCCATTAAAAACCCACCGAAGCAACACATTTCCCAAACTTTAAAGAATACGCGAGATGTAGTTTCAGCGATGCCGAAACGAACATTACCGCCAACATTATAAACTGCTATCTCTATGGCTCCAATTTGATCTTCTATTCTTTGAATAAAAGGAACCATTTCTTCCTCCCTTCGAGCATCAACCCCAAATGGATGAACAACACCACCAGCGGCTCTTATCTCGTCTGTAATTTCTCTTAACTTATCTTCATTTCGACGAGTTATAACGGCTTCATAACCCTGCAAAGCAAATCTTTTCGCAATAGAACCACCTGTAGCATCGCCAGCTCCAACAACTAACACAACCCCTTTACTCTGCTGATCTACCATGAAATTACCAATTCGTAACTATGTTTACATTAACAATATTTATGCTTTTATTTTAACCAGTACGACAATAATGAGAACATAGTCCAAAATCACTAGTGTTAAGCTTGCGCGCAGTAATTATTGAAACACCGCTAATATACGGGTTTCTATACTTCGGCGTGGCGGGGTATTTTCTATTGCGCTTGAGTTATCAAATGACGTGTGTGGACAATACATAACTGTGTTTGGACGCTGATCCATTTGTTTTAACACAACCACTTCATCTGTCGTCATTTCAGGAAAATAGCACCAACGGTGGTCGGGATTATAAACTGGCGCAGCAACTAGGCTATCCCTATTACGGCCTGTGTAATAATAATCTATTACATCTTCCCTTGGGAGGGTGGTTGCATCAATAAAAGCTAATGGGTTATTGACTGCAGGGTTATCAAACGGTTGCCATGTATTATACCAAGCGTACATTTCATTGTTCTGGGGTTCCACCTCATTCTGTCGCAGAACATCGTGCGACATACTTTGGATGCGCTCAATATTATAATCGCAATGCACAAACCTGGCATAACCGTCATTAAAATCGATCGGTTTTTCCGTTCTTACCAAAAACCCATAATGGTAAGCAGCAGAGGCTCCTGTTAACTTGCGTATCAAAGCTAGCATTTCAGGCAAATACACCTTTCGAATTGCCTCTTCATTTCTAAAATCAGGACATGAGGTAACGTTTTCAGATAATGTAAAACCTGTTTTTTCAAGTCCAATTTCATCATCTATGATTCGAGGGCGAGCATCATATATATTAACATTTTGATATGCCGTATTCTCTCGTCGAGATTCTTTAGATCCTATCCGTGGGGTCTCATCACGATCCTTCCATTCCGCGTTGATATAGCGAACTTTTGTCGGAACAACAGTCTCAATAGACATTAAAAAACCCACCCATATTTAAATTTATCCACGATACCTAGTATGCTGTTATAAGTATAAGTTTATCAAGGTTGATAATATAAAAAAATAGGGAAGTTTTACCTATAACCAATATACAATTGATGCTTGCTTCATACTATGTTTTCAATAGACTCTCCAAGCAACTCTTCATAAATGGATTACTATGATGGCAAACGATAAACCACGCACAAACGAGGAACCTATTTCTCATTTTTGTCTGGTAGACGGGTCCGGCTTTATTTTTAGAGCTTTTCACGCTTTACCGCCAATGAGTAGGGCTGACGGAACTCCAACAAATGCTGTTTTTGGCTTTACAAATATGTTGATCAAATTGATCGATGATTTAAAAGCAGATCATTGTGCTATAATATTTGATACAGCACGCAAAACCTTCCGAAATGATATTTTCGATCAATATAAGGCTAATCGCCCACCGGCACCCGAGGAATTAATCCCCCAATTCTCTATCATTCGAGAGGCAGTAAATGCTTTCAACGTACCCTGCATCGAAATGGATGGGTTTGAGGCTGATGATTTGATAGCATCATACACTACACTTGCTGTGAACGACGGGGCAAAAGTTACAATCGTTTCCTCTGATAAGGATTTGATGCAACTCGTTGGCCACAATGTCATGATGCATGATCCTATGAAAAATAAGTATATTGGGGTTTCTGAAGTTAGAGAAAAATTTGGTGTTAACCCTGACAAAGTAATAGACGTGCAGAGTTTAGCAGGTGACTCTGCAGATAATGTACCCGGTGTTCCTGGTATCGGTATCAAAACAGCAGCTCAACTAATCACAGAGTATGGCGATTTAGACTCTCTCCTGGCCCGGGCTAATGAAATAACACAACCAAAAAGAAAAGAAAATTTAATAAATTTTTCAGAGATGGCTCGCATCAGTCGCGATTTAGTAACGTTAAAAACGGATGTAGAGGTACCACGACCACTGCAATCGTTGGCAGTAGCTAATTTTGACCCTAATACGGTTCTTGAATTCTTAAGAGCCCAAGGATTTAAGCGCTTAACTGCTCGTTTTGAAACTGAGGCTGAGACACAAAATATTTCCAATCGCTCCCAAGGTATAACATCAAACGACCCAGCCATAAATTATCAACTTGTTCAAGATATTGAAATATTGGAACAATGGCTGTCCGAAATAAAAGAGACCGGTATATTTGCATTTGATACGGAAACTAATTCGTTAAATGCTACCCAAGCATCATTAGTAGGTATATCGCTCGCCACAAGCGATGGCAGAGCGTGTTATATTCCTTTGAGACACAAGTGCCTTTCACAAAGCAATCTCTTAACAAGCAAAACTGACACAATAAAACAAATACCATTCGATGAAGCTATTTCATTAATAAAGCCAATATTAGAAGACCCCAGTATCCTCAAAATAGGACATAACATAAAGTATGACGCTTTAGTTATGCAGCAACCAAAAAATGGAAATATACAGTTACAATCGATCGACGACACAATGTGCTTATCTTATGTGTTGGAAGGGGGGATGCATGGTCACGGGCTCGACGAACTATCTGAACTTCATTTTAACCATAACAATATAAAATTTAAAGATGTTTGTGGGACAGGAAAATCGCAGATTAGTTTTGCCGAAGTTCCTCTAGAAAAAGCGCTCTATTATGCGGCAGAAGATGCCGATATGACGTTAAAACTTTACAAAAAATTAAAAGCGAATTTGCCTAAAAATAAGATGGTAACTGTCTATGAAACACTTGAGAGACCTCTTATTCCAGTTCTAACTCAAATGGAAAATAACGGCATCAAGGTTGATCCGCTAATTTTAAGACAAATGTCAGAAGATTTTAGTAAGAGGCTAGAAGATAGAGCTGCAGAAATTTACAGTATTTCAGGATCTGACTTTAATATCGGATCACCAAAACAATTAGGTGAGGTGTTATTTGATAAGTTAGGCTTAGCTGGCGGAAAGAAAAATAAGACAGGAGCGTATGGAACGGGAGTAGAAGTTTTAGAGGAATTGGCCGCAAATGGGAGTGAATTAGCTGTCAAAATAATTGAATGGCGTCAAATTTCCAAATTAAAATCTACATACACGGATGCTTTAATTCAGGAAATCAATCCCGCTACAGGTAGAATCCATACGTCTTATTCGATGACTGGCGCCAATACGGGGAGGCTAAGCTCAAATTCTCCCAATTTACAAAATATACCTATTCGCACTGACGAAGGTCGTAAGATCCGAACCGCGTTTATAGCAGAAAGTGGGAATACATTACTTTCTATCGACTACTCCCAGATAGAGCTTCGGCTTTTAGCTGACATAGCAAACATTCAAAGCCTTAAGGATGCATTTCACGAAGGTATTGATATCCATGCGCAAACGGCATCTGAAGTTTTTAATGTTCCGCTCCAAGAGATTGATTCAATGGTTAGAAGAAATGCAAAAGCCATAAACTTTGGTATTATTTATGGGATATCAAGTTTTGGCCTAGCCAGACAGTTACGCTGCCAGCAAAGCGATGCGAAAAGATATATAGATGCCTATTTCGATAAATATCCCGGAATAAAAGCTTATATGGAAAATACAAAATTAGCAGCCCGTGCGAATGGTTATGTCGAAACTCTATTTGGTCGCAAAATCCATTTATCCGGGATCAAAGAAGCAAGCCCAGCTCGGCGTGGGTTTTTTGAGAGAGCAGCAATCAACGCACCAATCCAGGGAACCGCGGCCGACATCATTAAAAGAGCAATGATCAAAGTTCCAATGGCACTAAAAAATGCTCGGTTGAATGCCCGAATGTTGTTAACCGTTCATGATGAACTGCTGTTTGAAGTGCCGAATACTGAGTTACAGGATACAACCCAGACACTGCGCCGTGCGATGGAAGAGGCCGCTATGCCAGCAGTCAAAATATCCGTCCCATTAGTAGCTGAAGCTGGGACGGGTTTGAATTGGGCTGAAGCTCATTAGTTAATGATCATCCCTAGTTGGAGTACAAGGAGTCAAGTATGTTCAGCCATGTAACTATTGGAACGAATAATATACGTAAAGCTCAAAATTTTTATGGCCCAGTACTTAAAACCTTGGGACATTTGTGCTTTTCCAATAGTTCAAGTTTTTTGGCTTATGGTAAGCAAGCTGGAGCACAAATCTGGATCATTCGCCCTTTTGATGGAAAAGAAGCAACTATTGGGAACGGAAGTCACGTAGCTTTAATAGCGATTGATCGCCAAGCAGTAGACAACTTTCACGCCACCGCTTTAGAGTTAGGAGGCACAAATGAGGGTAACCCCGGACTCAGAATACATTATCACAAGGGATATTATGGCGCCTATGTTCGTGACCCTGAAGGCAATAAATTACAAGCCGTTTGTCATAAAAATTTTGATCATTAACAACCAGACCACTCACTCACTATAGTTTCAAAATGCGGGCGTTCCCTCTGCTTAGGTTCTTCAGTAGCAGTGCCTATATAGATCATTCCTATAATGTCTACGGAAGGGTCATGCCCAAGGGCTATCTTTATTTCTGAGTTATAAGCGACCCACTCAGTCAGCCATTGCGCCGAATATCCAAGAGCATGAGCAGCGTTTAGAATATTCATACAAAAAGCACCACCCGATAATCTTTGCTCCATCTCGGGTATTTTATGAGGAACCAAAATGTTTGAAGTAACAATCAACAAAACTGGGGCTCGTTTGGGTCGTTGTTTTTCGAAGTCAATCATAGCATCAGTTGCACGCCCACCGTGTTCTTTTTCAAAGACTTCCGCAAAAACGTCACCAAGTGCGTTTTGGCCTTCATTTGTTATTATTTGAACACGCCACGGACCAATTTTTCCATGATCTGGGGTTCGAATTCCAGATTCAATGATAGCCGCCAATTCCTCTTCGCTAGGCCCCGGATTAGATAAATTCCGAGCTATCACAGATCGCCGCGTTCTCAAGAGTTCTATTGCCTCCATAACTCATCTTCTCCCAAACTTTATTGCACCAGGAATAAATACTGAAAGCTGACAAAACAGCAAGGGGTAACTGAGAACGATTCGCATTTTATTGGGTCTTTGGCTATTCAACGAAAACTATCCCAATGATATCATTAATCTCTTTTCGCAATCCAACCCTCTAACTCTTTCAGTATCTGAGTCTCTAAAACCTTTAGCCCACCCACGTCTGAATTAAGACAGGGGATAAATGTAAAATTTGTGCCGCCGGCCTCATAGAAACTATCCCTCAGTCCAATAGCAACTTCCTCCAAAGTCTCCACACAATCAGATACGAACCCCGGGGAGATAACTGCCACATTTTTTATCCCGTTCATTGGCAACTCTTCCACAACATTTTGCATATAAGGCTTCAGCCACTCTTCCCTTCCAAAACGGGATTGAAACGCCACACTTACCTTCCCATCTTCCCAACCAAGTTCTTCGCCCAAAAGACGCGAAGTTAGAAGACAATGACAATGATAGGGATCACCGGCTGTGAGATAACGTTTTGGCAAACCGTGAAAAGAAGTCAAAAGGATTTCTGGTTCCCAATCGAGCATAGAAATATGACTTCGCACAGATTCTGCCAACGACTTAATGTAAACGGGATCGTCTGGGTATGCAGGTGCGGTTCTTATGGTAGGCTGCCAACGCATTTTAGAAAGCGAATCAAAAGCCTTATCATATGCCGTAGCAGTAGTCGTGGCACTATATTGGGGATAAAGAGCTAGAAGCAAAATTTTTCGGCAGCCGGCCGACTGCATTGATTCTAGCTTTTCTTCTATCGAGGGGTTCCCGTACCGCATAGCCCAATCAACAACCAAACTTATCCCCATTTTTTCAAAGTGAGATTGTAAACCTTCCGACTGATTTCGTGTGTGCAAACGTAAAGGTGATTCATCAGTCTCATCTACCCAAACCTCCTTATATGCCTTGCCTGCTATATTAGGTCTGACATTTAATATTATGAGATTTAGAATCAATTTCCAAAGAATTGGGTTTACTTCTATTACACGGCGATCTGAAAGAAATTCCTTTAAATAGCGCCTTATCGACCAAAAATCTGTTGCGTCTGGAGTCCCAAGGTTAATTAACAAGACACCTACTTTTTCCTTAGGAATATTTGGATGTCCCTGAGGCAATACTGATTTTGTTTCCTGTGTTTTATTCATGCCATACCAAATAGTCTTATAAGACATTATGTCCACTCGATAGCGGTAAAACATCTTAAAAAAAACGAGATTTAGGGCCTTAGTTCTTCTATTTAGGCGCTATTACCATGATCATTTGCCGTCCTTCCAACTTAGGAAAAGCTTCTATTTTGGCAACATCATCAGTATCTTCACGAACCCTGTTAAGAACGTTTACACCCAACTCTTGATGAGCCATTTCTCGACCACGAAAGCGTAAAGTTATTTTAACCTTATCACCATCATCCAAAAACTTTTGAACGCTACGCATTTTTACCTGATAATCGTGCTCATCTATGTTGGGGCGAAGCTTAATCTCCTTAACTTCAATCACCTTCTGTTTCTTTTTTGCCTCATTTCTCTTTTTCTGGGCCTCAAACTTAAATTTGCCATAATCAAGAATTTTACACACAGGTGGATCTGCATTTGGAGATACTTCCACTAAATCTAACCCCTGAGAGTCAGCTTCAGCTATAGCATCTTCTGTTTTCATTACACCTAGTTGTTCTCCATCGGGAGCTATACAACGAACTTCCTCGTTTAATATATCGGCATTCACTCGCGGGCCATGTTTGACCGGCTGATGATTAAATGGTGGTTTGACTATCTAGAGCCTCCTATTTCTATTACATTTAACATTGTTGCCTCCTTATTCAGGCGGTGTTGATTCTTGCACTAGTTTATTAATCGCCTCATCAAGTGCAAGGATTTCTTGAGTTTTACCACCAAGACGACGAATTGCAACTGTTCCTTGATCTTCTTCTCTTTCGCCAACGACTAAAATTGCTGGTATTTTTGCCTGACTATGTTCCCTTATCTTGTAGTTTATTTTCTCATTTCTAAGGTCTTTGCCAATCCTCAATCCGGCTTTTTTACACTTTTCAAAAACGATATTGGCATACGTATCGGCATCCCCTGTGATTGTAGTGACCACACCTTGAACAGGCGCCAACCACATTGGGAACCGCCCAGAATACTGTTCAATTAGAATTCCAATCCAACGTTCCATAGAGCCTAACACTGCCCTATGGAGCATTACTGGTCTGCACTTTGATCCATCTTGAGAAATATAGTTAGCATCCAACCGTTCTGGTAAGACAAAGTCAACCTGCAAAGTACCACATTGCCAATCACGCCCGATAGCATCTCTCAGAACAAACTCTAACTTCGGCCCATAAAATGCTCCCTCTCCTGGGTTTAGGGTGGTCTCCAGCCCAGCCGCATCACAAGCATTCCTCAGGGCAGTTTCAGCCCTGTCCCAGGTCGAATCATCACCTGCCCTAACCTCGGGTCTATCTGAAAATTTTACATGAATATCCTCAAACCCAAAATCCTTATATATCTGTCTTAAAAGATCACAAAAAATAATGCTCTCTGACGTTATTTGATCATCCGTACAGAATATATGGGCGTCATCTTGCGTAAACGCTCTAACACGCATAATTCCATGCAAAGCACCAGACGGCTCGTTTCTATGGCAAGAACCGAATTCCGCCATTCGCAAGGGTAAATCTCGATAGCTTTTTATCCCTTGTTTATAAATTTGCACATGTCCTGGACAATTCATCGGTTTCAAAGCTAGCGTGCGATCATCTTCACTCTCCGCTGTAAACATATTCTCCCGAAACTTATCCCAATGACCAGATGCTTCCCATAAGGCTTTATCGATGAGCTGAGGGGTTTTAACCTCTCTGTAAGCACCTGCCTCAAGACGTCTACGAACGTGAGCTTCAATTTCTCTGTATAGAGTCCATCCTTTTTCATGCCAGAAAATAGATCCAACAGCTTCTTCTTGCATATGGAAAAGATCTAATTCACGTCCTAACCGTCTATGATCCCGTTTTTCAGCTTCTTCTAGCATTAATAAATAAGCTTTAAGCTTTTTCTCATCTGGCCAAGCTGTTCCATATATACGTTGTAACATTGGTCTTGATGAGTCTCCCCGCCAGTAGGCACCTGCTACACTCATTAATTTGAAAGCATGCCCTATATGACGAGTGGATGGGGCGTGTGGCCCCCTGCATAGGTCTAAAAAATTTCCTTGCCTATAAAAAGAAAGAACTTCGCCTTCAGGTATCGCCTCAACTAGTTCAACCTTAAAAGGTTCATTGAGCCCCTTATAATGTTCAATCGCCCGCTCTCTATTCCAAACCTCTCTTTTTACTTTATCATCTCTGTCAATAAGCTCGTGCATACGCTTTTCAATTGTTTCTAAATCGTCTTGTGAGAACCGCTCTTTACGAAAAAAATCATAATAAAAACCATTCTCTATCGATGGGCCTATTGTTACCTGAGTTTCTGGAAATAGTTCCTGAACCGCCGCGGCCATTACATGAGCGCAATCATGCCTTATCAATTTTAAGGCCAGGTCATCACTTCGAGTGATTAGCGAGACGTTGGAGTCTTGTTTAATTTCGTGATCAAGATCACACTCAACGCCGTCGACCAACACCATCAGTGCCGCCTTAGCAAGGCCCGGCCCAATATCATTTGCGAGTTGTAAACCCGTGACCGAAGCATCAAATTTTCTGACACTTCCGTCCGGCAAAGTGATATTTGGCATAAGTAGATCCTTTTGAATAACTATCAGTCTAGTTGCTAATTAAATTGATATTTTTAACTTTTGTTAAGACCGTTGGCCCTTAAATTTAGAGACTAAAAAACAATCTCTCCATCGACGGAGAATGTCTATCGTTTGTTAACATCATTTTCAACCTAGATAATAGTATAGTCTGCCTTAATTTTATACTTTAGGTTATTCCTTACTGCATCAGATGGAAATATAGCGAAGATAGATGACCCAACCACGATTAAAATCTAAACTGATTATTAATGCTGCTGTTAGGCTATGTAATGAGAATGGTATTTTAGCAACAGTGGTGCAATTAGGAGATCCTGATGCAGGTGCGATTTACTTAAAAGTAAGTGGGTTGAATCGTGACTGTGTGATTTTCACACAGCAACGCAAAACTGATGGAACGTTGGGCTGGGTGAAAGTTTCTGGTGAGATAGCCATACATGAGGAAGAAGCAGACGAATATTTAGAACGCCAGATGAAATACGACAATGACATTTGGATCCTTGAGATCGAAGACCAAAAGTACAGGAATCCATTAGCCTAAGAACCTAATTTACTAGGACTTTTCTCTATGGCCGTTTGCGCCGGTAATCCAGGTATTGAACCATAATGATACCTAATAGCACCATAACTGCACCCAAAACCCTTTGCGTCGTTAATATTTCATTGAAAATTAAGACAGCCGCCATAATACTTGCCACTGGTTGCAGGTTATTTAATAATCCTGTTGTTTCCGAGCCAATCCTTTGAACGGAAAAATAAAATAGGGGTATTGAACAAGACTGCAGTAGAATAATCAGACAAAACCCCCACCAACCAAAATTTGTCTCAGGAATACTAAAGTCATCAAATTTTATTAAAAGCCCAAAAATAATAACCGCTGCAATAATCGATTGATAGAAAACGATTACAAACGGATGAACGGCTTGCACTCTTCGGCTAACCCAAACGATGTTTACTGCGCAAGCTATCCCAGCAGTTATGCCAATAATAACTCCACGGTAATCAAATTTTTCGAACCCTATGCCTAGCATAATACTTAGCCCGGCAAATGATACTATAACGGCACTAATTTTGGTGTAACCGGGGTGTTTTTGATCAAGAAATGCATTAATAAGGGTGACAACGGGTGGATAAATAAAGAATAGAAGTGCGGCTAAGCTTATTGGAATGTATCGAGTTGAACCTATGTTACCGAAAGCCATATGTGAAAATAATGCGCCTAAAACAAGCATATTTAGACACATAGGCAACGACAACCGAAGCGATTTCCCTAACATAAGACATAATCCACCCATAAAAAAAACTGAAAATAATGAGCGGAACAGAGCGACAGTTAATGGAGTTGTGCCACCATTGAAAGTCATTGGCCCTAAAGCCACAGCGAGCCCTAGACCAATTGAACATAGAATTGCACAAAAAATACCAGTGATCTTATTGGAGTTTACCAAACTCGATATCGTTGCATTCGCCAAAAAATAGATCTTTCTCTACAATTTTTTTCTCTTGGCGGACCACTTAAACGCAAAGATATGGTAGAAATTTTACCCATCTATATACTATGTTACAGGCACTGAATATCAAATTTAATTATCATATGAACTTTTTGTGACAAATTTTATGAATAAGTATAATCGAATCAGAGTTGAACCTATTTCTGGAGCTATTGGTGCTGATATTTTTAATGTGGATATATCCCACTCACTTGACAGCATTGTGTTTGAGGAATTGCGATGTGCATTTTTAGAATATCTCGTAATATGTATTCGTGATCAACAATTAGAGCCAAAAACTCAATTAAATTTTGCAAAGCTTTTTGGCGAACCAATGATCTACCCATTTGTCAAAGGACTTGACCAGTACCCGCAAGTGACACCGGTGATTAAGGAAAAAACAGACCTAATCAATTTTGGTGGTCTTTGGCACTCTGATACCTCTTACGAAGCAACACCACCGTTAGGAACAATGTTATACGCCCGGGAACTGCCACCGTTCGGCGGTGATACGGAATTCGCTAATATGTACCTAGCATATGAAACACTCTCGAGCGGTTTAAAGAAAATCTTAGAAAATTTAGTTGCAGTAAACATCTCCGGAAAAGGCCGCGTTCAAAACACTCGAGCACCAATGAGAAATTTAGCTTCAACAGGCAAAGATGAAGCATCGTTTGTTGCAGAACATCCGGTAGTAAGAACCCACCCCATAACCGGAAAAAAGTCCTTGTATGTCAATACGGCACATACTAGTCATTTTAAAGGTATGACGGTCGATGAAAGTACACCATTGCTGAATTACCTGTTTCAACATCAAACCCAACTCGAATTGACTTGTCGTGTAAAGTGGAAATTAGGGACCCTCACTTTTTGGGATAACCGTTGTACACAGCATAACCCGCTCAATGACTATCACGGTTATCGACGCGAAATGCATCGTGTAACTCTCAAGGGAGATAAACCAAAATGATCAGTCAATTATTAAATGAACAAAAATAAAACCTGAGATTCAGATAAATCTGTGCTATATTCTCAAAGTAATAGCGTGGATTAGAAAGTCTGCGCCTTCGCAATAAGCAAGTGGCAACGGAGCACAGTGGCAATGGGTTTGCGCATTCGAGAAGATTATCGGAATATTTCTGGACCAGAAAAATCGGCAATCTTATTAATGTCGTTGGGCGAAGATCAAGCGGGTAAATTATTTGCTCTACTCGATGACGAAGAAATAAAAGAAATTTCTCAAGTGATGGCAGGGCTGGGTACAGTAAGCTCAAATATTGTTGAACGTCTATTTGTTGAATTTGCCGAAAATGTATCCTCCACAGGTTCACTAGTCGGGTCCATGGATAGCACTCAAAGATTGCTTGCTAAAATCCTAGGGGAAGATCGTGTAAACGACGTAATGGAAGAAATACGAGGTCCCGCGGGTCGCACAATGTGGGATAAGCTGGCGAACGTAAATGAACAAGTTTTAACCAATTACCTCAAAAACGAATACCCACAAACGGTAGCCGTGATACTTGGGAAAATCGCACAAAGTCACGCGGCAAAGGTTTTGGCTATACTTCCAGAGAATTTTGCTATGGAAGTCGTTATGCGTATGCTCCGAATAGAATCAGTTAATAAAGATATAGAAAAAGATGTCGAACGAGTTCTTCGTACTGAATTTATGTCAAATCTCGCACGGACAAATAGACGTGACAGTCACGAGAGCATGGCAGATATTTTTAGCAACCTAGATAGAGCAACTGAGGATCGATTTCTTACTGCATTGGAAGAGCGAAACAAGGATGCTTCAGAACGAATTCGAGCGTTAATGTTTACGTTTGAAGACTTAAAAAATGTCGACCCTGCTGGGATCCAAACACTTATGCGAGTGGCCGATAGAGATAAAATGACAATGGCATTAAAAGGCGCATCCGACGAACTTAAAGACCTTTTCTTTTCTAATATGTCAGAGAGAGCCGCCAAATTACTCCGAGAAGATATGGAAGCGGCCGGTGCTGTGCGTTTAAAAGATGTGGAAGACGCTCAATCGTCTCTTGTACAATCGGCCAAAGAATTACAAGATCGTGGTGAAATAATTATAGGTGGTGGCTCAGGAGACGATCAACTCATTTTTTAAAGCCAAAAATTATTTACCAGAGACACTATATTTCTGCACACCTCATTACCTTTCCCGGGCATATAGATAAAGCTATATTTGATATTAAATTGAGCTATTAGGAGGTCTTTCTAAAACACTCGGGATTGATGAAGTATTTAAGAGATGTCTGTTGACACAAAATTATGTCCCATTAGTTGTCCCACAGCCCCCAACCCAATAGAACTGAAAAATCTCTAACCGTGAGTTTTGAACTCTTAAATTTATCAATACTTATTAGACTTGAATACTCATTCCTCCATCAATTGAAAGTATTTGTCCGTTAACGAAACCACCTGCTTCAGACATAAGATAAACAGCTCCTCCACCCAGCTCACGAGGATTACCCCAACGGCCTAACGGAGTTTTGGAAACAACCCAATCTGAAAACTCTTTATTTTCTAATAAAGCAAGATTTAACTCAGTAGCTATATAGCCAGGAGCAATCGCATTTACTAAAATCCCATACGGCCCTACTTCAACTGCCAGCGCTCTTGTAAGTGCGCGTAACCCTTCTTTAGCAGCTATATACGCCGGTACAGTAGGACGAGCTTGAGGACCTAGCATTGAAACAGTATTTATTATACGTCCTCCACCTGAGGTTGACATAAACCTTATAGCTTCGCGACTTAGACTAAAACATGACGTTAAATTAGTTGATAAAACATGCTCAAAATCCCTTGTTGAAAATTCTAGAATAGGGCTCCTGTATTGGACTCCAGCATTATTAATTAGCCCAAAAAGGCTGCCGTGCTTTTCAACAATATCTGACATTGCATTCAAACCTGCATCAGCATGAGTAACATCAAAAACAGCATATTCAGCATCCCACCCAGAATCCTTTAATCTTTCTACCTTTTCTTTTAAAGCAGTCTCATCTCTTGCATTCAGGATTACTTTGGCTCCATGCTGAGCTAAAGCCTCTGCCATTGAAAATCCAATGCCACGAGAAGCGCCAGTAATTAATATTGTTTTTCCTTGCAGATCAAAAAGTTTACTCATCACGTTCTCCAAATGGTGAATATCAAATCCAGCGCCAAAAAATTGGGTTTCCACTTTACGGTGCACTGCACGATAGTAAATTTAATCGCAATAATATATCCTTTAGATGTCGGTGCTCCAATAAGGAGCTGACAAAAAGATTAAAACTTTTTAGGATTTAAGAAAAACTGGGAATCTCATTCGTAATGTCAGATCTTGAAATAATACCCATCACACCCCTTATCGGTGCTGAAATAAAAAACATAGACCTGAAGAATAATCTTACCGAGGTAAATGTAAAACAAATTCGCTCGGCATTCTTAAACCATTCTGTACTCTTTTTCAGAGATCAAAAACTAAGTATCGACGAGCAAAAAGTTTTTGGAAAATATTTTGGTGATCTCCATATCCATCCGGCAAGAGATAGAAACGGAATAGAGGGTCATCCTGAGATCCTATATATTAATGCAGGTCCCGATACGTCCCGTGTAAATGGCGATGACTGGCATTCAGATGTATCGTGTGATCAAGAACCGCCTATGGGAAGTATTTTAAGAATTTTCGAGGCCCCTAATAATGGAGGCGACACGCTCTTTGCAAGCATGTACGCTGCTTACGACGCATTATCTGAGCCAATGAAGAGATTTTTGGATCCGTTGACTGCCGTTCATGACGGTGGCCCGAATTATATTGATCGTGCAAAACGTGCAGGCATATACAAACCAGATAAAGTTTTCCCTGCAAATTCACATCCTATAATACGGACACATCCAGAAACCGGGAAAAAAGCTATTTATGTGAATAAAATTTTCACACAAACCATTGACAGTGTCTCTAAAGATGAAAGCAAAGCAATTTTAGAGTTTTTATTCCAACATATAGCAAAACCTGCCTTCCAATGTAGGTTCAAATGGGAGGAGAATTCAATAGCATTTTGGGATAACCGCTGCGCTCTTCATCATGCAATGTGGGATTATTATCCAGAAGTTCGTAGAGGTTACCGTGTTACAATAAAAGGAGATAAACCTTTCTGAGGCACAGTATGATACACTCCAAAAAAAGTAATTATGACGCTTTCATCCAGACAAAGATTGTTCCGACTTTGATTATTTCAATAACTGAATATTTAAGATACGCAGAACTTAATTCAAAAACGCAATAAACCCGTCTCTTCCAAAAAACAAAAATGGAAAAAAAATGGAAGTAATACCTATAACCGGTTACGCCGATCGTTTTTCTTTGCAACCCGGAGAAAAAATAGACTTCAAAGTATCTAGTACCTCGAAAGAACAATACAGCGCTAAATTAATAAGAGTTATTTCAGGCGACCCTAATCCCAAAGGCCCGGGCATAATAGAAGAGGACATAGTATCAGACTTAGCTGGCTCATATCCATCCCGTTATCAAGTGACTAATCTCGGTTCATATATAAAAATTCCTAACCACCAGTCATTTAAAACTGCTACCGGCATTACAATCGGCGCCTCCATTTGGCCGACGAATACAAACGTGACGGATCAGTGTATAATTAGCCTGTGTAATTCTGAACAAGATGCAGGAATAGCAATTTTTATCGGTCCAAATGGTATATCAGTAGTGACTGCCGATGGCGCGGGAAACCGCACACGGCTGAACATGAACCAAGCAATACCCGAAAGGCGTTGGCACCATGTATGGGCGTCTTTTAATCCAGACACCGCATCATTAAAAATTAATCAAGCGCCTGTTGTTGGCAGTTTTGACCTTAATGGCAGTCTACAAAAAGTAGCACTCAACTCTGTTGTGCCAAAGGTAAACCCGCAACAACCGATATTAATTGCGGCTTTGGGTGACCATGAAATTTCAAATTATTTTAATGGAAAGATCGAACGGCCTTTTTTCATTAATGAAGCCGTGAGTGATGAAGATACCCTCAAAATAGCAAACGGCGCCAATGATCCGAGAATTGTTGCCGTTTGGGATTTTTCTAAAAATATCTCCAGCCGAAGTGTAGAAGACATCGGTCCAAATAAATGTCATGGCGAGGCAATCAATTTGCCAACACGAGCAGTGCGAGGTTTTAAGTGGGATGGCAGTTATTTCGACTGGACAAAAAATTCAGATCACTATGGAGCAATACACTTCCATGATGATGACCTTTATGATTGTGAGTGGGAAACTGACTTCACTTTCCATGTACCAAAAGATTTTGCGAGCGGTGTTTACGCAGCAAAACTAAAAACCCACGATGGTATTGAAGAAATGATCCCTTTCTTTGTAACTGCACCATTGAAAAAGCCACAAGCGCGAATTTGTGTGCTGATACCCACCCTCACCTATACGGTATATGCGAACATTGCCCGAGGAAACACCAATGAAGAAATGCGCCAGCGAATGGAAGATTGGAAGACTCAACAATGGACTGCAGATAATCACCCAGAATATGGGCTTTCCACATATAATTACCATACTGATGGTAGCGGGATAGGTTATTCATCACGACGACGACCAATCATAACGATGCGTTCAAATGTCATTTCATATCCAGGCGTACCTGGATCAGGTTGCAGACATTTTCCAGCAGATAGTCATCTCTGGTATTGGTTGGAAAGGAAAGGGTATGATTTCGACGTAATAACGGACGATGAAATCCATGTGTATGGCGCAGACGTGATCAATTGCTATGATGTCTTGATGACATGTTCTCATCCAGAATATCACACAGGCAATTCTCTAGATGCACTTCAAGAATATACGAATAGAGGAGGACACCTCTTATACCTTGGTGGGAATGGCTTTTATTGGAAAGTTGCCGTCAATGATGACTGGAAAAACGCTGTAGAGATACGAAGAGGTGAGGGAGGAATCCGTGCATGGGCCTCTGAACCTGGGGAGTATTATAATGCCTTCGATGGCTCTTACGGCGGACTTTGGAGACGAAATGGTTGTGCTCCACAAGTTCTCAGTGGGGTAGGGTTTACGTCTCAGGGTGATCATTT
>MDSX01076949.1_pt1 | contig 17069 bp, 13 predicted proteins | sample 811141 | NCBI WGS metagenome assembly MDSX01 (sample SAMN05326642, study PRJNA326480) | marine metagenome | isolation source: seawater | place: Atlantic Ocean: South East | collected 2010 | reverse complement strand
TAGTAGAACCCATTCGGCTTCCGCTACCCCCAGCAACTATGATTATATATTGTTTCACTTTTATAGTATCAGCATAGCATCACCATAAGTGAAGAAATTGTATTTCTCCTTAATAGCTTCTTCGTATGCGTTCATTATTAGGTCGTGGCCACCAAAAGCACTTACCATCATCAATAGTGTAGATTTTGGAGTATGTAAATTGGTGATCATACAATTAGCAATACTGAAATCATAAGGAGGGTAAATGAATTTATTAGTCCAGCCAGTGAATGGAGTCATTAGCCCTTGAGTAGTTACCGAAGTTTCAATAGCTCTCATTGACGTTGTGCCAACAGCACAGATTCTTCTTTTTTCTTTAATTCCAGTATTGATAATATCAGATGTTTCTTCACTAATGATAGCCTCTTCAGAGTCCATTTTGTGTTTGCTCAAGTCTTCTACTTCAACAGCTCTAAATGTTCCTAGACCAATATGAAGGGTAAGGTTAGCGAATTCTAAACCTTTAATTTCTAACCTTTTCATAAGCTCACGACTAAAGTGCAAACCAGCCGTAGGAGCTGCTACAGCACCTTCAGTTTTAGCGTAAATCGTTTGATAACGTTCTTCGTCTTCAGCGTCAGGCTCTCTTTTGATATATTTTGGTAATGGTGTTTCGCCAAGTTCATTTAGTTTTTCTCTAAACTCCTCATAACTACCATCATAAAGAAAACGAAGGGTTCTACCTCTAGAAGTGGTGTTGTCTATTACTTCAGCCACTAGGCTATCGTCATTTCCAAAGTATAATTTATTACCTATTCTTATTTTACGAGCAGGATCTACCAATACATCCCACAGTAGGTTTTCTTTATTTAATTCTCTTAATAAAAAGACTTCAATTCTAGCACCAGTCTTTTCTTTGTTTCCATACATTCGAGCTGGAAAAACTTTAGTATCGTTGAAAATCATTACATCACCTTCATCGAAATAGTCAACTAAGTCTTTGAATAATCGGTGTTCAATGTTACCCGTTTTTCTGTCGACTACCATTAGTCGAGACTCATCTCGGTTGTAAGCAGGTCTTTCTGCTAAAAGTTCTTCTGGTAATTCAAAATTAAATTGTGAGAGCTTTCTTTTTATCATGATGTTCTTATATTCTTAGTAAAAAAGTGCGCAAATATACTAAATTAATGTTCAGATAATCGATTATTTGTGTCAGAAAAAGAGTCTATAAACTCTTGAATTTCAATTGCTTGACTGAGTTCCAACATGCCAATTCTAGTTCGTCTTAACTGACTTAGGTGCGCTCCACTATTCAGTTTTTTTCCAAATGACTGTGCTAGCGAGCGTATATATGTACCTTTACTACAGACAATTCTCACATTGACCTTTGGCATCTCTACCTTTTCTATTTCAAATACTGAAACATGAACCATTCGTTCTTTAATCTTTACCTCCTCACCCTTTCTGGCGTGTTCATATAGCCGTTTGCCATCTTGTTTAATAGCCGAATAAATAGGGGGTGTTTGCATAATGTCACCTGTTAGTGATTTGGCTGCTGACTTCAGCATTTCTTCGCTAATGTGGTTGTATTCAAACGTTTGATCAATTTCTGTTTCTAAGTCATAAGACGGAGTAGTAGCACCTAGAGTAAATTCAGCTACATATTCTTTTTCTTGACCTTGAAACTCATTGATGCGTTTGGTGAATTTTCCAGTACATACTATGAGTAAACCATCGGCTAATGGATCTAGTGTTCCTGCATGTCCGACCTTAATTTTTTTGATATTAAGAGCTGTGCGCAAAGTGTTGCGTATTTTTTTGACTACATCAAAAGAGGTCCATCGAAGCGGCTTATTAATCAGTAGTACTTTCCCCTCTATGTAATCAATCATTTTACAGGGAAGTAAAAAGTATAGCGATAAGCCCTATTGAAAAACAGTAGTAAGAAAAATACTTGAGTTGACTTTTCTTTACAAGAGAAATCATCCACTTACATGCAATTAATCCAGTTAGGAAAGCAGCAATAAAACCGACTATTAATGGAATAAAAGAAGCACTTTCAGTAGCTATTTCGCCACTTAAAATATCTTTTGCCATTTTGCCAAATATTAAGGGTACTACCATAAGAAAAGAAAATCGTGCTGCTTTTTCTCGGTCTATGCCTAATAATACAGAAGTAGAAATAGTAGCTCCAGACCTTGAAATTCCTGGCAGTATTGCAATAGCTTGAGCAATACCGATAATCAATGACTGACTAAAATTCACCGATTTAGTGGTGTTTTTAGCTTTATCCGCAATAAATAATAAAAGCCCTGTAATGATTAGCATACTGCCGACGAGTAATATTCTACCACCGAAAAGCGCATCTATCTGTTCTTCAAAAAGTACACCAACTAATGCAGCAGGAATCATTGAGATGACGATTTTTAAAGAAAACCGAAACTCCTCGTTCCATTTAAATTGTAATAATCCTTTGAAAATTTGAGCCACTTCATCTCTAAAGATAAAGAGGGTACTTAGTGCTGTTGCAGCGTGTAACACAACGGTCATTAAAATATTTTCTTCTGGTAAGCCTTGACTACCAAAATGCTCCAAAATAAAGGTTGTAATTTCAAGATGTCCGCTACTACTAACAGGTAAGAATTCGGTAAGCCCTTGTATAATTCCCAAAAGGATAGCTGCAAGAATACTACTCATCTTTTGCTTTATGTAAAATAGCGAATACTTCAATTACCAATCCAACGATTAAAAAGATGACTGACAGAGTCATTCTTCTAAAGCTAAAGATAGCGTCGCTAAATACATTAGGGTCTTCTGATTTTCCTCCACTCATCAATATATAACCAGTTACGATGAGTAAAACCCCTAATATCATGAGTTGATAATTTCTTTTTCCAAAATTGAATTCCATAGTTTTAATGATATAAATCGTTTTCGTTCATTTTAAGGTATTTGCCAACAGAAAAATTAGTGACTAAAGTACTTATTAGCACTCCAAAAATAAGTATGCTAATAAAGATAATTCCAATTGTTGGCATATCTTCAAGTAATAATAGTTCAGGCATTTCTTTGTGCAAACTAAATAAGGCTATTATTAAAAATACTATGCCTATTAGAGCAGAAAAAACACCTTGGAGAACCCCATTTCTCAAAAATGGTTTTCTTATAAAAGCGTTGGTGGCGCCTACTAGTTTCATAGACTGAATAGTAAAGCGTTGTGAGTAAACCGTAAGCCGTATGGTGTTATTTATTAAAGCGATAGCGACAATTAATAGTAATGAGCAGAATGAAATTAAAATCATACTTAGTTTACTAACATTGGAATTTATGGCTGCTATCAGGTCTTTTTGTATTATGATCTCTTTGATTATTGGGTTTTTTTGCAAATCGGATTCCAATACGTCAATATTTTTTTCGTTGGCATATTCGGCATTCATATATACGTCAATTGAAGCAGACAATGGGTTAAAACCAAGAAAGCTAATAAAATCTTCACCTAAATCGCTTTCTAAAATTTTGGCAGCATCTTCTTTACTGACAAATTCAGTGCTTTTTACTTGTGGTGAAGCATCTAAGCTTTTTTGAAGCTGAAGACGATCGACTTTTTTGATATTTTCTTGAAGTATAAGTGTGAAGCCTACATTTTCTTTAATGTAATTCGTTAAGCGATGTGTGTTGAGGTATATAAACCCCATACTGCCTAACATTAGCAAAACTAAAGATATACTTAGCATTGTAGACAAAGAAGAAGTTCTAAGCTTACGTTTTATATGTCTTTCTTGAGCTTGTTTCATTACGTTTGCTAAGGTAATAATTTTTAGTGCTTAGTTGTGACGATTGCTTAACTTTGCTATCAAAATATTTTAAGAATGGATTACGATTTTAATCGCATTGAGCAAAAATGGCAAGACCGATGGAGGGAGTGGCAAACCTATAAAGTTGTCGAAGATAAAGATAAGCCTAAGTTTTATGTGTTAGATATGTTTCCATATCCTTCAGGAGCAGGCCTACATGTTGGTCACCCTTTGGGCTATATAGCTTCGGACATATACGCTCGATACAAACGCCATAACGGCTTTAATGTTCTGCATCCTATGGGCTACGATTCTTTTGGTTTGCCAGCAGAACAGTATGCTATACAAACCGGACAACATCCTGCTATTACAACTCAAAATAACATTAATCGCTACAGAGAGCAACTTGACAAAATTGGTTTTTCTTTTGATTGGAGTAGAGAAATTCGCACATCAGAACCCAACTATTATAAGTGGACACAGTGGATTTTTAAGCAATTATTCAACTCCTATTATTGCAATATTGACAATAAGGCTTTGCCTATATCAGAACTGATTGAAGAACTGGAGCGTAACGGAAATACATTGGTACAATCGCCATGCGATGAAGATACACCGCTCTTTACAGCTGAACAATGGAAGGCATGGAGTGAAGAGGAACAGCAAGCCATTTTATTAAAATATAGGCTGACTTTTTTATCTGAAACTTGGGTAAATTGGTGTGAGGGCTTAGGAACAGTTTTGGCTAATGATGAGGTCAAAGATGGACGTTCAGAAAGAGGAAATTTTCCTGTTGAACAAAAGCTTATGAAACAATGGTCTATGCGTATAACGGCATATGCTGAGCGTCTTCTCGAAGGTTTGGAAACCGTAGATTGGAACGACTCTATCAAGGAAATACAACGCAATTGGATTGGTAAGTCTAAAGGGGCATCGCTAAGTTTTTCTATAGAAAATAGTGATGAGCAGATAGAAGTATTTACCACTAGACCAGACACTATATATGGTGTTACTTTTATGGTTTTAGCTCCTGAACATCAGCTAGTAGATACGATTACAACAGCCGACCAAAAAGAAGAAATAGAAGCCTATTGCCAACAAGCGGCTTTAAAGTCTGAAAGGGATAGACAATCGGATGTGAAAAGTGTAACGGGTGCGTTTACAGGCGCGTATGCTACACACCCTTTTTCTAATGAAAAAATCCCTATTTGGATTGGCGATTATGTTCTAGCATCTTATGGCACTGGCGCCGTAATGGCCGTTCCTTGTGGAGATCAAAGGGATTGGGATTTTGCCAATAAATTCGGTATTGAAATAAAAAATATTTTTAGAGATACAGATATTAGCCAAGGAGCTAATGACGATAAGTCAGCCATCATTGACCATTCTGATTTTCTTTCGGGTTTGTCTGTCAATGAGGCTATTCACAAAGCCATATCAGCCATTGAGAAAAAAGAAATTGGCAAAGGAAAAATAAACTATAGATTGAGAGATGCTATATTTAGCCGACAAAGGTATTGGGGAGAACCTTTTCCAGTTTATTACGAAAATGATACGCCTAAACTTATCTCCGACAACACTTGTGTTGAGCTTCCAGAAGTAGATAAATATTTGCCAACCGAAGATGGTGACCCACCATTAGCTAGAGCTAAACAAGAAGCTTGGAATATTTTCGAAGGCGATAGAATGGAGTGCAATACTATGCCAGGTTGGGCAGGTTCGTCGTGGTATTTCTTAAGATATATGGATCCTCAGAACGATACAGAATTTGTTTCAAAGTCCAAGGCCGATTATTGGGGACAGGTAGATTTATATATTGGTGGTGCAGAACATGCTGTCGGTCATTTATTGTATTCTCGTTTTTGGACTAAGTTTTTGTACGACAGAGGCTTTATTGCTTTTGATGAACCTTTCAAGAAAATGATAAATCAAGGTATGATTTTAGGTCGTTCTAATTTTGTATATCGTATCAAAGACAGTAATACTTTTGTCAGTTTTGACAAGAGAAAAGACTACAAAACCAGTCGTATGCATGTCGATATTGATTTGGTAGAAAACGATGTTTTAGACGTTGAGGCCTTCAAACAATGGAGAGAAGAATATAAGGATGCCGAATTCATTCTTAATGATGAAGGCAAATACATTTGTGGCTTTGAAGTTGAAAAAATGTCAAAGTCTAAGTATAACGTTCAGACACCCGATGATTTGGTCGAAAAGTTTGGCGCAGATACTCTTAGAATGTATGAAATGTTTTTAGGGCCATTAGAGCAGTTTAAGCCTTGGGATACCAAAGGAATTAATGGTGTTCACAATTTTTTAAGAAAGTTTTGGCGATTAGCTCACGATGAAAGTAATGAGCTTCATCTTTCTGATGACCAGCCAACAAAAGATGAGTTAAAAGCGTTGCATAAAGCTATCAAAAAGGTAACTGAAGACATCGATAGACATGCTTTTAACACGGTTGTGAGTACCTTGATGATTGCTGTTAATGAGTTGAATGACTTGAACTGCAACAAGCGACAAATTTTAACCGACTTGCTCGTTTTGATAGCGCCCTACGCCCCTCATTTTGCTGAAGAGCTTTGGGAAAAATTAGGACACTCAGAATCAATAACTCTTGCCACTTGGCCTAATTATGATGAAAAGCATTTAAAAGTGGACGCCTTCACATACCCCATTTCTTTTAATGGTAAAATGCGTTTTACCCTTGAATTGGATGCCGATTTGAGCAAAGAAGAAATAGAAAAAGAAGTGTTAGCACTTGATAAAACCAAACAATATATGGAGGGTAAAAACCCCAAACGAATTATTATTGTTCCGAAGAAAATTGTTAATATCGTAATATGATTTATCGCATAATTTAAGAGGCAGTTAATGCTCAAATTGCCTCAAAAAATACATCATTATGGAATGGACTAAAGAGATTAAAGATAAAATTGAAAAGTTAGATAACAAGTATGCTTCTATAGGACAAGATTTGCCTGCCTATTTGGACGGCTTATTGTATGCCAATCCTTTGCACTATTGGGATTATACCTATGTAGACACTTTACTCAGTCTTCAGCATCCCAAAACCGACTTTCCAGACGAACAGATTTTTATTATTTACCATCAAATTACGGAGCTATACTTTAAGTTAGCTATGTTAGAACTTGATCAGATTGCCCATAATGGAAAGTTGATGTCTGAATATGGTCAAGATATGGGTTGGAACGAAAGCCTTTCAGCTGATTTTTTTACAGAACGTCTAAAGCGTATCAATAGTTATTTTGAAGTGCTAACCTCTTCTTTTGGTATAATGGTACAAGGTATGGAGAAGGAACAATTTCTAAAATTTAGAATGTCGCTTCTTCCTTCTAGTGGCTTCCAATCTGCTCAATACAGGTTGATAGAGATTTCATGTACACACCTTATCAACCTCACTCACAAAGACGAAAGAGAAAGGTTAAGGGATTCGAGTATAGATGAAATGGCTCAGCACTTTTATTGGAAAGATGGAGCTATAGATGTAAAAACGGGTAAGAAAACCTTAATGCTAGAAAATTTTGAAAAGAAATACATGGCTCAATTTATTCAAAGAGCTAAAGATTTTTCTGATAAAAATCTAATGGCAAAATATCAACAATTGAGTGTTGAAGACCAACAAAATAAAGACTTGATTCATCAGCTACGTTTATTAGATTTGAATGTTAATGTCAATTGGCCATTAGTCCATTACAAATCAGCGGTACGCTATTTGTCATCTAAAGAGGGTGATATAGACGCAACAGGAGGTACCAATTGGCAAAAATACTTGCCCCCTCGTTTTCAAAAACGAATCTTTTTCCCAGAACTATGGACCGTGGAAGAGATGGGGAATTGGGGCAGACAATGGGTAGTAAAAGCCCTAAACGAAAGTTGATAAAAACAAATGAAGAAAAATAAATGGAGTAAGGTCGTAGGCTTGTTGGTGTGGATTATCTCTATTTCAATTACTTTCTCAAGCTGCAATTTTACAGAACCAGAGAGTATAGCCGAACCATGTTTGGTATTGTACGATATCTGTACTGAAGACTACAAGGTCCATAGAGGAGAATTAGAGCAAGGACAAACGCTGGGGGCGGTACTTTACCTTAACCATATTGACCATGGAAGAATAGACCAAATTGTCAAAGCTTCTAAAGGTATTTTTGATTTCAGAAAAGCCAAAGCAGGTAAAAAATTTACGATTTTATGTTCTAATGATAGTATTGAAAAAGCCAAATACTTCATTTATGAAATGTCAAATACCGATTATGTGGTCTTTGATATCAGAGATACGATAGATGTTTTTTTAGGTCAAAAGTCTATTGAGGTAAAGCTCAGACAGGCTAGTGGGCAGATAGAGTCCTCCTTATGGAATGCACTAATAAACAACAATATGAGTCCTGCTTTAGTGATGGAATTATCATCCAATATTTACGCTTGGACAATAGACTTTTTCAGAATTCAAAAAGGAGATTATTTTAAGATTGTTTACGAAGAAAAATTTGTAGAGGGCGAACTTGTAGGAATAGGTAGGGTGCATGCCGCTATGTTCAATCATGCTAATGAAGACTTTTACGCTTTTTACTTTGAAGAAGAAGAACACTTTGGTGACTATTTTGACGATGAAGGAGGAGCATTAAGAAAAGCTTTTTTGAGAGCGCCATTGAATTATTCCCGCATAAGCTCAAGCTATAGCAAACGAAGAAAACATCCAGTTACTGGGCGAATAAAAGCGCATTTAGGAACAGATTATGCCGCACCTACTGGCACACCCATTTTATCTACTGCTAATGGCACTATTACAGAAGCAAGGTATAAAAGAAATAATGGTAATTATGTCAAAGTAAGACACAATAGCACTTACAGTACTCAATACCTGCATATGTCAAAAATAAAATCAGGTATTCGCCCAGGTGTGTATGTCAAGCAAGGCGATGTGATTGGTTTTGTAGGCAGTACTGGCTTAGCGACTGGCCCTCACGTTTGTTATCGTTTTTGGAAAAATGGTCGTCAAGTCGACCCTTACAAACAAAAATTACCACCATCAAAACCTGTCAAAGACGAAAATAGAGAGGAGTACAACTTATTGAAGGATAGTTTGATGACTGTATTACAATCTATACCTACTGATTTTTAGTTGACTTAAATCAGTATCTTTACACCTATGAGAGCTATACTAACATTTGTGATGTTGTTGTTGTGGTGTTCGTTATCTGCTCAGGTATTTTTCACTCCTAATAAAGGTCAATGGGACAGAGCAGTCAAAGCTAAAGTAGATTTGTCTAATGGAGCATTATTCCTTGAAGATAAGGCGCTGACCTTCAATTTTATTGATGCCACCTATTATAGTCATTCTCATGATTATAAGACTATGGTTGATAGTATTCAGGCTCATGCTTTCAAATGGCATTTTGTGAAAGCTAATAACCCTCAAATTACTTTTGAAAAAGAAAGAAAAGGAAGAGTCAGTTACTTTAATATTCAGCCATCTGTATCTAATCTCAAGACCTATCAAAAGGTTAATTACAAAAACATTTATGATGGTATAGACTACACTATTTACGAATACTATGGGAGTTTAAAATACGATTGGATAGTACAAGCACAAGCTGACCCTAGAGATATTAAATTACGACTTGAGGGTATTAAAGATATTCGCATTGAAGATGGGCGATTGTATTTGCGGACATCCTTGAACGAAATTCGAGAAGAACGCCCTTACGCTTATCAATTGCAAGACGGTAAAAGGGTAGATGTTCCTTGTCGTTTTGTTTGGAAAAAACAACGTTTGTCTTTTGAATTCCCTGAAGGATATGATGAAAACAAGGAGCTGGTGATAGACCCTGAAATGATATTTTCTTCCTATTCGGGCTCGGTAGCGAGTAACTTTGGTTATACGGCTACCTATGACGATTATGGTTATTTGTACGCTGGAGGTACGGCCTACAATATTGGTTATCCAATTACTGTTGGAGCATATCAAACGGCCTACAATGGAGGGATAGTTGGTAATGATGTAGTATTGAGTAAGTACGATACTACGGGGTCATTTATGGTGTATTCTACCTATTTGGGAGGCACTGGTGATGAGGTGCCGCATAGTCTTATCGTTTATAATGAAGAATTATTTGTGATGGGTACAACAGGCTCAGCAGACTTTCCTGTTACAGATGACGCCTTTGACAATACCTTTAATGGTGGACAGGCATTAGCAGTTAATGGAGTAGGCATCAACTATAACAATGGTTGTGACATTTATATAAGTCGATTAAATACTGAAGGGACGGAACTCTTATCCTCTACTTTTTTAGGGGGTAGTAATAACGATGGTTTTAATAGTTCAGCCACATTACGTTACAATTATGCTGACCAGATGCGAGGGGAAATAGATATTGACGAAGATGGAAATTGTTATATCGCTTCCTCCACATTTTCTTCCGACTTCCCCATTGTCAATAGCTTAATTCAACCAGCTATTAATGGCGGACAAGACGGCATAATTGTCAAAATGGATTTGGATTTGAGTGCTATTCAATGGAGTTCGTATTGGGGTGGCAGTAGTGACGATGCTTTGTACTCTTTAGCCTTTGATTCCAATCAAGATTTGTATGCTTGTGGCGGGACATCCTCTAATAATCTTTTAACGACAAATGGTGCTTATGCACCCAATTATTTGGGTGGTTCGGTCGATGCTTTTGTATCTCATTTTTCTAAAGACGGTCAGACCGTTTTACACTCTACTTATTATGGTTCAGATCAATATGACCAATCTTATTTTATTGAACTAGATAAGTTCAATCAGGTCTATTTGTTTGGTCAAAGTTTAGCCCCCGATAATACCTTAATTTTTAATGCTGTTTTTTCTCAGCCCAATAGCGGTCAGTTTGTGAGTAAGCTCAATTCGGAGCTAAATACATTAGATTTTTCTACTGTTTTTGGTTCCGGTAGTGGAGGCATAGATATTTCTCCTACAGCTTTCTTAGTTGATGCTTGTAATAGGATTTATTGTTCTGGCTGGGGTGGGTCTACCAATGATTCTACCCATTTAGGTCCAGGCGGAACGACTACCGATTTGGTCACCACTTTTGATGCTTTTCAAAGTGAAACAGATGGTAGCGATTTTTATCTTATCATTTTTGAAGACGATGCCAATACCCTGTCTTTTGCTTCCTTTTTTGGGGGTGACCAAGCGGCAGAACACGTTGATGGGGGTACTAGTCGATTCGATAAAAAAGGAATTGTCTATCAATCGGTATGTGCTGGTTGTGGCGGCTTTTCGGACTTTCCAACTACCGATAATGCCGTTTCTACCACCAATGGGGCGTCGTGTAACAATGCTGTATTTAAATTTGATCCAGATTTTCCGTTAACGGTAGCCAATTTTAATGCCCCTTCCTTGACTTGCGATTGGACGGTGACTTTTGAAAACTTGAGCTTGGGAGACAACAACTCGTTTTACTGGGATTTTGGCGATGGCTCAACATCCACAGACACCACACCAACCCATACTTTCACTAGTGTAGGCACCTATGAGGTTTTGCTAATAAGTAATGATCCTACTTCTTGCAATTTGGTGGATAGTATAATTAAGACAATCGTCATAGATGAGAATACATCTCAAGAGTTAGATAGCTTGTTTATGTGTTTAGGCGATAGTGTTTTGTTGGAGGCATCTACCGTAGATGGTTATAGCTATCAGTGGTATCCTAGCGACGGCATCGTCAATCCATTAGAGTCTAGCACCTATGCTTCGCCTACTGATTCCATAGTGTATTACTTCATTGGTCAGTCCGATAATTGTTTCGATACGGTCAAGCAGTATGTCAGCGTTAAAGATGTTCTTTTAGACTATGAGCCAACAGCAGAAATATGTGGTTTGCCTATTACTTTGAGTGTTCAAGCCACCCAATCGGTACAGATAGAGTGGTCAGTAAATGCCGATTTTACTAACAGCTTACAACAAGACTCTTTACAGGTGTCAACGGTAGGAACATACTACCTTAGAGGGTCTGAAAATGGCTGTACTAAATCAGCAGCTATTGATGTGAATTTGGGTGAATCGTGTTGTAGTGAAGATAATATACTTATTCCCAATGCCTTTACACCTAATGGAGATTTGATAAACGAAAAATTTCGCATTCAAGATGAGTTAAACATTGTTCAAAATTTGGAGTTATCCATATTCAACCGTTGGGGTCAGAAAATCTTTTTTGCAGATAACAAAAGCCAAAGTTGGGACGGCTATTTCAAAGGAGATTTACAACCTTCCTCTGTTTTTGATTACCATCTCTTAATTGAATGTATAGGGGGTGAAAAATCCTTTTTCAAAAAAGGGAATATAACGTTGATACGATGAAAAAATCAATCGTCATATTGCTTTTTGCTGTTCAAGGTTTATTTGCACAAGACGTGCATTTTAGCCAGTGGTATAACAACCCCTTGTTTAGCAACCCTGCTCTGACCGCTTCTTTCGATGGTGATTATCGTATTACGGCCAACCAACGAGAGCAGTGGGCAAGTGTCAGTATTCCTTTTAGCACAACCTCTGTTGGTTTGGATATGCCTATTAAAAATTGGGGTTTAGGCTTTCAATTTCTTCGTGATCAGTCGGGAAGCTCTCGCCTATCCCTCACACAATTCAACCTATCTGTTGCTCGTTCTTTAGAACAATGGCGACTAGGGATGCATCTGGGTTTCGCACAACGTACCATTGACTATTCGGATTTAATATTTATTGATGGGGGTGAATCTATCAGTACAGAAAGTAAGAATTACATGGATTTAGGTTTGGGAATAAATAGAGAATTCAGTTTCACATCTAGCGATTTAAATCTAGGATATAGCATCTTTCACATCAATAAGCCAAACCGCTCTTTCATCTCTACTGAAGATAAATTGGCCATTCGCCATCAACTTTCTTCTACCTTAGATTACGACTTAGACGAACAGTGGCAGCTTAGTCCGTCTGCTCATATTACCATCCAACAGAATCAAAGAGAATGGATGTTTGGTTCACAAATCAGTTTTGATATCAGCGAATATTACTATAAATCTATACAGTTGGAAGCAGGTGCTTATTACCGATTTGGTGATGCCTTGTCCTGTTTGATTGGTGTACAGTATGAGCAGTCTTATTTAGCATTTTCTTACGATTGGAACACTTCGGACTTGGTTCCTGCAAGTAATTATTTAGGAGCCTGGGAGTTATCCTTTTCACATATCATACAATCCAAGATATTGCCCAAACCCAAGTACAAAACCTGTCCGACATTCTTATGAAAAAAAATATTCTATCCTATTGTTTAGCGTTGCTCAGCAGCTTTACTTTTGCTCAGAAAAAAGTAGAAATTGATGCGGAGGCGAGTTTCTATTACAATACTCAGGACTACTTTTCAGCGGTTTATTTTTATGAATTGTCGTTGCAGAAGGACAGCAATTCTTTTAGCGATTGGTATCCTTTAGCAGAAAGTTACCGGCAAACGAATCAGTATAGCAAAGGAATTTCTGCTTATAAGAGGGTACTTACAAGTAAAAAGTCAGCCGCTTTTCCTAACACTTTATTATGGTTGGGGGTATTGCATAAAAATAAGTCTGAGTACGATAAAGCATCGACTTACCTCAAGCAGTTTTTAGATGAAAGTTTACGCCCCACCGATTATTGGTATCGTAAAGCGTTGATGGAATGGAAGGGGGCGCAAATGGCTCTTAGTGCTAAGAAACGTGAAGACGTACAAGTGGAGTTGATGGGTGAACAAATCAATTCCTCTTACTCTGATTTTGCACCTTTTCCTTTGGGAGATAGTGCTTTATACTTTTCTTCTATGGTTGCTGACGATGGTCTTGCTGAAGAGTTATATATAGGTCACCGTTCACAGTTCATGCAATCCCAATACGGTGGAGTTGCCGAGCTGTTCAAAGTCTTCAATGATTTGAATTATCACATGGCCAATATTTCCTTTAGTCCCATGGGTGAGGAGGCTTATTTTAGCAAATGCAAAAGCAAAAATGGCGATATGGTATGTCAGATATATATTAGCCGATACCGCAAGGGTTTGTGGTCTGTACCAGAACTCATGGACGAGCGTTTTAATGAATCTTTTAGTAATAATACCCACCCACAGTGGGGACTTTGGAAGGGTGATGAAGGTTTATTTATAGCATCAGATAGAGTTGGTGGTTTGGGCGATATGGACATATGGTTTGTGCCTATGCAAGGATCGGCTATTAATTTGGGTAATGGTATAAATACGAGTGGTAAAGAGGTTACTCCTTTCTATCATCCGGTAGAAAAAGCTCTGTATTTTAGTTCTGATTTTCATCCCGGTTTAGGAGGGTTTGATATTTTCAAATCGGTATGGGAAGAGAATTGGGGTTTGGTAGAAAATGTAGGCAAACCCTTAAATAGTCCTGCCAACGACTTATATTATGTATCTCCTATTGATAGTTTCAGTATAGGATTTTTCTCTTCTAATAGAGAAGGTTCAAGGACCATTACTACAGAAAGCTGTTGTAACGACATTTATCGTTTTACAAAAACTATCGAATGTGTTTGTGTTGAAGTAGATAGCATATCCGCTGCTATGCGTTTGAATTTGCCGTTGAGTTTGTACTTTCACAACGATGAGCCCAACCCTAAAACTAGGGATAGTGTTACTTCTGTAAATTATACAGATGCATATAACTCTTTCATGGCACAAAAGGATCAATATATTAAGCGTTTTTCTTCTGTTATGTCTGGTCGTGCCAAAAATGCTACCGAACGTCAGATGCGTGACTTTTTTGAGCAAACCGTAAGCGGGGGCTATCAAAGTTTATTAATTTTTGCGGAACAGTTAGAAGAGGTTTTAGCCTTAGAGGCAAAGGTGGAAATTAAACTAAAAGGTTACACCTCGCCACTTACAGCTTCGGATTACAACAACCTATTGGCCAAAAGACGTATCTCTAGTGTGGAAAATTTTCTCAAACAATTTAATAGCGGCGTATTAATCCCTTATTTACAAAACGATCAATTGGTACTGACCGAATTACCTTTAGGAGAAACACAAGTTAGCATAGGCGTAAGCGATAATCCCAACGATAGAAGGAATTCCGTTTACAGCATCAAAGCGGCGCAAGAAAGACGCATAGAAATTGTGTCTGTTTTAGTAGAATTTAATTGAAATAGCTCATCGGTATTAATGGATTTATCTACTTTTGCCGATAATTAACCTTTAATATCACAAATTAATGAAACCAGCACTTTTAATTTTAGCAGCAGGAATGGGTAGCCGTTATGGTGGCTTGAAACAAATCGATGGCATAGGACCTAACGAAGAGCCAATAATAGAGTACTCTATTTATGATGCTATTCAGTCTGGCTTTGGCAAGATTGTTTTCGTTATTCGTCAGGAGTTTGACGAAGCCTTTCGCTCACGTTTTTCCAAATTTGAGGATAGGATAGAGATTGCTTACGCCTATCAGCCAGTGCAAGTAGAATTAGAAGGTGTGGATTTGGTAGAAAGGCAAAAACCATGGGGGACATCTCATGCTGTTTTGGTAGCCAAAGAATTTATCAATGAGCCTTTTGCGGTCATTAATGCCGATGATTATTACGGTAACAATTCCTTTAAGATAATGGTGGACTTTTTGCAAAACGACTGTTCGCCATCCGTTATGTCTATGTTGGGTTATGTCTTGGACAATACCCTATCGGAGCACGGCACAGTGAATAGGGGAGTTTGTGAAGTAACCGATGAAGGCAATCTCATTGAAGTTATAGAGCGTACCAAGATTGCTAAAGTGGACGGCAAAGTAGAATATAATGTTGGCGAAGAAGGTGGCGCAGAGCTTAACCCTAAAGCCAGTGTATCTATGAACTACTGGGGTTTTCACCCCTCTATTTTTGCTGAGATAGAACAAGGACTTCACGCTTTTATGAAAGAAAACGCACAGGACCCTAAGGCTGAGTACTACATACCAAACATTGTTACTGATAAAATTAATGACGGGACTATGGTGGTTAAGGTTATTCCTACTACCGACACTTGGTTTGGGGTGACTTACAAAGAAGATAAGCCTATGGCTGTGGCGGCTATTGCCGAACAAATTGAGAAGGGCGTTTATCCTACGCCTTTGTGGGGCTAACACACCCCTGATACTTGGTATCTATCCCCTCTCAAGAGGGGATTTTTTTTGATACTACTAATTTCCCCCCTCTTGAGAAGTTTTTTTGATACTACTGTTTTCTCCCCTCTTGAGAAGTTTTTTTTTGATACTACTGTTTTCCTCCCCTCTTGAGAAGTTTTTTTGATACTACTAATTTCCTCCCCTCTTGAGAGGGGAGAGATTAGCATAGCTAATCAGGGGTGTGTTGGAATTGCTATAACTTTAATACCCTTTCTTGATGCAATAGTTTGTCCTTATTCCAAAAACGAATGGTATAAATCCCATTATCCAAATGCGAGATGGAAAAGGTATTTTCCTGATGAGGGTTTAGGTTTTGTAGGTGCCTTAGCTTGCCCATAAGGTCGTAAACGCTGAGGTATTGAGTTTCATTATTTTGGAGTGACACAAAACCACAATGAATTATAGCCATTGTTGTATGCCGTTTTTATTTTATTATTTCGTTTTTAGCGTTGGTGTGAAAGCTCTTTGCAACCGCAGGATTGAGGATTGCAATGTGCTTGAACATTGCGTTAGCTTATCAAATATGTATTTATTGTCTGTCTAATTTCTTTAATTAATTTTTTCCGTTTATTTTTTAAATCCATCGCAGTTTTTGTCATTTTAGAAAGTTCTTCAATCTTTTCTTTTGGTAAAATTGGTATTCTGAAATTTGAAATTTTACTTTCTCTTAAATGCGGAATTGTTGATGCGTAAACTGTATGTTGGATGGCTTGAAATTGTCCAATGTAATTACTTGTTAGAACAAGAAATAAATAAAATGGGTCAATATTTTTTGCTCTTATAATAGAAACACCACTAGAAGCAATTAATTTATCTTCTGAAGTTACGTACGCTGTTTTTCCTATTCTTCCATCTTTTGTGAAAAGAATATCGTTTTCTAGTATTTTTTGCTCAAGTTCATTAAATATTTCAATTGGCATGAAAAAATCTGGATTTTGGTCAACTTGCCAATTATAAATATCAGAAGTCCTTATAAAAGGAACATCATCATCATTTTTTTCTAAATATTTGCTGTAATTATCACTACCAACTTCATCACCTTTAAACATTATAGCGACACCATTTTTTCCAACTAATGGTTTTGTTTCCCACCTTTTTTCTATTTCTTCTAATGTTGTTGTATAT
>MDSX01045290.1_pt1 | contig 17083 bp, 9 predicted proteins | sample 811141 | NCBI WGS metagenome assembly MDSX01 (sample SAMN05326642, study PRJNA326480) | marine metagenome | isolation source: seawater | place: Atlantic Ocean: South East | collected 2010 | reverse complement strand
GGACGCGCGTATATCACCGCGAAAACGCCCATCGAGGGTGGCGAGCGGACGCGCGTATATCACCGCGAAAACGCCCATCGAGGGTGGCGAGCGGACGCGCGTATATTACCGCGAAAACGCCCATCGAGGGTGGCGACCGACCGATCGACCGTCGCGGTCGATCGACGCGTGTCGAGGGCGCGTCGGCGCGCAGAGCGCGACGCGCACGGCGCGCGACGGCGGCGGCGGCGCGCGCGCGGAGCGCTCGCGAGGGATCGCGATCGCGCGAGAGACGCGCGCGAGAGACGCGAGAGACGCGCGCGCGAAGCGCGCTTAGGGGGGGGAATTCGATCGACGCCGACGCGGTGCCCAGCGCGTGGGACGCGAGGACGCGGGGCGTCGCGCGCGCGAGCGCGAAGGGATAGAGAGCGAGAGGGAGAGAGGGAGAGAGAGAGGGATTGATTGGTTGATTGATTGATTGGACGATGGCGCTGGATGATCCGGTGCCCGTGCTGGTGACGCCGCGACGAGAGGCGCGGAACACGCCGGCGCGCGTGGCGTTGGGTTTCGACGTCAAGGACGTCGTCAAGGATGTCGCGGTGGGCGGATCGAGCGATGCGGGATCGCCGACGACGGTCGTGACGTCGCCGCTCGCGCGCGCGGGATCGGGGAGCGGGGAATTCGGTGAGAGTTTGTTGAACGCGGACGAGTTGGTCGCGCCGAAGCACGACATTAGAATCATGCTGAAGAATGGGTCGTCGAAACCGGTGGAAGTTTTGCGATCGCAAATGGTGACGTCGTTGACGCTGAGCATGAAACCCGAGTGGTTCACGAAACATAGACATGTGTTCTCGCGCTCGAGTCGACTGTTGCTCGGCGAGTCGTCTTTACCGGCTGATATCAGTCGGGACGAATTGTACAACAAGCTCGACGATCCGAACGAGTACCGCGAAGTGGTGATGAAACTCGCCGATTTGCAGTATATTCGAGTCAAGGCGGTTGTGAACGTAAACGAGGCGGGAGACATCGACGAGCGCGAGTATTGGTTGCCTCTGAATAGATCGCAAACCGTCGGCGAGATAAAGCGCTTGGTCGCCACCGCGGACGACTTGGAATCGTCCAAGGAAAAGTTGCTAGACAACGTGGACTTATCGACGGGAATGAGCATGATTTTGCGTGGTAAAGAGTTGAATAATGATTCCACGATCGAAAGCCAAGGTTTGGAGCACAACGCGTTGATACATTTGTTCGTCAAGCGCGACGCAAACGTCAACGTGTCGATGCGCGGAAACAGCGAGTTGGAGATTCGTCTCAACGTCAATAAGACTGCGGAGACGTTTCGCGATCAACTTCACATGGTCAAGCCTGGTTCAGTGGATAGCGCGCAGTACGCCCATCGTCGAAGTGGTAGCGTTTCCATCTACCCAGGACGCGGCTTGCGAAACGGTCCCTTGAGCTCGTACGGCGGACGCGAGGGTACATCGCTCGAGTTGCGTCCGCACGTGCCGCGAATATCGCCGCGACGAAGTTCGTACACGAATTCTATGGCGATTCCATCACCACATTCCGCGTCGTTTGGTGCCCACTCCTTCGGTGGCCGCAGTATGCCTATTGCTTCTTCTTGGGGAGCAAGAGCCGCGCTGAATTCTCATCGGCAGAGCGGTAGCGTGAACGCTGACTCCATATCGCCACCAAGCGCGCCGATAACGCCTTTCGGTAGCCCTGGTACGCTTTCAGCGTCGTTTGACATGGCGCGAGAAGGTTTACTCATGGGTAACGCCCCTCAGCTTTCGCAAGGAGGCAACGGTGGCGCATACTTTTTGAAGGGCATCGATGGCAAACCCGCCGCCGTGTTCAAACCGGCGGACGAAGAACCGTTCGCTCCGAACAATCCGAGAGGACACCGAAGTAGCCATAATGGCGAGGGTATGCGCAAAGGGACGAAGGCGGGCGAAGGTGCCACGCGTGAAGTTGCGGCGTACTTGCTCGATCACGGTGGTTTCGCCGGCGTTCCCGCGACGTCTCTCGTCAACTTGACGGATGGGACCGAAGAGGATGATGGAAAGCTCGGCTCGCTTCAGGAATACGTCGAAAACACCGCTGAGGCAGAGGAGTATGGCCCAAGCATGTTTCCTACGGAAGAAGTGCACAAGATTACCGTTCTCGATATTCGCTTGGCGAACACCGACCGCAACGCTGGAAACATTTTATGTCGTAGCGACGAGAATGGCAACATCGTGGCGTTGATTCCAATCGACCACGGGTACGCACTTCCGCACACACTCGAAGACGTCTGTTTCGAGTGGGAATTCTGGCCCCAAGCATCAATTCCATACAGCGACGACGTCAAGGAGTACGTCGCTATGCTCGACGCCGACGCCGACGTCGAGTACTTGCGAGAAAACGACATCGAGCTTCAAGCCTCCTCAGAACGCGTTCTTCGCGTGTGTACTTTGGTTCTGAAAGAAGCTGTACGCCGCAACTTCACCGCAGCGAACATAGCCTCCATGCTCAGTCGAAAGATGTCCAACAGGAAGTCGGACATTGAAAAGATTGCCGCGCAAGCGGCGTCGACGGCCATCGCCGAGGGGCGTTCCGAACGTGGTCTTTTGGTGCATAAATCGCCAGAAAACGGTTCGTTTTGGAACGACTTGGCTGACGATGAAATCGCCGAAACGCGTTTCATCGCTCAATTCACCAATATTCTCAACGATTTCCTCGACAATTACGAACCGGAAGCCGACGGATGATTCCGCGAGCCCGAGGCGCCGCCTCCTCGCGCAGCGTCCGTCGCGCGCCGACGTTCGTTGTACAAACAATCGAATCGCGCACAGCGTGCAGACATTAAAACATTTGTTCATCGTACTTGTAACACATACCCACCTATATTTTATCCAACGTCTCGCCTCCGGCTTTCGCGCGTTGCCGCGCGACGCGCTATCCAAATCCAGCCGCCTTTCGCGATCGACAAGATGTCTCCACATCGCGCCGTCGTCGGCCCGTGCCTCTCGCGATGGCGCCCAAGTCGTTCGAAGACATGTTCGCGTGCTCGCCCGCGTCGCTGACCAAGCTCAGGGCGTCGCACGCACCGCACGCGTCGCCGGCGGCGTCGCACGCGCGTGACTACTCGCCCATCGCGTTCCCGTCGATGCGTCGAGACGACGAAGACGAACGCGCGCGCGCGGTCGCGGGCGCGTTCGATGACATGTTCGCGTGTTCGCCGGCGTCGCTGAAGAAGATGCGAGGATCGGCGGTGGAGCGGGCGTCGGGAGGGGTCGGGACGCCGACGGGGACGCCGACGCGGCCGACGGCGAGTCGCGAGGATTTAGCGTCGGCGTTCGGCGATATGTTTTTAGCGTCTCCGGCATCGTTGAAGAAGATGCGCGCCACGAATACGGCGGTGACGGGAACGAAGGCGCGCGAGCGTGGGGATGGATTCGGATCGCCCTTGCGTTACGACGGCGACGCGAACGCGGCGGAGCCGAAGAAGGAAGCGGTGAGTTTCAGTGAAATGTTCGCAAGTTCTCCCTCGGATTTGGCCAAGATGCGACGGTCGGACGTCGGTGGTGCCGCGCGCGGATCTAATGTGGAGGTTGCTAAGGTGGCAGTGGACGCGCGAGAGCGCACGAATGCGTTCGCAGGCATGTTTGCCAGTTCGCCGGCGGATTTGGCCAAGATGCGCGGGAGGTCACAGTCGTCGATTTCTTACGCCGAAGGGCGGCACGGCGCGAGCGATCGATTTCAGGTTATCGCGCCTGATTTTCAAGCCATGTTTTCTAGTTCGCCGAGCGATTTGAAAAACTTGAGAAGCGCGTCGTCGTCGTCGAGGAAGAGGCTCGGCGACGAAGCTGATAGATTTGAGGTGACGTACTTGCTCCTCGCCCCTTGCGAAGCGGCAGCTCGAGAGAAGGTTTTAGAAATTTGTTTAGAACAGACTGTGGAGTTACCAGCGTCGCTCGTGCCGGAAGGGACTTGGATTCGAGAGCATGTCGTCGGTCGATTGGAGTCTTTGACGAAGCCGAAGACCGGACCGCACGCCCGTCGTCCGGACGCGTGGAACGCGATTGTCAGCTACCACGCCGACACTGCGGGTGGGGAGTTAACACAGCTTGTGAACGTCATCTTCGGCAACACGAGCATGAAGGAGAACGTGATGGTCGTCGATATCGAACTACCTCGCACCATGCTGCGCGAGTACCCTGGGCCACGATTCGGCGTTCACGGTCTTCGTCGTTTGCTCCGCGTACCCGAAGGGCCTCTGGTGATGACGGCACTCAAACCAATGGGATTGTCTAGCCAAGAATTAGCAGAAATTGCGTACGGTTTCGCCAAGGGAGGGATCGACATCATCAAGGATGACCACGGACTCGCAGACCAGCCGTACAGCCCTTACGACGAGCGAGTTCGAATGTGCGCTGCCGCTGTAGCGCGCGCCAACGCAGAGACCGGTCGAAACGTTCTCTACGCCCCGTGTATCAACGCTCCCGCGCATTTAATCATTTCTCGAGCGCACGCTGCGAGACAGGCGGGCGCGGGCGCGGTGTTGATGATTCCCGGCATTACGGGTTTGGACGCCATGCGTGAGCTCGCTGCAGACCCGAGCTTCAACCTCCCCATCATCGCTCATCCCGCGTTGCTCGGGTGCATGCTAGGCGGAGGGAGCACAAATAGAATAGCGGGCTTTAGTCATGAAGTCCTTCTCGGGTTATTACCGCGGTTGGCCGGTGCGGACGCCACCGTCTTCCCGTCCTTTGGCGGGCGGTTTGGATTCAGCGTGGACGAATGCAAGGCCATCAACGTCGGGTGCACGCGGGTGATGGGAGATTTGCCCGCCATTTTACCCTCTCCGGGCGGTGGCATGACGCTCGAGCGCATCGCTCAGATGCGCGAGGTGTACGGCCCCGATTTATTACTTCTCATCGGCGGTTCTTTGTACTCGCACTCGGAAAATCTCGTCGACGGCGCTCGTCACTTCATGAAACTCGCCGGACGCAAAGAGCTCTACGGTCCGCTCGAGTGCCCGCACGACGGTTACCGCGGACATACGATGTGAAGTTAAAGTATCGTATAATAACAAAGGTATAATACTACCGCCACGCGTCTTCAGATACGATGCCGCGTTTCGCCGCCCACCCCACCGCCGGCGACACCAGCGTCGCCAGCATGTGCACCCCGAGCAAAGGCTGAAACAAAAACGGCCACAAAAATAACCACGTCCCCAAAAACGGTTCATCGTACGACAGCCCGTTCCCTTTGCTCAACCGCACCCCGACGCCGACGACGAGCCACGCCAGGATGAACAAGATGACGAAAAAGTCATACAACAAAAACGTATCGATCGCCTCCTTCACGCCGTCCATCGCCCCCGGCGCGGCTTTCGCGCTCGACGACGCTTCCTCCGCGCTCGTCTCGCGCGCCTTGGCTTCGGCGTAGCGCGCTATGTCGGCCTCGAGCTCGCTCGACACGTCGAAATCCCTGCGCTTGGTGATGTCATCGTCGTCGCCGTTCTCTCTCGCGCGCGGCGCGTTTCGCGCGCGTCGGCGCCCCGGCGCGGCGCCCCGGCGCGCGGTGCGTCGCGCGGGCGTCGCGCGGGCGCGCGCGGACGCCGCGACGGCCGTCGAGGACGCGATTGAATTCATCGTCGGGGCGTTATCGCGTCGCGAAGTGACGCGCGGCGCCGACACAACGCGACGCGTCGGCGCGGCGCCCGCGGCGCGCGAGGCGACGGCGATGGCGCGCGCGGTGACGACGGCGCGCGCGCGAGCGACGGCGCGCGCGCGCGCGGTGACGGTGCGACGAAAAGATGTCGATTTCGCGACGGCGTCGACGTCGGGACGACGACGCGCGCGGCGCGCGGCGACGACGACGCGCGCGACGGCGACGACGCGCGGCGCGACGCGCGATGGGATCGATGGTCGCGCGCGCGCGCGCGTGGCGTCGATCGAGAGACGGGGTGAACGCGCGGCGCGAACGCGCGCGGCGGACCCGACGTTCGCCGACGCGCTGGGGGTGACGGCGGCGACGTGGGAACAAGTCGAAGGCGGCCTGTTCGGCGCGTCGTTGTTCCCGTACCTTGGATTTCTGTATTTTTTGGCCAAGCCGGAGGCGAGGTGCCCGCGCGGGACGCTTTTCGGATTCAAATTCTTGCTCGCGTTTGTGTTCGGGACGATTCCGTTCGCGATTTACGCAAAGGTCGAGTACGACGAGATATTGGCGAACGTCGACGTGCTGCACGGGGTGGCGGAGTCGCTCCTGACGATGACGAATGTTTTCATCGTGCTCGGGTTTCGGCAAGGCCTGCGCGACGCGAGCGAGGGGGGAGATGGAGACGGCAGGCGGCGGAGGAAGACGAGTTTGGGCGACATCGGCGCGGCGTTGTTTTGCGCGCTCGCGACGTCGAGCGCTCTTTTCGGCGCGACGGAGGCGTTTGCGGGAACGGAGATCGCTGAAACGGCAGCGATTTGGGATTCCACGTGGCCGCACGTCGAGCCTGCGAACGCGTTGAGCTTGCCCACGTGGGTGATTCACGTGTCGAGCTTGGTCGAGTGGTTGATCGCGATGGGATTGGCGTGGGAATACGCAGAGGTGACCAAGAGACCGGCGTGGAAGGGCTTGACACTCGGGATGATCCCGTGTCACGCCTCCGGCATCGCGGCGTGTACGTTTCACTTGTTCTACAACGCCCCGGCGCTAAACAGCGTCGTGGCGATGCAAGCGCTCTTGACCGTCGTCGGCAACACCACGTGCGCGCTCGCGTCGTATCGCATCGCCAAGGAGGGCGAACGAATGTTGGCGTCGCCGCCGACGACGACGGAGCCGGAGACGGACGTCAACGACGAAGTGGAAATCATCGAGATCTCCATCGGTAACGAGTCTTTGAAGGGTTGGGAAGATTTAAGCGCCGCGTGGGCCGCGGATTCCGACGCCGTGCTCTTGCTCAAGCTCGCCTTAGTCTCCGCCGTCGCCTCCGCAGGCGTCAAGTACGGCTCGCTCCTCGTCGATTTCCCGTTCGAACCAAACCTTTGGGTGGCGTATTCCATCATATTTGTCCCGACGCTGTTGAATTGCGCCAAGTGGAAGCAATTGAGCGACGAAGGCGCCGCCTTGTAACAACAACGAATTGCTGTAGAGCGCGCCGCTCTCACCGGCGCGCCGTGACAATGACGGACCGACCGTCCACGAGCGGCGCGAACGACGAAGACGAAGACGACACCGCGCGCGCGCTTCGCCGAGCCCTGGGCGCGACGAAACACGCGCCAGAACTGCGCGAGTTTTTGCTTTCGCTCGGCATTCGCGACCCTCCGTCCGACTCAAAAACTTTCGCCCCGAGCTGCGAGTACGTCAATTTCAGGCCGCACGGGTTATCGCTGTGCTTCGAGGGCGGGAAGCTGGACTGCGTGCACTGCTACGCGGGGTGCGATGGGTTCGGGACGTACGCGGGCGGTTTGCCGACGGGCGTGGCGCTGACGAGCGCGGCGGCGGACGTCGTGCGGAAACTCGGCGAGCCGACGAGCAAGGGAGGGCAAGGCAGGATGATTTGGTTGTCGTACGATCATCTAGGGGTGAAATTCGACGTCGCGGCGAGTGGGTGGGACGAGCCGGACGCGCGGCTGACGTCGGTGGCGATTTGGGACGCGAGCGGTTACGGCGAAGACGACGTAGCCGCGAAAAAGTAGATGTAATGCGTAGTTTAGTACCGTAGATAGCACAGAGTTCGACTAGTTTGCTATTTTGACGACGAAACGAGTCGTCGATCATTTCTTGCGCCGCTTGCGACCACCCTCCGCGCGCGTGCGCTGTGGCTTGTTGCCATCCTTGCTCGCCTCCGCCTTGGCGCGTTCACTTCGCTCGACGAGTTTTTGAGCGTGATTCTTGATGTAAATCGGATCTTTAGTCACTGGAAGTTCTTTCTTTGGAATGTGCACGGGCGTGCGAGCTTTCTTTGAAGACGACGAACTCGACGAACTCGAACTCGAACTCGACGAACTCGAACTCGAACTCGAACTCGAATCACTATCGTTTCCATCGTCAGATTCATTCAAGAAGAAGTCGTCCTGCTCGGCATCTATCGCAGCATCGCCTTGCGCCGCCATGTCCGCGCCGCCCTCGTTCTCGTCTCCGAGCGCCGCCGACGCCGCCAAGTTCGCCTTGACCAATTTCCGGAGCCTCGCGCGTTCCTTCGTCGCGTGTTCTGTATCTCCCTCCTTCACCAACACGCTCACATACTTCTCCCCTCTTGGAAAGTTCATCACGTACTCTAAATCTTCCTTCACTTGCGCCAATTCGTCTAATTCATCCGCGCCCAACGCCCCGTCGTCGTCTCGCTTCTTCTCGAGTTGCTCCTTTCGCCGCGTCAACTTTACCCGCTCGAAAAACTTCACCTTGTGATACTTGGTCGACAGTTTCTTCTCCCGTTCGATTCGAGCGTTCTCTTTCCCAGCATCTCGCAGCTTTTCCAGCTCGCGCGCTTTTTCCTCGCGCAGTTTCGGCGGTATTCCTTCGCGCTTGAGGAGGCGCTCGATGCTTCGAATTTGATTCTTCACGCTCGGACGCTTGGCGGCGGCGTGTTTACCGCCCGTGCGCTTGACCCATTTGCGCTTGACGCCACCCTCGGGCGCTCTTTCGTTTTGCGGGCGCATCGGCGACGGAACGGGGACCGAGCGCGCGAGACAGTGTCGGCGTGGCGTGTCGAAAAAAGTGGCGGCTGCGTTTGCTCGGGCGCAAAGAAGTGCATTTTAATTTTCGTTTACATTCGCGCCTTTCGGACGAGATAAGCTATACAATGAGCAGAGTTAACAAGTAACAAGTAATGATCGCGCGCGCGCGCGCCGTCAAACGTGAAGCTCGCTCTACCCGAAGAGCGCGCGCCCGGTGAGCATTTGAGTCGACCGCGAAGAGCCTCTGCTCATGCGCGGCGAGGCGTTCATCTCCAAGTGCAACTTCATCGCCATCTGTTCGTCCGTCAACTCTTTCGGTTCCGCGTTAGAATCGTCGTCGTCATCTTCGTCAGATTTCAACGCCTGTGTCGTCGAGCGATCGCGTTTCGTCGACAGCTTCTTCTTCTTCTTCTCCGTCGTCGCCGTCGCCGTGTTGAGCGACGAAGAGCTCATATTCCGCGGTCCCTTCTTACTCTTCGTCGACGCCGACGCGCCACCGTTTTCTCTATCGCTACTGCCTCCGTCCACATCGTATCGCTCCTCGCTCACGATCTCCAACGCCTTGCCCAACAACCGCGGGTCCCGCAGCGCCGTTCGCACGTACGCCTCCCCCGCGAGACGCGCCTTCTTACTCCCCAAATCCGTCGGCGAGTGCGCCACGTCTCGCAGCACGCACGCCAAGCGTTTTCGCGGCGGCAGCGTGTGCACTTCCGCCGAAGCGTACAAGAAATCCATCGCGATTCGGACGATTCGTCGGCGCAATTTCCGACGTCACCCGCGATTCAGCGCGCCGCCGTCGCGAACGAGTCGCGGCGTCGTCTCGGCGATTCTCGCGGCGTCGAGGGACGCAAAACGTGCGCGCCGCGTTCGAATCTCCCTCGGCGAGCGATCTCGCGTCGCGTCGAGCGTTTCGCGCGGCGACGGGGAATGCGGCGTCGGCGGCCCGATCGCCCGCCGGCGCCGCCAGCGCACGGCGGCGACCTGTAACAACGCGCTCGACGACGAACGCGAACGGAGAGGTTCGAGTTTATGCGTTTATTACATAGTCTTCGGAACTAGTAGCGTATGGGAAACCGTAAAAAGTTTCCGAAATCGCTTCATCTAGCCACGCGCCAATGGTTTAGTGGTAGAATTCCTGTTTCCCAAACATGTGGCCCGGGTTCGATTCCCGGTTGGCGCACTGCAACTTTTTTAGAGCTACGCGGTGCACTTTTCGTTCGCGTGCGATTCTGGGCTACGCTACGGCGCTTCTTTTGCGTTCGCGTGCGATTCTGGGTCACGCCACGGCGCTAGAGCTACGTCTATTTTCTATCTTCTATTTTAGCGGGCCCGCCGCGCGCCCGCTCGCCGCGATATCGCACTTCCAACTCTTGCACGTCTTTGCACGACCCCAACGCGGTCTTCATGCCGCGCAACACGCGCTTTCTGATTTCCTCATCCACCGGTCGCTCGCGCTCGGCGCGCGACGTTCGCAGGTAGAAGACGCCCGTGTCGAAACTCGACACGCGATGGCGCTCGTGACTCGGACGAGCGTGCTGGGCGCCGTCGCAAAAGCCGTGAGACTGCGCATCGATGATGTCTGGACCGTGCTGCAGATGTCGACTTTCCAAGAGCGCACTCCAGTAATGGCATTCCTTCCACAGCGGTACGATGACTACGAAACTGAGCGCCTCGTTCGCGTTCGCGGCGCGATCGAGCAAATCGTTCGCCTTTTCGACCGCGCGCGACATCGTTTCCGGGACGAAAGGCGGGTTCATCTCGAACGATCCGCGTTTTGGTGCAAAGTCGTCGCTAAAAAAGCTTCCGAGCGATCCGAAGAACGCGTCGACGTCTGGCGCGCGGTCCTCGTCAAAACCAAATTGCGAACAAAATTGCCCGTACCGAGCGTTGAGCGGCGACGCGAAACACTCGCACGACACGCCCAACTTTTCGTTCAAAACATCGAACGCATCCTCGGCGAGCGCGCTTTGGTATCCAGCCCCGCCCAGCGATTCGTATCGCATCAACAATGCGAACACGGCGCACGCGAACTTTTGGTACTCGTCTGAATCGACGTCCTCCGTCAACGGTTCACAGCCTCGCACTGTTCTGCAATATAAAGCGCGCAGTTTACCGAGATGTGCTTTCGCACACTTCACGTACGGTTTCTCTGTTCCCAATTGCATCGTCAAGAAAGCACCTTTGTCGCGAACGACGACGGCGTCGCGCGCCTCTCCGCCGTCGTCGCGCGCCTCGGCCCATCGAGCCGCGCTCTCCTTGGCGACCGCGAGCGCCTCCGCCGCCCCTTCCGCACCGTCTCGCTCGCTCGCCCCGTGTCTAATCAAATCTTTCGCCAAACCGAGCCCCTGCGCCGGCAACACCGGCGCCGCGAGCGCGCCCGAGACGGCGCACCTCGCCAACCAACGCTCAAACAGCAGCAGCGGCGTCCCTCCCTCGTCGGTCCGCCCCGTCCTCGCCCGCGCGATGCGCTGCAGCGCGCTCCTCGCGCGCTTCACGCCGCGAAACAGCGCGAGCTCGCGCGCAGCCGCCCGACGCGCGTCGCCGACGTCGGCGCGCTCGCGCACGCCGCGCACGCGCACGCCCGTGGGGGTGTCCGAGCTCCTCCGGTCGTCCACGTCCAAGGCGCGCACGCGCGGGTCCCATATGCGCCGCTTGACGGCGTCGGTGGGCGCGCGATCCGCTCGACGCGCGCGCTTGGGCATCGCGCCGGCGTCGGACGCGGTCGGGTGTGCGGGAGACGCGCTTTTGAAAGATTACTCATGTCCAGCCGCGAGGAGTGGGTGGTTGGCAGATATTTTTCTCGAGCGGACGCGTTCGATGTTGCTTGATTATATTACTAACCGGCTGTTGCTGTTCTACGCGCTCAAAGGCCGCCGGCGATGATTCTTGGTAGGATTGCGGTGGCGACACCGAGGGCGTAGTACGCCCAGACCGGAATGTCGCGCACGTCGACGACGGTGTCGCCCTTGGCGCGACCGTCCATCATGGCTTGCATCTTTTCGCCGTCGTCTGCGGCGGCGAGTTGCTTTTCGACCTTGCTGGAGATTTCGTCGATGGTAGACTCGTCGATCTCCATGGACGTGGCGTATCGGCGCTTGATGCGGTCCAAATCATCCGCAATCTTGCGCGATTCCTCGAGAACCTTGCGTTCTTCGCCGTAAAGCGCCAAGAAATCGGCGAGCTTTTTCTCCGTGGCGCCCAACTTTTCGCGAACGATGATGAGTTGCTTTTCGTTAGTCTCGATTTGTGACTTGTACGTGGCCACGTCCTTGGTTTCGCTGCGAAGTCTCTGGATTTCCGCTTCGGCCACGTCCGCTCTCTTCTCGGCGCTAGAGACGTCAACAAGCGCTTGACGCGAGAGCTCGTCGATTTCGGATTCGTGCTTTTGCTGCATGGAGGCATACTTGGATTCGAAATCCGCCGTCAAGCGCGCGATCTCCGAAGCTCGTTGATTCTGTGCGTTTGCGAGCGCTTTGGTAAGGTCCGCCTGCAATTGAGCGAGCTCATCCTTGAGCTTTTGCATTTCAGCAGCCTTGGAAGCGTCGACGCTGGAGAGCTTATTTGCCAGCACAGACTTCTCCTCCGCGATGGCGGCGAGCGACTTCTCGAGCTCGGCGACGCGCGCTTGAGCAGCGTCCCTGGCGGTGGCGAGCGTTGCCAGCTCCTTGGGATCGACGGCGTTCTTCGTGAGAGTCGCGACTTCCTTCTCCAGTTCGCTCGCGCGAGCCAAGGCCGCGTCTCGCGCGTTCGTGAGAGAGGCCACTTCCTGCTCGAGCTTTTCGAGAGCTGCCTTGGCCGAAGCCGCGTCGTTGGAAGCGGACTTCGCGTCAGCGCTCGCCTTCGTCAGCGCAGCGTTAGTGTCTGCGATCGCCTTCTCGAGCTTGGCCTTTTCAGCTTCGAGCGCGGTCACCTTACCGGCGCTCGTCGTGTCGACCTTGGCCAATGCTTGCGAGAGCTCGGACTTGTGTTGCGCAACAATACTGCTCAACTCGTCGGCGTGAGCCTTCTTCAAATCTGCAGTCGCTTGTTTGACGAGCTTTTCGTATTCGGCGACCTCAGCTTCGAAGGCGGCACGAGCCTTGGCGGACTCATCCAAGAACATTTGCTCCAACTTCTTTCGTTGATCCTCGGCTTGGGCGATGACTTGACTTCGCGCTCGCTCGAGCGCCGTCTTCGAAGACGCTTCGAGTTCCGCACGCTGCGCTTCAGCATCCGTCAACGACTTGGCGAGTTTATCCTTTTCGCTTTGAAGTTGCGCTTCGAGGGCGCTAATTTGCGCTTTGAGGTCCGACGCGTCGCTGGCATCCTTCAACGCCGCCACATGATCCTTGTTCAATTTATCAATCTCCGCGGCGTGATCCTGTTGCAACTTGTTCAAAGTGGATTCATACGACGCCTTGGAGCTCGTCAACGAATTAGTGAGCTCGTCGACTTGTTGTTGCAACCCGGGGATGAGAGCCGCTTTGGTGAGAGCATCGGCGAGTTCTTTTTCAGCTTGTGCGGCGTTCTGCTTCTCGGCATCCGCGAGTTTCGCCTTGAGTGCGTCAATTTCTGCTTGCGCGTTCGTCAACTTGGCTCCGTACTCCGCTTCCACTTGTTCCTTCGCCTTTTGTAATGCGCTCTTTTGCTCAGTCTCGAGCTTGGAAATCTTCGAAAGCAAAACCGCATCGGCACTCTCTGCGGCTTCCTTTGCCGCGGTGAGATCTCTAGCGTTTTGAGCCTTGAGCGCGGCGACGTCCGCCTCGTATTGAGCCTTGGCGTCTGCGAGTGCTTTGCTAGCTGCCGCAACATCCGCATCGGTACGTTTGCGAAGCTCTTCGATTTGAGCGGCTAATTTGGCGTCAAGTTCAGCCTTTTGCTCCGCGAGTCGCGCTGAAATTTGGGCGTCAACATCGGCGAGCGATTGAACAGCTGAAGCCTTCGCCTTTTCGGCATCAGCCTTGGCCAAGGACAAATTCTGATCATGTTCTGCTTCAAGAGCGGCGATGCGAGCGCTGAGTGCGTCGCGCTCCGACGAGACAGCGGCCACGCCTTCCTTCGCTTGCGCATCGAACGCGCTTCTGAGCTCGTGCATCTCATCAGCGAAGTGCTTCTCCAACTCGGCAACCTTGTTTGCCGCCGCACTCTTCGCCTCACTGAGCTGCGATTCCAATTCCTTGATTTCCTCTTCAGCCTCCTTGAGTTTGGCGTTGAGCGTCGCGATTTCGGCTTCAAATTGTGCCTTGGCATCGGTGCCCGCCGCGGCCGCCTTCAGTTCAAGAGCCTTAATTTCAGCCTCAAGCTTTTGAACCGTCGACTTGTACTCGCTCTCCGTCGAGCTGAACTTGGCTGTCAGGGCGTCGAGCTCCTTCTTGGCCGCACTCCCATCTTCAGCCTGGATAGCCGCGGCTTGGATCGCCTCGGCAGTGCGCGACTTTTCCGCCGCTAGTTGGCGCGCAGCGTCTTCACGCGCCGCAGCAAGTTGGTCTTCAAGGGATTTGGTCGTCTTAGCGAGGTCTGTCTCGAGTTGCGCCATCTTCGCCTTGATGGCTTCAGCTTGCGCAGCTTCGGCAGACTTCAGCTTGGACTGCGATTCAGCGATTGCCTTCGCGTGATCAGCGTTGATTCTTTCGATCTGCACCTTATGCGCGCGTTCGAGTTCATCCATCTTCGTCAACCACGTCTTCTCGACCTCAGCCTCTCGAGAAGCGAGAGCAGATTCAAGCGAAATCTGCGATTGCTTCTTCAATGCGTCGATTTCGGCATCGTACGCTTGCGCCTTTTCCTTGGCAGCTTTCTCGGCGATCTCTAACGCATTGATTCTAGACTCGTACGACGAGACGAGCTTTTGCGTCTTTGAAGTTTCGGAATCAAAGAGCGCTTTCAAGGCGCGGCGTTCCGCCGCCATCGAGCGTGTAGCGTTCGCCAACTGCTTCTCAAGTTCGGCTTCGGCCGCGACACGAGTAGCCTTGGCCGTGAACTCGAGTTGCGCCGCGAGTTCTTGCTTGGCGTCTTCCTTCAGCTGACGTACTTTGCTCTTGGTATCCTTTTCCATCTTTTCAACTTTGACGGCGTGCGCCGCGCCGAGGCGCTCCATCTTGCCTGACCAGAACAAGTTCAGCCTTTCTTCGGCACTTTCAATCTCCTTCTTCAAGTTGTCGCCCGTGAACATCTTCATTTTTTCGGATTCGGACTTGAGAAGATCGAACACCGCTCGTCGCTCGTTCTTGGACATCTTGAGTTGCTTTTGAAGCTCCGCGATGGCGGCATCCTTTTCAGCCAACAGCTCCGCCGTCATTTCGAGCTCTTCTTCCTTCATCTCGGCGATGAGCTGGATCTTTTCAATCTCGTTGAGGTGAATTTGTTCAGCCACGGCATCGATAATTTCTTGCTTGGCGGCTACGAGATCTTGCGCAGCTCCTTCTTTGACTAGTTCGAGGCTCCTCGCGTGCGCGGTTTGCGCGGCGGCAGCGGCGCTCTCGTACGTCGCCTTGAGGACAGCCATCTCGGCGCGAATGGCTTCGACATCCTTGGCGCTCGCCGCCTTGGTTCGCTCGAGGCTGTCAGCGTGCGCCTTTTGGGCTGCATCAGCGGCACTTCGGTACGTCGCCTCTAAGGTCGCCTTTTCGGCCGCAAAGGCGCTCGCGCCGCGCTTCTCGGCTTCGGATTCGACTTGCTGCATCTTGGCCTGGTGCTCGCGCATGAGTTGCGCGATGGCTTCGGTATGCCTGGCGTCGAGATCGGCGAGCTTCTTCTTGGCGTCTTCATTTATTTTCATCTCCGCCTCAGTGATCGCCGCGCGCATCTCAACCTTCCAAGCCGCTTCCTTATCGTTCATGAGAAGCTCGAGCGCTTGACGCTCCGCGAGAGCCTCGGCGATGGCGCGCTGCAACTCGCGTTCGGCTTCGAACTGCACTTCAGCCACGGCGGCGACGAGTTCGGCGGCGGATGTTTCTGCATTCGCAGCCGCCTCTTCGAGCTTGGAAATAAGCGATAACTTCTCGGCTTCAATGGCCGTGACCTTGGCGTGCCAGTCCGCGGCTTGCGCCTCCTTGACGGAGATGGCTTTTTGAAGCTTGGAAACTTCAGAGTACATCATCGCTCTTTGGGCCTGGTACAACGCCTTGGCGGCGCGCACTTTGGACAATAGATCCTTACGCTCGTCCGCAAATTTGCCTTCCATGCCCGCGACCTCAGTCTCGAGCTTCGAGATCGTTTCCTTGAGCAAAGCCGTGTCGCGCTCGTGCGCCTCGCGCATGCGTCGCTTTTCGGCTTCAAACTGCGCCTTGGCTTGTTCGAGAGCCTTGGCCTTGTCGGCGGCGTGTGAGTTATTTTGATCGCGCAACTTTGTGATGTCCATCTGCAAACGGGCGATTTCACGCTTGTGGCGCTCCTCCACGCGCGACATTTCCATCGCAAACTGAGATTGCTTCTGCTCGAGCTCAGCCATCTCGGCTTCAAACTCGCGCATCATCACCTCGCGAAGCGCCTCGAGGCGTTCGAAAGACTTGGCCCCCCGAGCCATCGCCTGCGCGTGAACTTGCGCGTCGTACGATCCTTCCAACATGGACGAATCGGCGAGCGTGCGAACCAACCACGCGGCCGCGCACGTCGCCGCGCACGCCGCGCCCGCGCTGAGCACGCACGTCGCGCTCACCTTGTACGCTTGGACGACGACGATGGACAACAGAGACCCGAACGCATACGTCACGCACATCGCCAACGCCCCCGGCGCGCTCGCCATCCCGCCAAATTTACTCCACACGTACGCCGACACCAGCGTCGCGAGCGTCGCCGCGGACGCACGAATCGCGCTCGCCCCCGGCGTCGCCGCCCACGTCAATCCGCCCGCCGTCACAAACGCGTAATCCGCCGCGCACACCGCCCCTACCACCGCTCCCGCCGTGAGCAGCGCCCGCATCGCGGGCGGCGTCGAATTCGGTCCATCATTCGACGATCCCGACGGGACTCCCACCGTCGTCGTCGTCGTCGTCGTCGTCGTTTCGTTCGCCTCGTACGTCATCCGCAGCGACCCGTCGCTCGACGCGCGCGTCTCCGCGCGTCGCCCTCGCGTCGCGCCTCCCCTCGCCCATCCGCCCTCGCCCGGCCTCGCGCGCGCCGCGCCCGCGCGCGCATCGCTCCCAAATCCCATCCCGCGCGCCGTCGCGCCTCCTCGCACCACGCGCGCGCGCGTCGTCCGTCCCGGCGTCGCCTCGATCGGTGACGTCGCGCGCGTCGGCCGTCGTCCCGCGCGTCCCGCGCCTCGCACCGCATCGCTCGCCGCGCGCGCGCCCGCGAGCGCGCGCATCGACGTCACACCGCGCGTCGACATCGTTCACGCGTCGCGCACTCGCGCGCGTCGACGCCGACGATCGCCGCGCGCGCGCGATCGCGATTGTCACCCATCGCGCCGCGCATCCAGCGTGGCCGCGGTCGGTCGCGGTCGGTCGATCGATCGCGCGCGATCG
>MDSX01101698.1_pt1 | contig 17095 bp, 10 predicted proteins | sample 811141 | NCBI WGS metagenome assembly MDSX01 (sample SAMN05326642, study PRJNA326480) | marine metagenome | isolation source: seawater | place: Atlantic Ocean: South East | collected 2010 | reverse complement strand
TTTATATTCTCTAAATGTAAGGTTATCTTCTGCTGGTGCTACTGCTGTATCTTCTTCGCCAGCAAGATTGAAAGGTGTCCATGCAACATTTTCAATATCTCTAGATTCAGCGGCTGAAGTTGCTCTAAAGTAAACTTCAACGCTTGATGTTGTTCTTACATTTGAAGTTAATCTAACATCTAAAGCAGTTGCTGGATTTTCTAGTGTAACTGAACGAGTACAGTAAACAGCACTTGATGATGTTCCTGTATTTTTAGTATCATCAACAAAGTCTGGTGTATTACCACTTGTTGGTTGATTTAATCTATTTTGAATTGCATATACACTCATTCTTTGAGTATCAATAGCAGGAGACAATTTAGTGTTTGTAGTTGTAAATGTACAGTTAATCATTAATGATTTAGCACTTGACATTTCATTTGTTTCATTTATTGTACTTGCGACCATTTGAGGAGCAGTAAAGTAAATATTATCATTTGCGTTTACACTAATTGCATTAGCAGCTGTTGTTAAAGCAAATTCTGATTGTGTTCCGTGTAATGCTTTACCACTTGTTGGTCTCATTGTATAACCAATTGATGTACCAGGAACTTCCATAGTTTGTACTGCAATTTGAGAAACATCCATCATTCTATTTTGTGTAGCAGTTACTACTGCACCACCAACATCACCTGAAGCTGTTGCATTTGAACCTAATGTAATATCATAACTATCTAAAGTTATATTTGAAATACTTGTATGTGTAGTATTGAATAGTGAATGTGCAAGACCATTGTAAGTGCCACTTGCTACACCTGAAATTGTAACATTGTTTGATGTGCCGTGCATACCATGGTTTGGATGGAAAACTCTAACTACACCTGAACCACTTATTGTTCTAAATGGATTTGCTCTTAATGTTCTTGTTGGTAATGCGTCATTAGCTAATGAAACTGTACCAGTAGTTTGACTGAACTCAGCTCTATTTAAAATAAACTTAGCGTCTTCGTTTTGTTCAGCAACCCATGTTGAACCGTTTTGTGATTTAAATAAAACACCAGTATAAGGTTGTTGAGAGATTGTTCTATCAGAACCTAATACTTTTTCTCCAAGTCTACCAACATACATGTTATAGTTATTTGAGTTTGCTAATACAACAAAACAATACTCAACATTTTCTTGTATGTAAACTGGACTATCAAAAGTAAATTTAGTTGCAACATCACCTAGTGAACTTGTACTTACTGAACTAGGATTTAAAGTTTTTTCTGAAAAAGGTAATATTGTTTTTCCAGGATAACCATTTACAACTTCTCTAATTTGTACAGTTATCGGAACATTATCATCTTTAGTTGAGAAATATAAATCTATATCAGTTAAGAAAACACCACCAACATCATCAATTAAGAATGTTTGTGCTAATGGGTCAACCCAACCAATCGTTCTCGTAGAATCTCTAGTTGATGTTCTAGCAATTGTTCTAGTATCGCCTGTTACTGTTTCTCTAACAAGTCTAGGCTGTCTAGTTGAAATAATTGTATTTTGTACAGTTTCTAAAATACCTCTAGCAACATAATCTGCTTCTGCTGAAGTTTGAACTGAACCGTCTAGTTGCGAATTTGTTGAACTGTCTGTTAATCTGAATACTCTTTCACCTGTACGCCATCTTGGATTTGCGTTATTAGTTGGGTCAGGAATTGCAAAAGTACCTGATACAGAACCGTTAGCGTCTGTAACTAAATTACCACCAAGTGAACCACCTGTAGGAGTACAATAAGCTGTAATTGCTTGTTCATCAAAGAAAGGATAAACTCTTGTAAAAGGTTTCATTCTTGTACCAGTAAATGTAATTGTTCTACTTCTAATAAATGGAACAAATGCAACTGAAATAACTCTATCGCCAATACTGTTTCTTACAACTTGAGGAACTAATCTTTGTCTAATACCTGAACGAGTTTGATTTACTTGTTGAACTGTAGTAACTTCTGTTCTTCTAAAGACTCTTCTACCACTTCTTTGGTTACCTGAAACATCACGACTTTGTTGGTCTATTGGTTGACCTGACCAAGAATCTTGCCATTCATTCCAAACTGTTCCAATCTCAACACCATTTAATGCTTCATTACCTAAACCTGAAACTAAAGTATCAAAACCACCTGTGTTATTAATAACTAGCTCTGGACTTCTTTCTGTTTCTTTCCATTCATCTGAATCTGGAGTTAATGCAACTGAACCTGACCAGTTGAAAATATCAAATGGGTTTACATTTTGAGTTTTACTTGCGAACGGTTGTGAAATTAATGTTGTAGCTGAATAAGGCAAAGTTAGTAAGTCACCAGTTTTTTGATAACCATTAACTGCTCTGTCAGCAGGAACTAATGCTGTTCCGTCATCATCAATTTCTATAAGTGAAACGGCGTCCTCGTTAAACATAGGTCTTAATTCACCTTTTGCCATGTCCATTGAAACTTTGTAATCTTTATTTCCTACATTACCAATACCATGACCTGTAAAGTTATCTACGATAAATCCATTTTTAAATCTATCAAAACCATTTGAGTCTTGAATTTGTAAAGTTTGAGCAGAATTTTCTAATAAAGATAATTGAGTATAGTATTCAACATTCTCAATTCTTTTTTCTAACTTACCAATATCTCTCATTGTGTATCTTCTGTTATCAATAACAGTAATACCAACATCTTCTGGAGATAATGTGTAAGCAGGAATATTTAATGTGAACATGTGCATTGCACCGTCAAGATTTGCCGGTATTTGTGGCTCAATAGCAGGAGAACCTCCTTGAACTTTAAACCCACCGTCTTTATCTAAAAATACTTTATCTATTCTTCCTAGATAATATTCATGGTCGTTTGTAACATCTGTATCAAATTTAATTACATCTACAACTGAAGCACCAGTACCATCATAACTTCTATCGTCAACACCACCGTCAATAGTAGAAGCGTCATCTACTCTTGGTCTAAAGTCTAAAACATCACGCAACTCAAACTCTTCTCCTGTTGTATCAGAAACATAACTTGGAATGTTTTCATATGTAACAACACCTGAATAACTATCTACATCAAAGAAATCACCAGTACCATGTGAAAAGAAATCAAAAGTAATTAATAATCTTCCTGTTGGTTGTATAGAACCAGTTTTTAATTTAATTCTACCAATATCATAGTAGTTGTCTCTTTGACCGTTATCTAAATCAAATCTATCTGTAATATTTGTATCACTTGTTGTTGCGTTTGTACTAAAGTCAGCAGCCATATGTACTGACACTATTTGAAAAATGTCTGACTTGCCTAAACCTATTTCAGCTGCTTGAGCGGCTGCTTGTGTAGAAATCTGTATAGTTGAATTACTATTTAATGTTTTTGATTTTGAATCTGCAATTGTTCTATTAACTGTTGCCAAAATTTTAATTTTATGACCAGCATAACCAGCGCCTAAATTAATATCTAATTGTTTACCTGTAGGAGAACCTGTTAGTGTGAATACACTTCCGCCACCTAAAGTAATTACATCACCAACTGCACCAGTACCACCAGAACCAGTTGACATAATTGAAACTGTAAAGTCTTTTAATAAGAAAGCTGCAAAAGTTTCGTTAGTACCTGCCGTAATTGAAGCAGTACCAGAATTCGATAATGTTTGTACATAGTGTCTTCTTACTGTATATGAAGTATCACTAATACCATTGTTTGCTGTAGTTTTTAAAGTTTTGATTGTTTCATAAGGTAATTTAACAAGAGACATATTTTTATTTGAGTCTTGTAGTTTACCTCTTTGTCTTACTACTGTAGTTTTAGTACCTACATCTGAACCACCGACATTTGCTGAAACTCTAAATTGGTTTTCATCTACAATAGATTCAATTGTTCTAGTAACTGTACCACCAGCGTCATTTGTATATGAAATAATATCGCCAATTCTTAATTCTGTTTTTGCTAAAGAACCGAAACCTGTAAATAAACTATTACTGTTTGCTACTGTAAATGAACCTGTTAAATTTACTCTTTCGCCGTCTGTAGCTGTATCTGCAACATCAGCTGTATATGTTGGCGAACCTGCCATACCAAGAGATTTAACTGCTGAGAAATCAAATGTTCTAACACCATCCCAACCAACTGCTGTTTGTTGTATAGCACCTGAATTTGTTGAAGTACCACCTGTTACTGTTTCACCATCTACGAAATTACCTTTAACATTTTGTAGAACTGTTACATTGTGGGTAACTGCACCACCAGATGACCAAGTACCGTAAGATGAACTGTCAATAGAAGTTTGACCAGATGTTGTTGTTGCCAAACTATCGTATAATTCAAATGTGTTAGCTGCTGGATTTCTTACAGTATAAACATTATTATTTAATTGTGTCATACCTGAAACACCAGTAATTTTAACTTGCATACCTTCTTGGAAAGTATGGCCTGTAGCAGTAACAACTGCTGGGTTAGCTTTAGTAACCGCTGAAATTGATTTAGAAACTTCTGTAGTATTTGAGTTTACAACACCAGTAGCACCAGAAGTACCACCTGTTACAACTTCACCATTTGTAAAATTAGGATTAGTTGTAATATGTAAGTGTGTAAACATTTGAATATCAAAAAGATAATTTTTATGTACGCCAGTTTGGTCTATAATTTGACCTGAAGCATTACCTGATTTGTATTCAAAACCTCTTGACTTAGCAAAACCAATTTTTGGCATGTTAACACCAGAAGCAGTTAATTGTGTTCCTCTACTAGATATTTTTCTTTCGTATAATTCTAAACCTTTAAATGAAGCAACATCACCAGATACGAAACCAATGTCTGGAGAACCATAAACACTTGTTACATTTACAAAGTTACCTGTACTGTATCTTGATGGAAAGTTTTGTTGACTATCAAATGTTCTTGCTTTGTCAACTGGAATATATGTTGTACCAATATTAGCAATTTCATAACCTTTAACATATGCTTTACCGGGGGCAATACCTAATGCTAGTTTAGTTTCTAAACCACCAGAAGCTGCCGTAAAAATACCTCTATTAGTACCTGAAGTTAAATGTTCTCTAACATCTAAATCATAACCTCTAACTGCATAATCACCAGATTCGTCATATGTTCTTCTTGCTAAAGTATCTTCTATAACTGCATATTCAGTTGTTCTAACTTGGTTTTGTAAAATACCTGCTTTAAGTCTTAACAACTCAACAAAGTTTGTATCTGTAATAGCTGTTAAAGTAAGTTTAGTTAATGATAATGCAATTTTAAATCTATGAGCACCAGGAGCATTTAAGTTAGATGAACCTTGAGCATTATCATTTAAAGATGTATCGTTATTACTTGTTATAAAACTTTCTGTAACTTGTAAACCAACTCTATATGATGGAGTGTTTGTGTACTTATCTAAAATTAAAACTTGGTTTGCAACTTCAACATGGTAACCATTAATGTAATATGTACCTGCTTGAATTTCAGCGGCACAACCTGTATGGCTTGATGTTACTGTTAAAGTTTGAGCAACGGAGTTAACTGTACAATTAAGAGTTTCTCCGTTTGTAAATCTTGTTGTTGTATTATGTGTACCAGACCTTGTATATTTTACAAAAATAGTATCGGGGTCTGTACCATCTGTAACTACTGAATTAATTACTGTAGCAACTACACCAGATGTTGCACCTGTAATTGTAATACCTTCATAACTTGAAAGTGTTGATAAAGATTTTGCTGAAAGTTTTACTGACTCGTAATTTAAATCATAACCAATTTCACCAGGCAGTACCATTGCTCCTTTTTCAAAGAAATGGTCTGACAAAGTTTCTACTTGGTTTTGTAGAATAGTTTGTGATTGTGTTAACTCTCTCGCCTGAACTGCAAAGGCTGGCCTAAACAGTATTCTATGATAACCTTTTGATTTATCAAAGTCGTCATAGTAGGGCGATAAATTAAAGTCTGTTGGACTTGGCATTCTTTATCTTCCTCTAAAATTCAATGATTAGCTTGATGTTTTCTGTTTGGTCTGCGCTTCTTGTAATTGGAACTCTTTGCTCTGCGTAAATAATATCGCCACTATCAGCGTCAATCTCACCTGTTGCATAACCAGAAGTTAGCACTACACTATCAACCGTTTCACTAGCAGTTGAAGGTGTACCTGTAGCAGATGATGTAGCACCTGTGATAACATTTGCACCAGAGAAAGCAGTTAAATTACCAGATGTATCTAAGCCTTCATCATTAAATCTTGTTTGTATGTAATATAATAATCTATTTGTAGCGTCCCATTCAACAACTTTACCAATGGCACCTGTTGAAGCTTGAGAAATCTTTTCGTCAACTTGAAAAGTCCCTGGAGTAGGTGATGAAGCAAATCTTGCAACTTTAACACCTCGTAGTGTTGTTCCTGTAGCAGCTGAACCACCTGAAAGTGGGTCTCTAATTAACATAATTCTTCTAAAATCATTTGAAGTTGTAAAGTCTCCAGAAGAACCTGCTTCAGCACCTTCTAGGTTTACATTCATCATAACAAAAAATCCACCTAATTCTTCAACTGCATTTTTACCATGACCACCTTTTGGTTCAATGATACAATCTAATTCTGCACCTGTTAATGAACCAGCACCTGCACTATTAATATCTGCAAGTCTAATATATCCAAAAGTATATCCTGAACCTTTGTCGGTTACCGTAACATCCGTAATAATACCTGAAGCAATTGTAACTGAAACAGTACCACTTGAACCGTCTCCTCTAATTGCAATGCCTGTATGTGTTCCGGCTGTACCACCAGTACCAACTGATTTAACTTTTACAATGTTAATTGCACCGTTAATAGCGGCCGCCGAAACTGTAGAGTCTGTAGCAACTGCCATAAAATCTGTAGAAAGGAAGTTAGATTGTTGAGAAGCAGATAATGTGTACATAAATTTCCACTTATATCCGTCTCCTGTTGATAAAATGTTTGTAGGTGATGTACCAGTTGGTTCAACTGTTGAGTTTGCACCACCATTGTTATCTAAACATTTGTAAACATTTCTAGCAGCTGTTAATACATAAAAAGTAGAATCCATCAAAGTTGTTGCACTTGAAGTTGCTACTTGAGCTGTAGTTGTTCCTGTTACTCTTCTTCCGTAATCGTGTCTGTAGTAATCGTAAACTGTACCTGTTGTCCAGTTTCTTCTTGGTATTACAAAAGAAACATCTGAACTTGTAATTTTTTTAGCAGCCAACATATCATCATAAGAGTAAAACTCTTCAACTGTATCATCAATCGGAGTAACAGGAGTTGTATCTGTTCCTTCGTTTTCTGTACGACCATCTGGTCTATTAGAAGTAGTAAAACCTTGTGGTCTACCAATTCCTAGATAATAGTTATTTGAAGCTGATTCAGAAAATGATTCTGAAAACTGTTCACTATTGTGAATTCTGAATTTTGATGTTATAATTGCTGGCATATCTTTATCTTTTATCCTTTACTATATTTATACAAGTTATCATCATCTTATTCTGGTTTAGGGTTATTGTCTTTAACCGTCTTGATAGCTGTATGAAAATCTGAAAATTTTGTTTTTAAATCACTATCAGCGTCAATAGCCTTATAAATCATATCTAATTGCTCTGCAATAGCTGGGTACGATTTATTTCTATCTAATTTATACTTATTTGCATTGTTGTCGGTTGTCGCTTGAGTTGTGATTGCGTCAAAAGCTGCCTGCTCTTCAGCAGTCATATCTCTTACTACACCGTTTTCTGATACTTTACTCATTTTAATAATTATCCTTTAATTTATATGCAACATATTTAAAATCTATATTTGCACCACCTAATTCGTGCCATCTAACATGGGTCGGCATTGTAGATTCTGAACCTGCTAATGCTCTTGCTACTTGACCTTGTGAAAATACTCTTTCAATATAAACTCCTGTACCTTGATGTGTTACCGTTTCCGTTCTCCAAGAGAACTGATTTCTTCTTGTACCAGAACCGTTAGTATGCCATGAACCACCAAATAAAGTTGTTTCGCCTTTTACAACATCTCCGCTTTGATGATTAGCAGTAATTTTAATATATGATTCGTTTAAACCATCATTTGGTTCTGTAATATTTCCATTTGACACATTACCTGAACTATCTGCTTGAAAGTAAGAATACATACCGTCCATGTTAGTAACACTTGAAAAGTTATTTGTTGAAGCACTAAAAACTAAACTATCATTGGAAGCTAATAAACTAGCAGACCATAAAATTTTAATAACACCATGGTCAGCGTCCCATGGTAAACTAACTACATGTGTAGCTGTATTTGCCGTACTTGCACCTGCATATTCTACCCAGCCAGCATTTATTCCTGCGCTATGTATTAAATTTGCAAATCCTCTTGTTATAGCTCCCATATTAGACTCCTAGATACCTTAATACTATTTCAGCTCCGTTTGCCGGAGCAACTTGAAATGTTAATGTTGTTCCTGAAATTGTGTAGTCATCTGTTGGTACTAAACAAATACCATTTACAAATACTAACACATCATCTACAGTTGTCCCACCTAAACAAGTTACTGTCGTAGCAGAACCGTTACCTGAATTTGTTTTATCTGTAGTATTACTTAATTTTCTTCTTTTTGCACCAAGACATTCAACTAAATGACCCATATAAGCATGAGCTGAACATTGATAAAATAAAGGTGATGGTGTATCGCCGTCTATTTCTAATGTAGTGTGAGCACCTGCACTACCTGGTGTACCACTTGTTGTTACACCTGTAGAAATTAATCTTGATTTATCCCATGAACTATAAAATAATAATGGGTGTCCTGTATTTGTACTATCTGATTGGTCAAATTTATATTTACCTGGTGCCAAAACTAAAGCAGGTGATTCATGTCCGTCTAAAAAGTAACCACTTGCTGAACCTGTACCATGATGGTAATGTTCAGTTGTTTTTGTTCCAACTGTAACTGCAATTGATTTAATAACTCCGTCATCTGGTGACCTAAATCCTAGGTAACCAACATCCTGTGGGTCTGCGCCTTGGAAATCTATATCAACACCGTTAACAGTTGCTGAAGCACCTGTTTTTGATGAAACTGTTAAAGTACCTGCCATAGCACTATGAGAAGTACAAACATAATAGATTGTTGCTTGAGCAATTGGTACTTCAAAGTATAATACACCTGAAGTTTTACCTTGAGCAGATACTCCAGTTGTAATTGTTCCGTTTGTTGCTACATGGGTTAATCCTGTAGTAATTCTATTACCTGAATTGTAAGCACCACTTGATGTTTGTAAAGCAAATGGATGTGAACCACCCAAATCATCTAAATCAAATGCAATTGTTTGACCTTGAAAAGTATAAAGAGTAGGATTGTCTGTAGTACCGTAGTGTGAAGTAAATCTATATGCACTTGAACCGTTAGCTGATACTTTTAAAACTTGAGCCGAACTTTTACCTGCTGTTGTTAAAGTAGCAACATTGTGAGGTTCCCATTCTCCTTGAGCAGAATTCCATCCTAATACTTGGTCTAAAGCAGGAGCTGATGTAGTAACATCAACATCACTATGTAAACCAATTGATGAGTTTTCTGAAAGTATTTGAATCCAAGAATCTGATTCTGCAAAGTAAGCTTTGTAATCGTTTAATGTTGTTGCAAACATTCCTTCATAGTTTGTTGAGTTAGGTAATGAAGCGAAGTTAGCAAATTGAAATCTAATTTTATTTGATTGACCTGTACTATCAATAGTACCTGTACCAGTAATTGATAAGTTATTTAAAGTAGCTGCTGTTGCACCTAAACTTACAGAAGTATTACCAAGCGTAACTGCTGAATTGGCTAAGTTTGCATTTGAAATAGCTGCACTACCTGATAAGTTAGCATTTGTTAATGCGTCAAGATTAATATTAATCTCATTACCACCAACCTGTGTTGTAATACCAGGACCACCAATTATTTGTAAAGTTTCTCCAAGATTTACTGTTTCTTGGGTTGAAGATGTATCTTCTATTTTAAAAAATGAGTTGGCATTACCAGAAGTTAAACCAACTGAAATCTGATTATTTGAAACTGTTGTTGTAATACCTGTTCCACCTGCAACTGTAAAAGTTTCGCCTGTAGCAAAAGTATCATTTGAACCACTATCAGCAGCTAATGTAAATGTAGAGGTTACTGTAGAAAACGATAAGTTTCCTGAACCATCTGTTTTTAAAAATTGGCCAGCAGAACCATCTGCTGTTGGATGTGATAGACCGTCAAGTATAACTTTACCTGAACCGTTTGGTGTAATTGCAATATTTCCATTTGATGTTGAAACAATTGAATTACCATTAATATCTAAATTACCACCTAATTGAGGTGTACTATCGGCAGATAATTCTAGCGCTAAAGCACCAGGTACAAAAGAAGAACCGTTCCATTTCAATACATTATCTGTACTTGCACTAGCAGTTGATATGTTTAAAGCAGAGCCGTCACCTAACGCCGTGTATAATTCATTAAAGTTGTTGTTTACTATTAAACCACCAGCACGGAGGTTAGAACCTGTTCCGTCATTGGGGTTAGTACCTAGATTTATTGTTTGTTTTGCCATTAATTGCTCTCTTCTTTACTATATTTATACGCCTTATTCGGTTGTTTTATCAAATGTCAATGAGTTACTATCGAATTTTGTAATGGTGTTAGAAAAGAACGCTTTATTTGTTCCTATTTCTGCTGGAACATTTAAATTCATCTTTAAATTTTCCATACCATTATCGTTTAGTGTTGCAATCATAATACCAGGTTGACCATCTAAACCTGTTCTTGTACTATGAATTAATTGTTTACTTAATTCTTCAAAAGTGTAACCAGTACCAGTAGTAGAATAAGCTCGTAGTGCCTCTCTATTTACTGACTTAAATCTTGGACCTGCAAAAGCATAACCTTGTCTAACATCATGTACAACGCCAGTTTGGTCTGCAAATAAATTTCTAACTCTTGATGTGTATTCTATATCTATACCTGACCTTAAAGTCAAATCTCTAGTAGTATTACTAAATGGAGATAATGTTGAAGTATCAAAATCTATTTGTCCTGATTCATGTGCTTTCGCTCTTAATGAAGTACCGTCTGAACCTGTTCCTAATCTTCTACCAAATACTGTAGTAAATAGAGTATTCATAATAGAGAATAGTGGAGTATCTACAGCACCTGATACTTGACCTGTAATTGGGAATTTAACTTTTGCGTCAATTCTATTTTGTACCGAAACTTGTCCTGAAAAGTAAAAACCTGCTGTGTGCATTGTGGATTTAAATGCGTCTCTCCAAGTATTGATTGAAGAACCAACTTTAAGTACATAAGAAAATTCTTGATAGTATAAACTATCTTGTATCTTCATTGTTGTTTCAGATAAGAAACCATCTTCGTTTACAAATGAACCATCTGTATCTGTTACAGAAGTTACACCAAAGGTAGCAGTTGCAACATTAAATTTTCTGATATTGGCAGTTGCGTTAGATGTTGCACCTGTTATTTGTTCATTTAAAGTAAAAGTACCATCAACACCTGAAACAACTAATAACCCTCTTGTTAAATCAAAAGAAACAACTTTACCTGTTTTGCTAGAAGATGTGCCTGTTATAGTTTCGTTATTTACAAAAGTACCACTAATATTTCCTACAATTAAGTTTTGAGTAAATACAACCGACGGAGATGGAGCATTTTGGTGAGCAATACCTTGTTCAATAACTTTAATATTTTTAACTGTACCAATTTCATCACCAAAAACTTTAAGTACAGCATTTTCACCAGTTGAACTGTTTACTATAACTGTAGGCAATGAAGTATAATTACCACCTTTGGATGTAAAGAATAAATCTGTAATTTCTCCAGTATTTGAAGTTAAAGATTCTTGTACAATTTTTTGACCTGAATATAAATCAAATTGAGTTGTACCTTCTTCTAAAAGAATATGGTCTTCCGTTTCTGCTGTATTAAGTGTGCCGTCTTCTAAATTCATTGCACCACCAACTACTGCAACAAAACCGGCAGCGCCAGCACCATCTGTATTTGTATTTGTAAATACTAAAGAGTCACCAATTTGATAGTTAGCACCTCTATTATCTAAAATAACTTCCGATATAGGACCTGAACCAACACCATCAACTTGAATTAATGCACCTGTACCACCACCTGTTACTGATACTGAATCTGTATTTGTGTATAATGCACCATCATTGGTAATTGTTTCAGTAGATAAAACACCTGTAATTGTAGATTTTATAAAAACATCATCTGTAGTTTCTTTTTGACCTTGGATTATTTCGCCAATTTGAAATGTGCCAACAATAGTATCACCATTTAAAATAAATTCTGAAACTGAATCAGCACCTATTTGGAATTTAAATACATTCTCTACAGTAGCAGTTGCTAGTGATGTTGCACCTTGAATTGACCTACCAATTAAATCTGTAGGTTCTCCGATAGGATTAACCGTTCTTAAAATTTTGTTTGTAGTAAATTTACCGTCAGAAGGCTTTAAAAGATTTTCTCTAGGATATAATGTTTCTGATTCTTCTCCAAATAACAATCTAAAAAATAATTCATGGCCTGCTTGAGTACCTTTTGCTCGATACATTGACCTAATATTTTTAATAAGTTTTCTTTTATCAACTCCTGAATCTAAACTTTCTGGAACTGTTTTTAAAAACTCTTCTCTAAAGTTTGAAAGAAATCTATCAATAGCCCCGTCTGGGTCTCTAAAGTTAATTAAGTCTTGAATATTATTTACAGGATTTGGTTGATATGTACCTAATGTAGCAGAAGCATTTGAAGTTTGACCTGTAATTACCTCTCCTGATATAAATTTATTTTGTGCTGATATGAAAAGACAACCGCCTGTAGTACCGTTTATAATATCAACACCTAGAATAGTTGCTTGTGCTTTTGATGTTTCACCTTTTATAATTTCACCAAATTGAAATTTTCCATAAACAGAACTTTCTTGTAAAAGTTTATCGCCTGTATCTAATGGTGTTCTATCAGTAGCAAGTCTTGAACCATCTAATAGTAAGGAGTTTTCTTGGTTAGTTTCTGTTTCTAGTAAAATACCATCTGTAGTTTGTACATCACTTACGGTCAGCTTTGCTGATTCCATAAATTGATAGTAAGTCTTGATGAACTCCATAAACTTTGGATGTTCTTCAACAGCAAACTCCGGGATTTGTGAACCTAGTAGATTTGATAGTTTATTATCAAACTTCATCTTTTATTTCCTTAATAACTAGATGTTGTCGTATAACCAACACCAGCGTCAGCAGAACCACCAACAAATGAATCAGCTGTTACAGTAATTGAAGAGTTGGCAGTATCTATGTTAATAATTTGGTCTCTAACTGGAACTATATCATTACTGTTTGGTGTTACTGTTATTTCTGGTTGAGTAGCGGCCGCTCCTCTTATATTTGAAACACTTTCTATATTTAATGAGTTAATGACAATTGCACCTGTAGTATAATCTATTGTACCTTGTAAAAGGTTATCATATGTTTGTACACCTGAAACATAATGGAATCTTCTAATGTTTCCTGCACCATCATCATTTAAAAACATTTCGTTTGTATCTCCTTCAATTTTAAATCCTGTTGATGATAATATACCACCAGCAGCTGCATTGTGTCCTGAATGAGGATTATATAAAGCGTTTCTAAAATAAATGTTATATTGTGAAGATGTGTTTAAAACAGGTGTAAATGATTTTCTAATTTTTAAAGTTGTAATATTACTTACAATAGAATTATCTGTATCGTCAATTTCACCAATTACTTTTGAATATCTGAAAACACCAGCAAATTGATTTAATACACTAGAATTATAATTTTGTAAAGTTGCAATAATAGATGTTCTAATACTATCAGCAGTTAATGATGTTGCCGAAGCGTCATATTTAATATTTGATGTAAGTAAAATGTCTGTAGTTTCCGGGTCAACAATAACTGGTGTAACTGAAGCAACATTAAAAGTTTTTAATCTTGAAACAATATCTGCCTTTGTAGTTTCTGTTAATGTAGAACCACTAGCAGCTTTAATTGCAATTTTAACTGTTCCATAAACCGGTGTTTCGTCATCTTCTCCACCGTATGCACTAACTGATAAAGCATTTGGATAAATTGACTTTGTTAGTGTTTCGTAATCTTTGGTTGTTACCGCTCTGTCTTGAGCAGTATATTGTAAAGGCGCATTGTATCTAATTGACTCTTTTGATTCAATATTAGCGCCGTTAGCTGCATTTGAATTTACAGTTACCGTTACATCTGAAAATCCGCTAATAGAACCTTTTAATGAAAAACTTGAAGCGCCATTAGCTGCTTCTGCATTTGAAATTATGTATTCTATTTTTACAATGTTACCATCTGCTAATTTTTTACCAATAACGCCATCACCAAAATAAATCTCAAATTTTCCGTCAGAAGTTTCTTGTAAAAAGAATGCTTTTGAAATATTAGACAAGTTTGTATAACCTGAAGCTAATGTGTAAGTATTAATTGTTGTATCTTGAGCAGATTCTTGAACTGTTACTTTTAAAGTTGTAGTATCAACTAATCTATTTGGAATTACAAATTTTTGGTCAACATCTGTACTATCAACTGTATAAGTGAAACTTGCTAAAGTACCTTCATAAAGTTTTACATTTGTAAACTCATAAACACCTGAACTTGGCGTAATTGTTACATCTGCATTTGGTAAAAAAGTATAATTAACTCCGTCAACTGTAGTTTCAAAAGTTGTACCTTTTAAAAGTGTTAAACTCGTACCTGAAGCATTATTAACTTTAATTGTTATGTCTGCTACAGGACTTCTTGAAGATGTTGGTGTATAACCAATCATCTTTGCTAATGAAACAATATTTTTTCTTATATCGGCACTATCAAGATATAATTCATTACTCATCATGTTTGCATTGAAACCAAGATAGTGAGTATTGTATGCTAACAAGTCTAATAAAATGGACATACCAGAACCTTCAAAATCAAAGTCTTGAAATTCTGTTTGTTGTTTTAAAAATGTTTTTAAGTTTGCTTTGACTGAATCAAAGTCGAATTCTGATACTGTTAATTTATTTGACGCCATTTTTATCTAACTCTTTGTAATAGTGTTGTTACTGAAACCGGTTGAGGCATATTTAAAACATAAAACGAGATAGTTACCTCTATAGCGTTTTTATCTTGTTTTTCACTTACAGATAAATCTGCTAATCTAGCTCTAGGTTCATAATTAGTAATTACTTCTTCTAATTTTCTTCTAATAAACATTCCAGTTATAGGTGTAAAATTTTCAAATAGTAATTCTCTAATACCACAACCTAATTCTGGATGGAATGGTCTTTCGTATGTCGCCGTATTTACTAAATTACGGACAGAGCGTTTAACTGCTTCAACACCCTTTATTTTAGTTATATCATTGGTAACAGCGTTTCTAGTGAAATCTAAATTTAAATCACTAAAGACACGATTGCCAGTTTTACTTGAATTGTTGCTTGAAGCGTCATAATTTGCCATATCATGGATATTTATACATCATCCACTAAAGACATTGCTAGAACCTGTCGTTATATTTTCAGAGCCGCCATATAGCGAACCAACATAAGCTAGTGGTTGTGAATTTACTCTAACAGTAGTAGAAGTACCAGCGCTCATGGTAGGAGCGTGATTTGGACAAATCGGTACTGGTGGAAATGTATGTGTGGTAACTGCGTCACCAAATCTAACTATTCCTATACTATTTGCTCTAACATTTGGTGAACAAGCATTTGTAGTAGTTGTACCTGTACATAAATGATTTGTAGAAACAGCATCCGTACTATTTCCTCTTGCTACTGCTGGCATTTTATCTTCCTTGCAATTTTTTTAACGCTTCTCGTCTTCGTTCTCTAATTAACTCTTGTTTTATTTTTCTTCCAACAGGTATTAGAATACCATGTATCATTTCTTTGCCTTTTTTGCTCATATATTCAACACTTATCATTCTATCTTTAAAATTACTTTGAACTGCCATGATAGCTTTCTTTAAACTCATTTTTTCAACTTCTTTTTCAACGCCATCAGCATTCCAAAACTTAAATATTCTCATTTTCGCCATAAATCCTCTTTAATTACAATTAATCGTATAAAACTTCATCAGAAATGTCTAATTCGTGTCGGCAATTTGTACAACATATAAATTCTACAAGTTTTCCGTCGCCATCTTTCTCTTCTCGTCTGCAATGACCGTAAGCTTTGTTACAATGACAAGAATGGCCACAATTTTTACAGTTTAACATGAAATTTCTCCGTTTATTACTATTTATCAAAAATTACAAGCTGCTTTTAGTTGACTTAAATTGATTCTTTTCATGTCATCCATAGAATCCATCGCTGATTCGCCGATTCTTTCGTAATCCGGGTTAAATGAGCAGTCGATTCGCTCATCTTCTGTCGTAAAAGTACAGGAATTCACAAAAAAGAACAAAAGTAGAACAAAAAAAGTAAGAAACCCTTGATTTATAACGCTTTTTTTCGCCATTTTTTTGAAAATAATGCTTGCTTTCTACATTTAGCTGTGGTATAGTATATGTATATTTAGAAAGGAAACACTATGAACACATTTTTTTCAATGACTACAATACTTTCAGCAATTATGGCTGTTGGTGCAATCGAGGATTGTAAAGGGCATTGTCTCGGAAACGAGAACTGGACTTTATTCTTCATTATGGTTGGTATTATGATGATATCTGCCTTTTTAACTTTTGCAACAATGAAAGGAAATCAATAATGCAAGCTTTACCAAAAGATAGGCGTAGAAAAGTATTTGAAAGAGTTGTAAATCCACTATTAATTACACACTTGACACCATCTAGTTATAACGGTACTTGTATCGCTTCAAATATACCAATTAAATATTTAAAATATTTTAAAGAAGTATCTGCTTCAAGAAGAGCAAAGAAGATTAGATACAGATATAGAGGTGTTTCAAAACCTGGTTATAACAGACCTCAATCATTTTGCCATATGTATGGCGCTGACACATTTTCAGTATACCACAGATAAACTAAAAAGGAGAAAACACTATGATAAATGTAAATCAAACTGCTAAAACACTAGACGAAGGAATTAA
>MDSX01008783.1_pt1 | contig 17095 bp, 8 predicted proteins | sample 811141 | NCBI WGS metagenome assembly MDSX01 (sample SAMN05326642, study PRJNA326480) | marine metagenome | isolation source: seawater | place: Atlantic Ocean: South East | collected 2010 | reverse complement strand
GGATGTTCATAATTCCGATGAATATCCATGGCTTGCTGGTTCGCCAGACGGTATTTCTATTAGTGTAACAGATCCTAATGCAAAGCCTATTCTTTTGGAAGTTAAGTGTCCTTATAAGCGAAAGATTGTTCCAGGAAAGATTCCAGAATATTATTATCCTCAAGTTCAGTTGAATATGTTCATCTGTGGACTAGAAGTTTCTGATTTTATTGAATATCGTCCTCCGAAAACTATGAGTATTGTAAGAACTTACATTAATCATAAGTGGCTTAATAAGCATTTGCCTATTCTAGACAGGTTTTGGAAGGATGTAGTTCATTACCGTGAAGTGGGAATTAAATGTCATCCTCAATTTAAACTTCCTAAAAGAGTTCTAGATATTACAACAGAAGATAATTCAGACGTTTCACCCGTTAATCTTACTGAATGTTTAATCCTTGATTAAATTCATTTGAATGAATTTAATTTCGTTTAATAGTTTAAAAGAATAAAATATACAATTATAAATGGGAATTAGAGGATTAAACGCCCTTATCAAAAAGCATTCTCCCAATAGTATAACACAAAATGACATTGGAAAATACTATGGTAAAATTATAGCCATAGATTGTAGTATACTACTTTACAAATTTAAATATGCATGTAAGGCTGAAAATTCACATTTAGTTGGTATAGCAAATAGAGTAAAATTTTACGTCATGAATGGAATTCTCCCTGTTTTTATATTTGATGGAGTTCCTCCAGAAGCGAAAAACATTACATTAGAAAAGAGACAGGCTATTAAACAAAAGATATACACACGTTTAGATGAACTTAAAGAAAAAGTTCCCAAAAGCCAGGAAGAAGAAAACGAAATAAACATTGAAATTGAAAAACTACAATCTCAGATTATAATTGTTAAGAAGTATCATATCGACCAATGTAAAGAATTCCTAGAAAAATCTGGAATCCCTTACTGTACAGCACCTAATGACGCAGAGAAGTATTGTGCTTTTCTACAAAAAAATAATCTAGTAGATTACACGGTTACCGATGATTCTGATGCTCTTACGTTTGGATGTTCACATGTTCTTAAAACAAGTATCAATAAACAAATAACAGAAATAAATTTGGAAAAACTACTAGAAGACATAGATATGTCACTAGATAATTTTGTAGATTATTGTATTCTATCTGGATGTGATTATACAGAATCTATCCCCCTAATAGGTCCAGTAACAGCTTACAATATAATCAAAAAACACAAATGTATAGAAAATGCTATATCAGGTGGGGTAAAATTAACCGATAATTTTAATTACACCATTTGTAGATATATATTCACTACATTTGATTATGAATTACCCGAACCATTCTCTATGAAAAAAACAGATAAAAACATTTTAATAGAATTTATGAATACACACGATTTTAGAGATAATGTAATTTCCAAATTTATAAAAATTTTAATTTAATTCGTTTTATTTTGAATTAATTTTAATTTAATTTCTTTTGTATATATTAAAATAAATATGTCCGACCTTCTTGATCTATATTTTGGCGCCAAGCGTCGCCGCCGCCGTTCGCGCTCGCCCAAGCGCAAGACTCGCCGCTCGCCCCTTCGCCGCCGTCGCACCCGTAAAATTTCGAAGGCTAAGACCTCGATTGTAGTAGCTGGTCGTAAGCGCAAGCTTTACAAGGGTAAGACTGGTGCCCTCTTCTACCGTTCCAAGGGTCGCAAGGTCTACGTTGGCAAGCGTCGCACCCGTAAGAGCACCAAGCGCACCCGTCGTCGTCGCTCGAAGAAGCTAAAGATGACTAAATCGGCTATTGCGGCTCGTCGTGCGTACCGCCGTCGCTCGAAGAAGACTACCCGTCGTCGTCGCTCGAAGAAGCTAAAGATGACTAAGGCTGCCATCAAGGCCCGTGCCGCCTACCGTCGTCGCCAGCGCCGTTCGCGCTTCGGTCTATGGTAAATATGTAATTTAGTGTGTAATGTAGTGTAATGTAATTAAATCATATTAGTTCTTATTATGAATTTAAATGATTTAGTTAAAATTAAATTGTCAATTTTTTAGACCAATGATGTCTTCAATTGTAATATTTTCTTTTTTAATGTGGAGTATTTTTTCTATTCCCCTAATTGTTGTGGGTATTGTTTTATCCTTAACTACTTTAATTATATCCATTTTATCATTTTCTATGTTAAGCTCAATTATACACCCACTCTTGTAATCGTCAAGAGTTCTGATAGATTTAATATACTCTACACCCTCTGGTGTATTATTTCTAATTTTAGCAAACTGTTTCAATTTTTTAAAATTGGTTGTATATACATTTATATCTTCATTATCGTCTTCAAATAACAAATTAAATGTAATTCTATTTGTAGGTTTCCATTTAAAACATGAATAATTAATACCCGTTGTAATAGGTAAATTATTTGGTATAATAAAGAGTTCTTCATTTTCATTTAAATTTAAATTTTTACCCAAGATATCCGAAATACAATTATAATATTTAATAGTATTTAATTTAGGGTCCGATTCTATTGTATTGTCTACAAAATATTCAGCTTGAGACATTCTATCTAAATAAGAAAAAGTATTTACTTTATTCCCCCCTGCCATAAATACATCACATATTGTAATATTTTCTTCGGTGAATGAGATATCAAATATACTACCATAGAAGTATTCATGATAACAATTTATGTATATGTTATACATAGTAAAGTCTTTAAGGATGACTACAGATACATTTTCTGCACTAGAATTTATAAATGTAAATAGTATCCCCCTTCTCGTGTCAACTGTATTTTTCTTTGTATATATGTAATTATAATCCTTTATTTTTGTAAAATGATTTTTTTCTACATTAATTGATGCTTGAAGTGGAAAATAATAATCAGTTCTCCCCGTCCAATTATTATTAATTAGAAATATAATTTGTTTTTTATAATCTTCATCTACAATTTCAGATAACATCTATATTAAATACATATTATATAATAACACACAGTCTTTAAATAAATTTAAAGATTATTTAGATTACATTCTAATGACTTTTTCGACAAGAGAAGAAACTCTTATAAATTTTTTACTATCCTTTTATAAAAATAAAATGTCGCTTCTCCAAGATATAGTTTATCAAAATACTCCCTTAAGTCTTAGATTATTGGATTGGTTAGTAACAAATTATTCAAAGAAGTACAATATTATATATCCCTTACATAAATCAAATTCTGATATAATTTATTTTAATATCTATCTAGACTATAAAAATCAATTAAAAGCTTATTCTAAAAAATATTTTGACCCTTTTTGTAGACAGAGCAGAATAATTATAGATATGAATACATTAAAATGGAAAGAATATACACATAATTATGAAACTTTAGATAAAGAAATAGTAACAACTGTTGGACAATTAAATTTTTTTAGGTGGGTATTAGAAAATAAAATCTATGATTATGCCATAAGTAATATTTCACTAATAGATTCAGATATGAACACAACTCTTTCAAATAAAAGGAAAGACAAACGTACTGTTTTATCTCCAAGTGCTGTAAAGGGTATATATACAAATAATATAAATGTAACTATAAGATTTAAAGGTTAAATTTATAGATGTATTTAAAGTTTTAAAATATAATTAAATATATCGTAATGGAAAATCCACTTACATCATGGTTTTATTCCACTGGCAAGATTGTTACAGATTCTAATAAACAAACAGTAACACATTTTTTACTCGACGGAGGTAAATTAGACATATCGAAGGATTATAAATTGTTTCAAGAGATGTATTCAAAATACATCAATTGTAAAAATTGTATAGTAGAGAGAAAAACAAATGTATTTAAATTTTTTATAGATTTTGATTTCAATTCAACTGAGATTATAGATATATCTAAATTTATTCAAGTTATACAAGATGTTATTGAACATATTTATCAAAACAATTACATCTGTATAATCACTACAGCTGACAGGTGTAAAGAAAATATTAAATCAGGTGTAAAATATATAAAACAGGGGTATCATCTCCATTGGCCAGACATCTTTGTTGATAAAGATATTGCTAAGTCTATTCGCAAAAATATAATAATTCGTCTTACTACAGAATTTGGTAAAGTTGAAAATTGTTGTGATAACTGGGATAAAATCATAGATAGGTGTGTTTATGATGCAAACGGTCTTAGATTAATTGGTTCAGATAAATGTTCTATATCGGATGGTGTTAAACAGTATGAAAATAGAGTATATATAGTTAAATCTGTTTATATCGGTAAAGAGATAGATAAAAAATTAACTGACGAATACATTAATAATATTCTATTAGCTATCAAACAAACTAGCGTAAGAACGGAGGAAGAAAATGTTACAAAAACTATTAATCTTCAGATATATGAAGAAACAGAAGACACCGGTGAAACATCTGTACAAAAGGGATTTACAAGACTTAATAAAGATTCAATTGAATACATATCAATTATTAAATTTTTTAAGAATTATATGTCATTGTATAGATCTGAAGATATTCGTATAATACAAAAATCTAAAGAAAACCCCGTTTATATCATAGCAACAAAATCGAAATATTGTCAAAATAAAGGAGATTTTCACTCTCATAATAATATATATTTTAAGTTAACTCCACGGGGGTTTTGTCAAAAATGTCTATCTGAAAGTGAAGGTGAGTTCGGGTGTTGTAGAGATTATCAAAGTGCTCCTATACCCATTACACCAGGACTTGAGAGTGCACTTGGGTGGAAAAAACCAAAAACAAAACCAGAAGAACTCCCTGTTTTTGAAAAATTTACATTGGAAAATATTCTATTTGGTATGGAAAACAGAATTACCAATAAAACACAATCGATAGGACCTCCTAAGTCTAAAAAAAATTCAAATAACAAATAAACTAGACTTCGAAACTATTACCCCTATAGAAATTAAAATGGCTATTATAATCTGTCCTTTTATATTAACCTGCGTAACAGATTCCATTAAATAAGGAAACATATCATGAATTAATTTATAAATTGGTTGAGAATTCAATAAAAGATACATACAGATAATTACCATAAATATCTTATGATTTTTTTTATCTTTTACATCATTTAAAATCACGTTATATACTTTATTTTTTTCATTTACATTTCCTTTTTGGTGTGGTTTTACATTATTTGATATTTTTGGTTTAATTTCTTGAGGTTTTTGCTGATCTATTGTAATTTCTTCCTTAATAGGTTCTTCATAAACATCATCTTGAATATTTTCTTTAGTTGTATCAGAATCTATCAAATCTTTTATATTACATTCAAATTGAGACATCAGGTATTATTATACATTATTATTTAAAAAACGTATTTTAAACGTTTTTATTTAAAAAAAAATATATACATTTAAATAAAAGACATGGGTATTAGTAATGTAGCCATCAAGACGTTTAATTCAACTGGTTCTCAATCTGTGTGTAGAGCCAATAAATACGTAGAAGACACGTTGATAGAATCAGAATTTTTAACAAAGTGTAATACAAAGTATATAAATGGAACTGGACAAACGGTTGTTACTGGTAGTATGAAAGGGTTCCCAACTGGAACTCCATCTCAGTCTACAAATCAGGATACATTTGATTTACCTGATGACATAGATGCTATCAGTAATATTATACTAACAGGTAGAATGTCATTTGATATACCTGCTGGTTCTGATGCTGGAAATAACCCGCCATCGTTTGCAAATAGCACAGCTGTTTATTTTTCAAACACATTCTTATTAACCCTCATACATAAATTAGAAATAAAGTTGGGTGGACTGATTGTAGATACTCTTACACCTGATGCCATATTTGCCAGAAATGTAACCGAAACCAATAACCCATGTATAATGTCTGGAAGCACTGACAACAGTGGAGAATATCCTAATATTTTCACAAATGTTAATAACCCTAATACAGGTAATATAGGTACTGCATCTATTAAGGATAACATTATAGAATGGTCAATTTCTATACCCTTCACCGGAAGATCATCTAGAATGAATTCCGCGTTCCTACAGGCGGGTTCTACAACAAATACACTATCTATGAAAGTTTATTATAATAAATTTGACCCAGTTATGTTTACAGACGCTTTAAATGTTGATAACACTGGTCATGAACATGAAGGTCTCCACGGGGCCGGTGGTATATGGCCCGTGTTTGGTATTCAAAAATTAACATCGAACACCAGTATGATTCCAACTAACTGGAAATTTGAAACCAGTGCAACTATTACAACTCATATGATGACCGAAACCGAGAAAAATTTTATAAGAAATAACATTGTTAACAGGGTGTTGAAAACATCAGAGACTATTGAGTATGAAAATCCCGAAAAACTTATAAATGCGGTTACAACCACTCCTAATGCATCTGGAGATAATTATGCCACTCTTCCTAAACCAGAGGGGCAATATAAAGAGATATCGTTTGATATTAGCAAGTTTGAGTGCAACTGCAGTCATCTTCTATTATCTTTAAGAGTACCAGCCGTTGATAATACAAACAGTTTTGCTGTTGGAAATTTGACAAAACCATGGCCATTTACAAAGGGTAACAAATATGACACCAGTAAGACTATAAGTGCTGCTACCTCTGCGGCTGCTGGTACAGCCGGACATGGTCCATGGATGACAAATTTAACTAAAAAACCCCTATTCGATGGATGGTACAGTGGTAAAGATGGGGTAGAGACGGCTGGACCCCTAGTTCCTGAAAATAATGACGGAGATTTTATGATTAATAGTTTAGGACTATTAAAACATACTAATTACGATACTGAACCATCTCTATCTACATATCAAATCGGAACTGGATTAAGTAATTCTAATATTAAGACTGGGATTGAAAATAACGGTGTCCTTGAGTTACCCAGTGTAGGTTCAACAACAAAAGAATTTTTACCAGATATTCCTTTAGTTGGTTATACCAAAGATTGGTTACACTCTGTGGAATTAGTAATAGGTGGAGAAAGAACTGGTTTTATACCGTCTAGTGCTATAAAAACAGCTAATCTAGATGAGTTCGGATTAAAAGACATAAAAGATTCTGGAATATATGTAATAAAATTAGCCGATGAAGCGTTCAGTACATCGGGTATTCCATTGGCTAAATGTAATAATGCCAAACTAAACATTAGAATAAAAACAGGTCTTTTTTCGAGTAATGTTGATGATGCTTCAACTATCAGTGGAAACACTCGTAGACCAGTAAAAACTGGGTTTAATTCTACAACATCCTGGACAAGTTTAGGTTCTCCAAAACTTGTTGCAACTGCCGTAGGTACTACCGTACAAACTACCGTTGGTGGTTCTATATCTTTTGCTGCCTAAAATATAAATTTATTATACGAATTAAATTGTAATATAATATGTGTTATTAATAATATATATTATATGGCAACCGGATCTTTTGCAGCTATAGCATCTTACAATGGAACAGGGACTCAGGGATTAGCTGTTTTAGATAGAGTAGATGAAGATGAAGATGTTAGTTCTGTATTTTGGAATAAAACAGATACAGATAAACAAATCTTACATGGATCAAATTTTTTAGAAATACCGACATCTACTTCTACAAAACAGGGTACGTGGGGTGGTAGCCAGACATTTTCTGTTAACAGGGATATTGATTGTATAGGAGACATATATTTAGCCTTGAATGTAGATTTTAATATACCCGATTTAGATATTATAGAAGATTCTTATCCTAAAACCATTACAACATTATTACAAAAACCTTCTGATCCCAATCACGAATTTTTAAATAATACACAACCGGTTGGTTATGCACTTCGAGGAATAAAAGAAGGTGATACAGAACATAAGAGTAGTATAATAGGTTATCAACAGGGATTTAAAAGAGACGAATCTATTAGTTACGATTCTAATGGGATACCTTCTGCATATTCACAAAATGGATACCCAAATAGAGGAGACGGTGATGATGAACATTGGATGGAACTTCCCGTTCAGAGAAAAACATTAAAAGGGTTAAGAACTTATTATGATACTAATCCATTAACGGGCGAAGAACCAAATGAATTAGTTAATACTGGTATAATATCTAAGTCTGATTCTGTTCATATGACAACAGTTGATAGTCAGGTAAATCAACCCCATGATAATTCAGGTAATATTCTAGAAGGGTTTAATAACTGGATAAACACATCATTAATCAAAACCGCAAATGACAATCATTTAAGTAATAAAGTAACAAACGGTCCACCCCCAGGTAGATTTCCCGGGGTATTAACCGAAGAAGACGCCAATATAATAAAACACACTGGTAATGAATTTTTAGCTTTAGATGAAAATGGAGAATTTGAAATATACAGTTCTGAAGGGGTTGTAGCAGATGATCTATTTAAATCGTATCTCGATAAAAATGATATCATTAATTTAGTGAATTATTATAATGACAATACAACACGTTCGCACCCACTAGAGACATTAAATGAGACAACTGGTTTACAAGATGGGGAAGTTAAAAGTATAACAAAAAACAGTTTTTCTATAAATGACCAACCGAATAGTAATACAGATTTTAACGGGGAGTGTGTTGCCATAAGCGAAGATGGTAATACAATGGCTGTTGGGCAGGGATTTACAATATCTAGAGACGGACTAGTAACAGCAGGTATTAAAGATGTTGCTTATAACTCTCCATGGTTGCCACCGTACGGGAACGGGCCGAACGATACGTCGTTGGTTGGGACGGTTTGGTCGAATAATTCTAAAATAGAAGAGGTACCAATTGGGCATTATATGAAAAGGCCTGATAATTTAAGTATAGATGATACTATAAGACATATTGGAAAGGTTAGAGTGTATAAAAAGAAAAAGGGGGTTTGGGTGATATCGGGGGTATTACATCCTCCAAAGTCTACATTTACACCACCTAAGAGACCAGGTATAAATGATACTATAGTACCTGGTCCTCAAAACGGGTTTTCCAATGGTAATACTATTTTTACAGATCCGTCTGCTAATGGTATGACTTTAGAATGGACGGGGAAAAATCAGCATAGTAGTGTCGTAAACCCAGATTTAAGTGCTAATACACCGGCGGATCTCAATGCGGAGTCTACTAATTTTGCTGGGTTTACACAAGGTGGACTCCATGGTTTTACAAATAATAAATACATTAGTATAAACGCGGACGGTACTCGTATAGTTGTTGCTGAGTCTAATAAAAATTCGGGGGCTCCATATAATGGTTGGAGTGGGACATTTGATTATACAGAAACTGATGGGTGGAAATTTATTAATGAAGGTTATGTGGGTAGATACAGTAGAGCCGATATGGATTATAAAGGGATTCCTGGCGCTTGGGATGTATCATTATCGGGTGATGGAAATTCTTTAGTTTCTTTAGACTTGAGAGCTTTATCTGGAAATACATTAAATAACAGACACGCTTGTGCACCCATTGAACTTATTGATTATGAAACATGGAAGTTGGGAGGAACTAAAGATTTTGATAAGTTTCTTCCCGGTGATTATGATCATATTGAACATTATACTTATATTAGTTCGACCCCGGGTAGCACGGAAAAATTCGAAACCCCCTACCCAACACAAGAAAATCCTCAACATGTTCATAATTGGAAATGGGCATGGTTTATTACTGAGTACGGGAGAAGACATCGTTGGGATTCTAATTACGATGTAAATCGCGCTGGGGGTGTAAAAACACATAGTCTTTCTAAATCCTGGGCGAGGGCATCATTGGAAAGAATTTTAGATTCTAAAACAGTTCCTTTTTCTGATTTTATTAGAATGAGACCTAGAATTGGTCATAGAATTTTACAAGCCCCTGAAGAAACATCAATGGCGGATTTTTTCTACACGAACTCTAATCATGAAATATTGTATCCAGATATCCCACTTAGTTTAAAAAGTTCTAATTCGGGGTATATGAATTCTATTAGTTTTAAAAAGAATGGTATTAATCCTAGTAATCCCTATGAACCAAGTCTTTTAAATAAGGAAGATTTTGACAGACCAAGAAATGCTATAAATACTGAAAATCAAACAAATAATTCCGGGGTAACTTTTCCTGAGTCAACTATACCATTCAACCACTACGCATATTTTAAAGAGGCTGAATTTCCAGGAGGGGGTTCTGATTTATATAGACAACATCCTTGTAACGTTTGGATTAGATACTGGGATCCTACAAATCATGGACCTAATAAAGATAATATAGGAGGAATAGGATATAATGATTCAGATAGAATAAATGGATGGGTAAATCATAAAGTTGATTATATAAAAGATTCAGGACTTTTTGGGAGGGGAGATAAAGATATATGGCATCAATACATATACAGAAAAATGTTAAATTTAGATGATGCTCTTAAAGATCATTACAATCAGTTTATTTCCAATGATGGTTCTCTTGGATATACCGGGGTTGCCCATGACTTTAACCTCCCGGGTCTCGCTTCGTTTCTAGGCCTTAGCCCTCCAGATTACTCAGGTTACACCTGGCTAGGTGGCATGGCTCAGGGTGCAAATCGCGGCGTTTGGGACATAGGTTATGTAGCACCAGGCACTGGTGACCTTAACCAGGGCGCCTCTCCGGATTTATTACGCGATATATTAATACCTTCTTATGGTGACGACAGTAGCTTAAGTAACCCACCTTCTGGCTATGGAGAAAAATCTTATGGCAATGCGAATCTGGGTTATTATGGGCATTACGACCCAGCTCAAGGTAGTAACTGGCCAACAAAGAATGATGTACATGATATGAATGTTAATCCAGATTATACATTTAATAGAATGAGTGAATTTCAGGTAGGAATATGGGACCCGAGTAATGGTGGACACGCGACTCTTCAAAACTTAGACTTCAAATTACCTGAAATAATAAATTTATACATTAGAAATACATACATAGCGGGAGAACCAGAAAGATGGGCTGCAAAAAGTGTTAAAATGAGTTCAGATGGTAATAGAATAGTGTATATTACAGATGCTCCAACCCCGGTTGATAGAAGAAGTTTACCTTTAGAAACTTATAGTACAGCATCCGGTGCTGTAGGTGGTACTAATAGCATCGGAGGACAAATAACAGACAATCCAAGTTGGCCAACTCCTGCAAATTGTGAGGTGAGAGTTATAGAAAAGAATTCAGAAGGAAATTGGGTATATATGAATCATTCATCTGGAGATATGTATTCTGGACTTACTGTCCCAGCCGGTCATGAGGCCATTGACATGACAATGAGTTCAGATGGTAATACCGTTGCTGTATACTCAAAAAGACCCAATTTATATCCAAGATGGGCATGGGAAGAGGTTCGCAGGATAGAAAATGGAAAGTCTTTCGAAGCCGGTGTGGAGGAATATGAGAGCTTTATAAGTTATATTCAATCGGGTTCTGATGTTTATAATGATTACAATGATACTAATTTTGGTTCATCTGTTGCCTTAAGCGGGAATGGATTGAGGCTTATTGTTGGGGCGCCGCTTATACAAGAAGACGGATACAATAATACAGGTATGGCATACATATATGATTGGGACCCGCAAGGAGCCGGTTCATGGGTGCAATTAGGAAGTCAATTAGTGGGTCCAGGCGACGGTGCTCTTTTTGGTACTTCTGTAGCAATAAATTACGATGGATCAAGAATTGCTATAGGTTCTCCTAATATAGAGGTGGCGCTCACCTCGGAACACAGCGGATATACAGGTAATGTTCGTGTATATGAGAGGGTGGAGCCTATTAACGGCACTGGAGGTGGATGGAACCCTCTCGGAAACGAGTGGGACATATCTGGCGCCCAGATCGGGGGTGGGCAGACAGAGGGGGTTGGAACCACTATATCTATGAATGCCGCCGGTGATCGTATTCTTATTGGACTACCATTTAGGAACAGCTCTGCAGGTGGTTGGAAAATCTACGACTACGACGTCAACTCGACTGGTTCGTGGGACCAGCTATGGGATTCGTCCGGGGCGTCAGGTCAGGGTATGGGTTTTTCTGTGGATCTTAATGACGCTGGTAATAGGTTAATTATTGGATCTGGGGCGTATGCACCTAGGGTTTATGAATATGCTGCAAGCGATAGCATGTGGAACTTGATTTACGAATTGACTGATTCATCTATCCCTAGTGCCGATTCGGTGTCTATAAGCGGCGACGGGGCTGTAGCAGCAGTAGGATTTTCTAATTATGGTCACACCTATCCCTTAGGCTTTGTGGCTAAATGTGGTATTGTTATGGTTTTCTCCCTACCACCAGTCGGAGGACTTGGTATGGGGTTCGGGGCACCTTCTAACGCCTATACTTTGCGTCAATCATTTATAGGGCTAGACTTGGGGTCAGGATATGGTGAAGAAATTGGTAGATCCGTGGCATTGAATAACGATGGTACTATTCTTTCTTATGGGGGTGCTCATTATAAAAATATTAATAGTAGTTATTATCCAGATACCGGTAGTATAAGATTATTTTTATGGAAAACCACACCGACCTACGGCCAAAATTTTTCAAGCGAATATAAACCAGAATTAGTTAAGGTCTCGGGTTCGGGCTCAGAATACTATGAACATATAATTGGCGATCCAGGAGATATGATTGCGTCGGCTAATAACGAGCCTTCAGCACCCACCAGTCTACTAAGTGCTAATACTTTATCTATGAGTTCAGACGGACTTACTATTGCAGGTGGGATACCTTTAAAAAACCCTGCACAGACAGGTCCTTCTGTGGGATACGGCGGAGGGGCTCGTGTATTTAAAGGACTGTATAATCTCTCGAGCGCGGGGGTAAGACTCGGGTCTTATTCTATTAACGTTTACCCCGCTAGCAGTGGCGATATTACGGGTAATGTATTTTATTTAAACGATGAATTAGCTCCACCATTAAACTTTACTGAAGGAAATTTATATGTTTTTACCCACTCAATCGGATATCCCATAAGGTTTTCTACTACACCAGATGGGGTTCATAATGGAGGGGTTGAGTATATTCCAGTTGATGGAACTAATGTTCAACCCGATAGCAAAGGTGGAATATATTCCGGAACAGCCCCTATATTTAACATTTCTCAAGCCGTCCCCGGTTTTGCTCATACTGTTATCCGCGCAGGAAAATCAATGCCAACACTTTATTACTACGGTGTTATTGCTGGTATGGGAAATAGAATAACAGTTCAAAGAGCAATTCCTTGGATAGAACCTATTCCAGAAGATGACTATCTTGTATATAATTCTTACATAAACGATGGATTAAATGATATAAGCAGGGGCGTAGGAGAACCTGCTATTACACTACACAGTTTTGTTAATGGTGCTTGGACAAAAATAGGAAATACAATATATCCGGAAGGATATCACGACACGGGTTTTAGACATAGGGCTGTAATGGGAGATCGTATAGGTTCTGAAACCCCGGTTTTTGAAAGTCCGTTAGATTTTATAGACAACCATTGGAAATATCCCCGGATGAAATACTCGCTAGATTTAAATTCGGATGGTAGTCGTTTAGTAATCGGTGCACCCATGAATATACCTGAAGATTCCGGACTTAAAACGATTGAATATAATGTAGATTTAATGTCTTCAATTTCGATAAACCCTAATAATGGCAACCCTTTTGTTAATTATCTTTTTAGAATAAACGATAAACTTCAGCCTAATCTTGAAATGGTAAAATTAAACACTTATAAGTTTAAAGGAACGCCTTTCTTACAACAGGATGAATTTAAAGTTACTTTAACGGTTCATATTCCTAGCACAGTCCCTTCCACTACCCCGGGATTTTACGAGTTTCATACAACTTTAATTCGGGGGCATCCATATGTTTCTGATTACCCTGTAACCCTTCCAGGCACCGATTCTACACTTCCATTTATTGTTACATCAGGTGATGTATTTGATTCTAATCACAAGTGGTCACGATTCTACACCTTCTACAGTGGTCTAGATAATTATTTTGACTTAGCTAAGTTAGAAACGGCTGGTATGAATTTTTCAAGTGAAAAAAGTATAGTATATTTACCTCATGGGGTGCATAAGGCAATATATGTAAGCGCTGAATTCACCAAAAGAACTATAGTTTATATCCTTACCAAGGATAGTCTTATACGAGGAGGCACGCACGGCTACGTCGGAGAACCTATGCGAAATATAGACTTGTCCTTTAGTTCTTGGGAGTTATTAGGTCAAGGAGAGGATATTGCACCTAAAAGTCACTTCAATAATAGTACATTGCCCTCGACCGATACCCCTGTGCCCAATCCAACCTTTTCGTCGTATACAAGTATCGTCACTGATAGCAATTGGACAAGCAACACAGGTTGGTCCGTCGCATATTCTCACCCAATACGTGGAACAACCAATGCTTATGAAGCATTTCGGTCTGACTACGTTAGTGGCTGGACTGGATGGCTCTCAACTTCCCCCGATGATGCTGCTGATTTTGACAGTTCTGTACCCGAAGATTTATGGCTTTCAATAACGTATCCTGAACCAGTTATATTGAGGAGATACACAATTAAAAAACCATCTAGCAGCTACAGCTGGCCCTCGACTGGGTGGAAGATGCAAGGTTCAAATGATGGTGGCACATCTTGGAATGATGTTGAAGATTTGCACGAGGGTGTGAAAGAAAATTGGCCAGGCACCACCGGGGGCCTCGGCGTGATTGGCGAATACGATGTTACAGGTGATGTTGGGTACCTCTCATACCGATTTGTGTATCCGGGCATCACGGACGAACACTACTTTGGGTACGATATCTCCGAACTTCGACTTTACACGGTTCCAGTTCCCCCCGCGGACCCCTGGAAATTATATAAAAAGGTTTATGAAGCGGGTTATTATGAATATGAATTCAATTGGGACTATGCATATCATTTTTATCAAGAATCTGAAACACAACCTATCCATCCAGATCCAATTATTAGATTTTCGACAACACCTAATGGGATACATAATTCAGGTGTAGAATATACTAAAGGGGTCACTATAGATCTAGAGAATAATGTTACAACTATAGAAGTATCTGATGACACACCAACCCTTTATTATTATTCTTCTCAAAATAATCGTATGGACGGTCGAGTAACTATTCTTGAAAGAACTGCTAAAAATTCAAGCGATTACTATAGGACATTTAATGGAGTAGACGAATATATAGTTCCTTGCGGAGAAGTGTTAGTTTATGATAAAACCCCCGATAATACATACATTCTTAAAAACATAATATCAGAAGACAAGAAGAACGATAAATCAAATTATTCAACTAAAATTCTTACTGATCTCACTGGAGATATTATACCGTATTCAACTATTGATTCTAATGGGGATATATTACCTCACAGTCCTTACACAGAAGGAACTACAACAATAAAAACATCTATAGAATACATAGGAAACGTACAAGACAGTGGATATAGATTTGGTTCATCCGTTTCTATTTCGGGGGACGGTAATACAATTTCTATAGGAGCACCAGAAACTGGGATTCAAACAGTCGATGGAAATGAAGTCATAAGTGGAACTTCTAATATAGCCAACACATTAACATACACTGCTACACCCACACCTACACCCGGACCTAAGAAAAATGCAGGAGAAAAGTTCGCCAACGTGTTAGATGTATTTAATATAGTAAATAATGCTCAAAAAATATCTAATCATGATATAACAGATTTTTCTAATTTACCAGATATAGGTAACCCTATTAGTTGGAAGAAACAGTTCAAGGAAGTTCCAGAAGGAGCTGTATTACCCCCCGAACTAGATGAATATGATAATCCACATTGGGCAGACTCAAATTTAAAAAGTAAAGTTACTTTCCCTCTTTCTAGGATAATAAAACGAATAGAATTTAAGGTAGGTACACAAATTTGGCAATTACTAGAACATGATGATATTTTAGCTATTAACGCAACTGAATTATCTGAAAGTTCTTATAAACGTTCCGGTCTTCAATCCTACGGATTCTTGAGGGGAGACGGTACTAGAGAATCTACGAAAAATGATAATTGGATACCCGGTAAATCATATCAAGCTGTAATTCCTCTTCCTTTATTAACAAAAACTGTCGGGGGTCAATTAGAAAATTTTACTCAAAATACAGAGGACGGTTTTTTATCTTTTTTGGCAAAAGAACAGGAGGTTAAAATTAGAATTTTTTATTCCGATTTTGAAGACATTTGGGATGTAAATAATGTACTTGCAACAAAAGGTTTTACAGCCCCAATTTACAACCTCGAGAATAAACAGAGGGGTGTTGGTCAATATATAACAAATGCACCTTATTCATGGAACCCAAATGCCATATTAACTAGTAAGTTATTTGGGAAACATTTTATAATGACTAAAAATGAGAAAGAATATTTTAACAATATTTCCAATAAAAAGACAACGGGGGGGCTTGGTGGACTTGGTGCTAAACTTACTGCTGATGGTATTATACCAAAAAGGGTTAAAACATCTCAGAGTATAAATAAAATATTTCCATCAGAACTATATCCTGATAATAAAATAATAATAGACCTTGATAATTTTAGTTTGTATTGCTCTCATCTTATAATAACTTCTAATTTCCCAAGTTTTTCCGATAAAACAAAAATCCCTGTTTTAAAAAATGCAGAATTATTTTTAAATTCAAAATCGTTTTCTGGTGTAATGGATGCTTCTATACTTAAAGGAATTACAAATAAATCACTTGGACTATACTCAAATGAATTTACAATAGATAATTTAAATATTGCAGCCGGTAACGAATATTATGTTTTCCCATTAGCATCTAGGGCGTTTAGTGGTTCTTCTATTCTCCTTGATCGGTTTGATAATATAAGACTAGAACTTACATATGATGCACCGGGGTTAACACAGTCTGGGATTAATATTTCTAAAAAGGCAAGCATTAACGTAACATGTAGGGGAGAAATATTAGTAACGTATAAAGATGGTATATCGACTATAAAATTATACTAATATTTTTAATAATATATAACAGATAATAAAATTAATATACGAATTTAATTTAAAAAAAAAATATATTCGTATATTAAATAAAAATGTCTGGAGCTGTAGCTGCTCAT
>MDSX01007890.1_pt1 | contig 17096 bp, 9 predicted proteins | sample 811141 | NCBI WGS metagenome assembly MDSX01 (sample SAMN05326642, study PRJNA326480) | marine metagenome | isolation source: seawater | place: Atlantic Ocean: South East | collected 2010 | reverse complement strand
GGAGGTCGCGAGGGTCAGGGAGGTCGCGAGGGTCAGGGAGGTCGCGAGGGTCAGGGAGGTCGCGAGGGCGGCGGCGGCGAGGACGAGGCTCACGTTCGCCGGCGCGGCCTGACGGGCGTGAGGCAGCGCGCGAGGGACGCCAACGAGGTACCCGAGGAGCTTCGTGGGCTCGTGTCTCCCGCGCAGTGGCGCATGGAGATGCAGACGTTCCACGAGGCGCAATTGAAGAAACGCGCGACCGAGGTGTTTCGGGCGGAGATGGCCAAGGAACGGGAGCTGGAAACGGAAATAGCGGCGCAGAAAAAGATGGAGCGGCGGAGGAGACGCGAGCAGGGCATCAGGAAGGTGGGTGACTGGAGCGCGGAGTGATACGACGACATTCGTCGCGCGTGTTGTTATTGTTAAGCTACGTGCTATTCGATATACGTCACATATTCGATATCGTCGGCGCCCCGTCCCGAGTCGAGCAAACGTCCTCGCTCACTTTCGATAAACTTTCTCCCACTGGAAGAATCCGCAGTCAGCGTTCTTGTCTCCTTTCATACCCTTCGGTTTCGGGCAGCAGAAGAACCCCCTACCCTTGTTCGGTCCCTCCTTCACTGTCCGCACCTTGCACGGCAGTCCGTGACCTCGGCATCTCGGCGGCGCCATTCTTTTCTGTATCGCTTTCCACGCCGCGACCGTCTCAAGTGATGCGGTGGGTGCCGACGAAGGCACTCGAGCCGGTACATCACGCGTCGCGTAGTCACCTGGCACGTCGGGATGCGGATTGATCTCAGCGGAGGCTGCCGGGGTCGGCCTCGTACCCCCATCCTTCGGTCCAAAGAAAGATTTGATCGACGCTCCACCGCCCACCCCGCCGCCTCCGTGCTTGCGTTTCAAACCACCCACCGCGGGCTGCGAACGGGCTAAACCATCTCCATCACCCAAACTTCCACTCGTTGTCCCGTTCACCGAACACCCCACCGTCTCTGTCGACCCCCAAACGTCCGTCGGTGCCCCCGCGCCGGCTTTGAAAAACGTATCCGTCAGCCTCGCCTGCCTTCCCGCGGTGGCAACACACGCGCTGCTGGCGAGAGCAATGACGAACTTGCCATCAATCTCTGCCTCCGCTAAGCTGCACTCGGATCCCGTTCGGATGGTGATGAAAACCGGCGCGTGGTCCGACCCTTCGTGTTTGGGAGCGATGCCGCATCTCGCAACCGTCGCCGCGGTGACCTCGTCGCACAGAAAGTAATCGATGCGGCTGCCGTAGTTCGTGAGTTGGGCGCCCGCGGAGACGTTCCAACACGTGTACGCGCCTCTCACCGAGGGGTAATCACGCCTGAATACATCCACGAGCGGTTCGCGATCCGCCCCCGTCGTCCCTCCGCCCCCGGAGACCTGCAGACGCAGCCACTGCCGGGACGCGTTCCGTTCCAACAAATCTTCATCCAACAATTTCTCCTCGACGGCGACTGCGCTGTCTATGACACCGTACGAAACGTTCCAGTCCCCGCAGAGCACCACCTTGCGTCCCGCGTCCAGCAGTGCCCTGTACCTGATCTCCACCGCGCTGAGAAAGTCGAGCTTGAACCTACCTCGTTCCTCGTCGTCGGACGACAGAGACGGGACGTAGACGTTGAGCAGGACGTAGGCTCCAAAGTCGACGAGGACGCATCGACCCTCGGAGTCGAGCTCGAGCATACGCGCGCGGTCGAACGTGTCGCTCATCCGACCGTAATGGCCCACCGCATCGCCGCGGGCGAGCCGTTCGGGGGAAGTCAGCGCGCCCGTGACCCCTTCCTCCGCCGCGACGACTCGTTTCTCGACCCTCACGTAAACAGCCACACCTGCGTACCCAGTCTTGGCTCTGCCCCTGCCCGTCTGCCCGGGGATGGCACCACCCTGGGCGTCTCCGCACACCGCGTGATAGCTGTCCCATCCACTCGGACACGCGATTTCAGGCGAGAGGTCGCCACGGCTCGTCAGCTTGCACTCCTGTAGAGCCACGACGTCGGCGCCCAGGGAATCGAGGAGCGAATCTACGGAGCCGTAACCCAGCTGGCGCGTCACCCCGTGCTGGTCCTTGGCGGCGGTCTTGTCCGCACCTCGGTCGGACGCGACGAGCTGCCGCAAACCACGCAAACCTATGTTCCACGACACCAAAGCGTCACCCTGGTGACCGGCTAGGGCGTGTGGGAGAGTCACGTTGTGCGGTGACGCATCATGAAGATCGGCGGGGGGTGCCATCCTTGCGGGGGGTGTGCGTCCGACGCCGGCCTGGGGAATGGGGTGTCTAACTGACTAACCGGTCCACTCGCATCGTGCTCTCATCGCGTGATGTGTCGAAGCGGCGGGCGAGTCTGGCTCCGACCTCGGCCCGTGGTGGAACACCACCACCGCGCGTGTCACTTTTGGGCAGACGGCACGACTTGAAAAAGGTTTTCAACTTCTCAAAGTCGTCATCGCATACCTAAGACGTGCCCTATGTAAACGGCATCACTACCTATGTCGGCCCGATCGCCGCGGTTCCTTCGGTTCTTGCGCCACCACTGCCGCCTCGGCTCCTCGCGCGAATCGAAGCCGCACGCAGTCCACTTTACGGCCCCCCACCACTTTACCCTCCCTCGCGTCCGACACGGAGTCCAACGCCTCGATCGACACGGGCAACACCAGCGTGTGCTCCACGCCCGTCGCACCGAAGTCGTATCTGAACTCTCGCATATCACCGAACCGGTCGGTTCTACTGCTCGTGGACGGGTACCGATCGCCCCCGAACCCCTTTGGGAACCCGCCTGGTAGTGCACTCGGTATCGCGTTCACCGGGCTCAGGCCCAGGTTCCCAATCTCCTCCTCAGGGAACGGCTCTATGGCGTACGGTCTGTAGTTCAGCCATATGTTCACCAGGAACGACACTCGCTCGTATCCCTTCTGCACGTGCCGAGTTTTGGCCAGCTCCCGTGGTGCGCCGTGTAGCAGCCGACCGTCGAAGGCGACGTGTTTCCCTCTCTTTGGAAAAGACAGGTATCCCGTCCCGATCGCCCCCCTGAACTGCTCCACGTCCTCGTACATCACCGGGGGGACGTGGTCCAGCACCAGGGTGGGCGCGCCGCTCTCCGTGACGTAGGTCACGGTGCTTATTGCCGGGTGAACGTTGACCCCGAAGCCGTCCACCAGGTCCTCGTCCTTGTCCCAGTGGAACGACACCTTCTCGTTATGCCCGTCGCCCTCGCGCCTGACCTGCACCCACCACTCGGCGCCCGACTTGTCGACGTCCCACGTGCCGTCCGCACCCGCGACGTGGAGCTCGAACACCCTCCGCGCCAGCTCCTCCAGCACGCACCGCGCCTTGGACCCCGCGGCGAGCCAGAAGGACTCCCCGACGAAACACTTTTTGCAGTCCTCGGCGATGACATCGCACGCCTTCGTGGTCGTCAGGCCGGCGTATCTCTGGAATGATTCGTCGGGGTAGGATCGAAACGAGAAGTCCAGACCGCAGTCCGAGACGCCCCCGACCCTCCCCTCGACGTCGATGGCCACGCTCTGCCGGTTCTGCGAGGAGTCGGGGGCGGCGGTGAAGTCCTCCCCATCGTCCTCCCCATCCCACGTATCCCCGTCGACGTCCTCTTCGTCCTCCTCCTCGTCCAGGTGCAGCACCATCGCCACGGGGGTTACCCGGCGGCGCTTCGTTGATCCACCATCGGTTGCCATTGATTTTTGGCTCGGCGTCCGCCCCAACCCAACCCAAGCCGTCTCGCCCTCTTCTTCTGATGAATGGGCACCCGAGTTCTCGGGGAGGTCAAACTGTCCGCAGGGAGTCAGGCAGACTCCAAACTGCCTGCCAAACTTTTCCAAACTGCAGTGCTGCGGATCATCATCATGACTCAATCGGGAGCAATTGCCAAATCTGATTGGTCCACACTTCTTCAATGATTGCCAAAAGCTGACTTGGAACCGTGGGATTTCCTGTTCGGCAACGGTGCCGCGTCCGCGTCGACGGCCTCAAGCACTCGTCGCGAGCGCGCCATCAAGGGCACGACACACGATGAGGCGTTCGCGTAGCATCGCCTTGGCGCTGCGCGCGGCTCTGCCGCTGGTGCAGCGTCCCGCGGTCGCGAGGCGCACCGCGGTCGCCGCGCGCAACGCCGCGGTTCCTGCCGCAGCGGCTGCGACGTCATCACCCGCCCCTCACGGTGGCACTGTCTATCCCGTCCCCGACCGGGGCGTGACCGTGTACAGCAACGTGGACGGCGGCAGGATCGATGACGGCAGATACACCGCGTTCCAGAAGGATGCCTCCTCGATCGTCCCGATGGAGCGGATGTACACCGACCCGGTCAAGACGTTCGCGTACGGCACCGACGCGTCGTTCTACCGCCTGTTGCCCCAGGTGGTGGTAAAGATTCACGGCGAAGACGAGGTGAAGCGCATCCTGCCCATCGCCGCGAAGCACCAGACCCCGGTCACGTTCAGGGCCGCGGGTACCTCGCTCTCCGGCCAGGCTGTGACCGATTCCATCCTCCTGAAGCTGTCGCACACCGGCAAGAACTTCCGCAACTACGAGATCAAGGTGAGTGGACGGGAGTCCCGGCCATCATCCCCGGCCAAAACGAGCGCTCGAACCCTTCGGCTAATTTTTCAACTCTGTCGCCCGTTTATGACGACCCGTTTCCGATGACCCGCGCTGACCGACGCGCATCCCCGCACCCGATTTCCGCAGAACGAGGGCAAAGAGATCACGCTCGAGCCCGGCTTGATCCTCGGAGAGGTGAACCGCCTGCTCGCCAAGTACAAGCAGAAGCACGGCATCAAGGAGCAGTACAAGATGGGCCCCGACCCGTCCTCCATCGACTCGTGCATGATTGGCGGCGTCGTCGCCAACAACTCGTCTGGCATGTGCTGCGGCGTGGCACAGAACACCTACCACACCCTCAAGGATATGAGGATCGTGTTCGTGGACGGCACCGTGCTGGACACCAGCGACAAGGCGAGCCGCGAGGCGTTCCTCAAGTCGCACAAGAGCCTCGTGGACGGCGTCGTGGCGCTCGCCAGTCGAGTGCAGGACGACGAGGACCTCTCCGCGCTCATCACGAAGAAGCACAAAATCAAGTGCACCACCGGTTACTCCATGAACGCGCTCGTGGACCACCCCACCTCCGATCCCATCGAGATCATCAAGAGGCTGATGATCGGATCCGAGGGTACCCTGGGCTTCGTCTCCCAGGCCACCTACAACACCGTCATCGACCACCCCCACAAGGCGTCCGCTTTCATCGTCTTCAAGGATGTCAAGGAGGCGTGCCGCGCCGCCGCCGTGCTCAGGAGGGAAACCAAGGTGGACGCGGTCGAGCTCTTCGATCGCGCGTCCCTCACCCAGTGCGAGGGCCACGAGCAGATCATCGGCCTCGTGCCGACCATCGCCGACGCTCCCAGGACCGGCGCGGCTCTCCTCATCGAGTGCCGCGGCGCCACCGACGAGGAACTCAACGCCGGCATCAAGGCGGTCACTGACGCCATAGACGGCGCGGGTATGGAGTACCTCAACGACCGCGAATCCACCTACCCGTTCATGAAGGACGAGGCGGTGTACAGGGTTTACTGGGACGTGCGCAAGGGTCTCATCCCCCTCGTCGGCTCCTCGAGGCAAGCAGGAACCTCCGTGCTCATCGAGGACGTCGCCTGCGAGGTTGACAAGCTCGGTGACATGACCCAGGATCTTATCGACATGTTCGAGAGGTTTGGCTACGACGACGCGTCCTGCATGGGCCACGCGCTCGAGGGTAACCTTCACCTCGTGTTCTCCCAGGGTTTCAGGAACGACGATGAGGTGAAAAAGTACTCCGCGATGATGCAGGAGATGTGCGAGATTGTCGCGATCAAGTACAGCGGTTCGCTCAAGGCTGAGCACGGCACCGGGCGCAACGTGGCGCCCTTTGTCGAGATGGAGTGGGGTAAGAAGGCGTACGACATCATGTGGGAGCTCAAGGAGCTCTTCGACCCCGAGTACGTTCTCAACCCCGGCGTCATCCTCAACCGCGATCCGGACACGCACCAGAAGTTCCTCAAGCCCAAGCCCGTGGCGGATCCCATCGTGGACATGTGCATGGAGTGCGGCTTCTGCGAGAGCAACTGCCCGAGCCGCGACCTGAGCCTCACCCCGAGGCAGCGCATCACCGTCTACCGCGAGATCTCCCGCCTGCAAGATATTCCCAGCCGAACGCAGGCTGAGCAGAGTAGGCTGGACGAGTTCCTCGACACCTTCACCTACGAGGGTAACAGCACATGCGCGGCTGACGGCATGTGCCAGGTCAAGTGCCCCGTCGGCATCAACACCGGCGAGCTCATCAAGTCTATCCGCGAGCGCGAGCTCAAGAACCAGGGCACCGCAAACTCCGGCGCCAACTTCCTCGCGAAGAACTTTGGCGCCGTCAGCGCCGTGGTTCCCTCGTTCCTAAACATGGTCAGCACCTTCCACGGTATCCTTGGCGGTGGCGTGCTCAAGTCGGTGTCCGGCGCGCTCAACTCGGCGACCGGCAGCATGGTGCCCGTGTGGAACCCCCACATGCCCACCGGCGCGCCCAAACTCCCCGAGCCCTACAAGCCCGCCGTGGCCACCCAGGCTGGTCTGCCCCGCAAGGTTGTCTACCTCCCCTCGTGCGTGACCCGCATGATGGGCCCGGTGAAGGGCGAGGAGTCCATCGGAGGCGTCCCCGACGCGATGATGAGCATCCTCAAGAAGGCGAACTACGAGGTGGTGTACCCCGAGGGTCTCGGGTCGCAGTGCTGCGGCATGATCTTCAACAGCCGCGGCTTCAAGTCCACGGCCTCATCGATGGGCAGCGACCTCGAGGAGGCGCTCATGGTGGCTTCGGAGGGTGGCAAGCTGCCCATCGTGGTGGACACCTCCCCCTGCCTCGCGCAGATCAAGGAGCAGCTCTCCAACCCGGCGCTGAGGTTCGCGCTGTACGAGCCCACGGAGTTCATCAGTAACCACCTGGTGGACAAGCTCGAGTGGAAGCAGGTGAAGGATCACGTGGCGATCCACGTCCCTTGCTCGTCCAAGAAGCTCGGCGTCGAAAACACTTTCGCCAAGATTTCGGGGATGTGCGCCAAGGAGGTGACCCCGAGCGGCATCCCGTGCTGCGGCATGGCCGGTGACCGCGGCATGCGTTTCCCCGAGCTCACCGGCAGCTCGCTGTCCTACCTCGACCTGCCCCAGGGGTGCTCCGACGGCTACTCCACGTCCCGCACTTGCGAGATGAGCCTTTCGAACCACTCCGACGTGGCGTTCCGCGGACTTGTGTACCTGGTGGACGAGGCGACGAGCGCCAAGGCTACCAACTAATGGGTGAGCGTTTCGAGTTGATATTAGGCACGCGCAATTTTTTCAATCAATACAAGCGAGTACAATAAACGAGGCGTCGTACAATATGATAAACGAGGCGTCGCGTGAGTCTTCATATACATTAATACACCTTCAAAGGACGAGCTGCTAGTTCGCAATCACCTCGAGCGCCGGGTTTTCGTGTTTGTTCTCGACGCCCGTCAACGCGACGCCTTGTTTCTCCGCATCGGCCCACGCCGCTTCAGACTCTTTTTTATGTCTCAATCGCATGTCATCCGCGAGCGCGCGTGCCTCGCCCGCGTCCATCTTCTCCGGGCAGAACGAGTAGCAGTACCCGAACTGTGCGCGGAACACCAGCGGCAGGAACGGACCGATGAAGTACTCCACCAGCGGTCGGATGGGTAAAAGCGGCGTGAGGATCTTAATCGCCTCCGAGTTCATGCGCCCGAGTCCTTGCACCGCGGCGGTGCGCAGGATGCGCTTTTTGTAGAACGATTCCAACGCCGCCGGGACATCCGAACGGTTTCGCACCTCCTCGAGAACCTTGGCGAGCTCGTAACCGTCCTCGAACGCCAAGCCCGCGCCCTGCCCGATGTTGGGCATCGTCGCGTGGCAAGAGTCGCCGAGGAGCGTCACGTTTCCATCCGCCCACGATTTAGCCACACTCGGATATCGATCCCACAAATCTCGTGCTTCGATCGTCGCCGGGTCCGTGGCACCGATGAGCTCCAGCACCTCGGGCGCCCACCCCGCCAAGGTTTTTTGAAGGAACTCCGCGGGGTTCTCCTCGTCGGGCGTGTTCGGGGACGTGGCTTTAATGAACCCGTACCACTGCACGCGCCCCGCACGGTCGGGGCACGTCACGAAGTAATGGTCCGGACCGATGAACGCGCTGTACCCGACGTCCTCGAAGTAATACGGCTTGAACAGCGGCAAACCAGAGTACAGCTTGTAGCCGGTGAAGCTCGCGGTGGATCCCGCGCCTTTCACGCCGCCGGGCTCGCCGAACATCTGCGCGCGAACCTTGGACCAGATACCGTCCGCGCCGACCAGCACGTCCGCGGTGACGACCCGACCATCCTCCAGAGTCACGTCGACACCCTTCCCGTCGTTTCGGTTCTCGTACTTGGCAATCGCCGATCCCATGCTGACGATCCCGGAGGAGTCCTGATTGATTTCCTCCAGCAACACCTCCTGCAGGTCGCTCCGGTCGACGCAGATGGAGAATGGGAGGTTTCCCTCGTCCGGGAGCTCGGTGATGGCGCCGAACGTGAACATCCAGTTGCCCTTCAAACCGTCGCGGATACCAGAGGTGGTGCGCCAGAACGGGCGGCTCACGTCCGTCACTCGGCGGAATAACGATTCCGACGTCGCCTTGATCGTGCTCACGCCGTTGGACGCGAGCTGGATCGGCCCACCGAACGGGCGGTACGTCGCCGTGCGCTCGATGACCGCGACGTCCGCGCCCGCATTACGCAGGCAAATCGCGGCGAACAGCCCGCCCAGCCCACCACCGGCCACGAGCACGCGCAAAGGCGCATCCTTAGACACCGCATCGCCGGGCAAGTCCGCGGATGAGCCACTCTCGGTTAGCCATCCGGGAGTGGCCGCGCCGCGGGGAACGACGCGGGACTGTAAAGGACGAGCGACACGTCTCGACGCGACGCGCTGGCGCGACCGGGGCGAGTGCGTGGGGCGCGCGAACGGCCCGACCGTCGGCGCGAGAGCGGCCATGTTGGCGCGCTCGACTGTGCGTATCGGCAGGCCAGTTGGCGCTCGCTCGTGGCTCTGATGAGATCCAGCTGCCGAGATCCGATCCGATTCGTGAGCTCTGGATGGTGACATTTTCTCTCGGGAGGGTGAGCGCGCGCATAGCAAAGACGTGCTTGATGTGTTACATCTCGTGTATTCTATCCCAATCCTGGGTGGTTGCGCAGCCAGGGGATGTCGCCGTGGTCAAACTCGGCGAATTCCTCCTTGGACACCGCACTCGTCTTCAATCCCTTCTCCTTCATCGCCGCCGCCGCAGCTTTCGCGGCGTTGTTTTCCCGTTGCTTCAGCGCGTACACCACGTCGTCCCTCGGCACGTTGAGTGACACCCGCTGAGCGCTTCGTTTCCGTCCCGGATCCGCGAGTAAAAGGCGGATGGATGCGAGTCGACACGCGATCGCCGCCGCCGCACCAGCGGGGGGCAAGGGCTCGTCGAACTGCCTGCAGAGCTGCTCGTGCGCGCGCATGACGTTCGTGATGCACGCGTCGCTGAGCCCAGTTCTGCGAAGCTCCATGACGAGCGCGGCGAGGAAGATGCGCTCGTGCCGAGAAGCCGCCTCAAGCAGGTGCATGTGTGGCGTCTGGAACATCTCACGCTGCGCCGCCTGGATATCCTTGATGTCCACGCCGTTGGGACGCTTCTTCTCCGGCCTCGCCGCCGAAGTCGCGGCTATGCCAAAGAAAGTCGAGGGCATGGCACCCTGGCCGCTGAGCATGTTCTCCTTCCCCTCCTTCTCTCGCTCGAGCTCCTTCTCTTGTTTCCTCACCCTCGCCTCCGCGAGCTCAGCGCCGCGTCGGCACAGCTCGAGGACGCGCCTCGCGTCTCCAGATACCGCAGCCACTTTCCTGCTCGCCAGCTGAACCGCGGTGTCCTCGAAGGGCGAGTTGGTGAGACCGGGACCACCCGTGTTTTGAAGCCGACCCTTGACGATCTGCATGAGCTGATCCGCGGAGTACGGCTGGAAAGACACGCGGTTGCTTCCGAGGCGCGACAGAATCTTCGGGAGTAGACGCTCGGGCAGGTCGAGGGTGTTGGCGATGCCGAGAATCACCAACCGCGCAGCTCGGTGGGTGGGCCAGTCGAACAGGTTGTAGAGCAGCTGTTGCGTGCGGGTGACGAGCAGGTCCATCTCGTCGATGACGAGCACGGTGACGCGCCCGTCACTGCCGCGCCCCTCCTTAAATCGCCGATCCAACACGTCGTTAGCCGCCTGCGGCGACAGACGCTCGCCCATGAGCTCCTCCGCAATCGCCGAGTACGCGTGCTTGGGCGTCTGCAGACGAAGACCGTTGAGCTCCACGTGGTTGAACCGTGGCAGCGATCCGTCCCTGGATTTCTTGCGAAGTGTTCGTACCACCTCGCGCACCGTCGCCGTCTTGCCCGTGCCTGGAACACCCGAGATGTACAGACACCGTCCCAGACACTGCGCACCGGCGTTGATGGACTGCTCCACAAAGTCCACAATCTTCTTGCGCTCGTTGTCGCGGCACGGAAGCGTTCCGGGTGAGTGCGCCAAAGACAGCGCCTGCCTCGCGCGGCCCAGCGCGGTCGTCGGGACGGGTTTGTCCATCCGCGGCACCGCGACGGCGCCGAGACCAAGGACGCCGCCGTAGTCACCCGCCGCCGCGGCCGCCTCTCGGCGAGATGCGGCGATGTGCCGGCTGATGACCCTGCCGCGCGCCCGGCCCCCGAGGGGTACGCCGACAGCCCCGATTTTCCCCTTGCCCCTGGCGCCCTTCTTGGACGACGGCCTCTTACTGGACCTCTTGGACCCGCCCCACTCTTCGAGATCGGCGTCGCTATCCTCCGCGTCGAGGTCTTCGTCCTCGTCGTCCTCGTCCACCAGCGCGAGTCCTCCGTGGTAGAAGTTCACCCCCCCGGGCAGGTCGTCGTCGGACAGATCGTCGTCGTCCCACTCGGTCCTTCGCTTGAACCTGTGGAAGTGCTGGTCGTAGGTGTACTCACAGAGGAACACGTCATCACCCGCAGCCTCCGCCGCGGCGAGTGCCGGGTCCTTGCTGAGTGCCGGGTCCTTGTCGAGTGCCGGGTCCTTGTTCGACTCCTTCTCCGCGGGTTCGTCGACGCGATCCTTGGGCGCGGGTTCCTCTCCGCTCGCGGGTTCAGCTCCGCGCTCCTTTGCCGCCTTCGCCTCCCTCGCCTTTCTCCTCGCGTTTGCGGCGGCGTCGTTGGCGAGCCGGGTCGCGTCCCTGTACTGCTGCGGCAACAGCACCGCAGCTTTACGAAGGAGGGAATCGACGCAGTTCTCGTCGGTGTTGTTGGTGAGGAACACCTCGCGGCGGCTGTGGTGAGCCTGTCGGCCGGTGTGCGTCTCTTCGGGGGTGGCGAACCATCTCCCCACGAACATGAACTTCCCGTTTGCCTCCTGCCAGATGCACTCGATGCGGCACAGGTGCAAGTTACCGGCGAGGAACTCTGTGTGCGCCATGCGCCTGCCGTTCTCGGCGGGGGCGGCGACACCAGTCGCGGAGGACAGACACTTGGGGCAGTACCACTCACCCTCCGGTACCTCATCCAGCGGCGGGTGCAGGCAACGCATGTGCCAGCCCCGGAGGCAGGCGTCGCACTCGAGCATGACGTCGTCCTCGTCGCCGCACTCACCGCACGCTCCACACGGCTCCAGCTCGTCGTCGTCTAAATCCCTGGTCTTATCACCGATGACGTACGCGCAATCGCCGCGGTTGAACACCTCGCCGTCCACCTTGACCTGCTCGTAGTACTTCCTCGCCGCCATGCTCCTGGCGGTGGGTTTTTTAGCTTTGGTGCCCTTCTTGTCGTTGGCACCACCCGTCGCGGCGTCCTTCTCACCCTTGCCGGACTTCTTCTTGAGCCCCTTCTTCTTCCCAGCCTTGTCCGGCTCGGTTGACTTATCCTTGCGCTTGGAGACCTTGCCCTCCTTCTCTTTCTTCCGTTTGGCCTTCTTCCCGCCATCGCCCTCCGTCGAGGTTGGCACCCTCGGCGGATCTGGCGGGGCGTCCCGAGAGGGCTCCTCCTTGGGCGCACCACCACGAGTTCCGAGAACCAGCGCGGCGAGGGCCTTTTTCCTTTCCTTCTTCTCCCGCTTGTCGCGCTTCTTGTCCTCCTTGCTCTTCTTCTTCTTTTTGCGCCCCTCGCCGTCGCCGTCCGCCCCGCCGTCGTCCTCGGGACGATCTCTCTTTTTCTTCACCCCGTCCGCATCCTCCCGCGCGAACACCTTGGGCGGTGCCTTCTGGCCCGCATCGCCCCTCCTGCGCAGACCGTACGCTCCCGCCATCGTGATCGACGGCGACACCGCTCTGAATCCGACCCCGGCGCCTCCGCGTCCCTCCTTCTGAGCCCTCCCGTTTGAATCTATCTATCGGTTCAAGATCGGCGCTGCGGGAAAAGCGTTCAAAAATAGGTGCGCCTCAGCTGTCAGTCCGGTCCAAGAGATGGCGGACGCCGCTAAGCCCAGGATGGATTTCCGGACATTGGTGTTCTTCGCGATGACCTTGTCGCTGTGCCTGAACACCGTCGTGTGCTTCATCGGCTCCCTCGGCCTGCCCGTCGTCAAGGCTTTCACGTTGGTCACGTACAGGGCGGCGCTGATGTCGGCATCCACGGCTTTCCTGTACAGGATCGCGTACAGCATCAAGGCCCCGGCGAGCATCACGAGCCTCGCCGGGTGGCGTGCTTCCCTCGCGCCCGTCCTCAACAGCAACGGCGCGCATTACGTCATCTACAGTATCGTGTTCGCGATGGGCCGGCCGGTTCCCACGGTGCTGTTCCCGCTCACGATCTGCGGAGGGTTCCAACTTTTGACGATCGCGAACAAGCACTTCCCAGCCACGCTCAAGCGAGTCCGCGGCGACCAGGTCTTCGCCCTCGCGCAGCAGGAAATGCACAAGATGATGGCGATTTGCGCCACCATGGAGTGCTCCATGCTTCCGCTGCTCATCATGGAGCTGTTCACCCCGGCCAGGAGCGTGACGAGGGTGGTGATGTACGTCAACTACCTCAGGCGGAGGTACGCGTGCAAAGACGACACGGTCTTTCGCATCAAGTACACCTACGGTAACGCTGGTCAGTTTCACCAGCAGGTGTGGAGCATGCTAGGTCAGAAGACGTCGCCCATCTTGAGCAGAGTGCCGGGGATCGAGAAGGTGCTCGGGCCGCTCAAGAGGTGGTTCACGCAAGGCGCCGCGCCGATGAAGACGGAATAATAAGTTTGTAAAAAAAAATCGCCGCTTCCACCTTCTCACCTCGGCCCGGTCGGCCTCTCGCACGCGCCGAGCTCATCCTGAGCCTTCTGAAACCCGGGGAACATGGCAAAGTTCGGCGTGATCCCTTGCCTGTCGATGTCGTTCAGTCCCGGTGTGACGTACTTGCCCACGGTGAGCACCAAACCGGAGCCGTCGGAGAGCTCGTAAACGCTCTGAATCAGACCCTTGCCGTACGTCTTGCTGCCCGCCACCGTGGCCCTGCAGTTATCCTTGAGTGCGCCGGTGAGGATTTCAGACGCGGACGCTGACCTCCCGTTCACCAACACGACGAGGGGCTCCGTCGCGGGAGCGGTCGCCGTCGCAGACGGAATGGACTTGAGCTTCGTCGCCGGTGCGCTGGCGTCGGATGACTTGCCGAAAAAACCCTTGCCCCCGTTCTTCGACGCGGTCTGCCCGACTGTCGTGTTGTAATCGGTGTCTCCCTTGACGCCACCGGCGATGACCCGACCCTCCGTGTACGCGACGTTCACCCCGGACGGCAGAAACAGCCGCGCGATCTCCACCCCAGCCTGAACCAAACCGCCCGGGTTATCCCTGAGATCCAGCATGAACGAAGTCGCGCCCTGCGACCGGAGCGACTCAATCGCCTTCGCCACGTTCGGCTCCGCCAGGGCGTTGAACTCCTTCAGCCGAATGTACCCCACGTTACCCCCTTCCAGCCTTGACGCCACCGGATTGACGGCGTTACTGCTTCGGCGCAAGGTGACGTCGCGCGTTGGTCCCGCGCCGGCTTCGCCCGCGTCGCTCCGGACGGTGACTCGCACATCCGGCCCGGGCGACGCCTGGATCAGACTCACAGCCTGGAACGCGCTCTTGTTCCTAACCTCCACCCCGTCGACCGCCACGACCTCATCCCCTTGCTTCACCCCAGCCTTCGCGGCGGTCGAGTCGAGGACCAAACCCAACACCCTGAGCCTGGTGAAGTCGTCCGGGTCCTCGGCGACGTTCATGCCGACGCCGCTGATGTCGTACTTGAGCAGCGGCGCAAAGTCCGCGGGCTCGACAAACCTCGAGTACGGGTCTCCCAGCGTTCGCAGGATGTTTCTCACGGTACCGTACGCCTCGGCCCTGTCCGCGGGCGGGGACTTGACGAATTCCTCGCGAAGTTGGGCCCACGCGGCGCGATCGAACCCGTCGTCCGAACGCGCCGGGAGGAAGTTATCGTCGACCACTTTCCAAACTTCCTCGACGATCTGCAGGTCCGTCAGCCCCTCCGAGGCGGTCGCGTCGGTGTTTTCAGCCTTCTTCTCTGTCTCTGCGAGCGCATCGAACGCGTTGGATGCGCGTTCGTCGATATCCTCGTCAGCGTGAGCCGCGAGGACGCCCATGGGGACGGCATCCCACAAGGTGGAGGTCACCACGGGAGCGCCCATGAGGAGTGCAGCCGCAGCCGCGGTGGACACGATGACTTTACCCGCGGCGCCGCGAAGGATCGCGAGAGGGTCGTTATCGCCTGATGAATCACCGCTGGAGCCAGTGTTCGTCGCGCTGTCGCCGACGCTGGCTTTGGCGCGGGTCGTCAAGCGCCCCCGACCCGCGGGCATCGCTGTTTGAACTCGCACCAAGCCCCGTCGGACGCATCGTCCCGACGTGTGGACGACGAGGGGCTTGTGCGCGGCGGCGCCGGCGAAGGGTGGCAATCCCATCGCTATATGCGAGTACACAGCGGCGACCTGTGACCCGGTCGATGAACGGGGTTCACACGTGCGTCGCGGGAATGAAGGCTATGTCTCGATGGCTCTACTACTAGGTTTACTGGATAAACGAGTCCAGCGTGGCAAGGAGTCCGAGCTCATTCCTCTGGGCGCACCCGCAGGTGAGATGATTCGAAGGGCTGTCACCGCCTGGTGCTTCATCGCATGCGTCGCATTCCAGTGAGTTGTACCTCCCACCTCTCTAAACCATCATTGTCCACTCCCCGCACCTCCCTCCGGTCGCGTTGTTACTCAACAAATCGTGATCATGTCCAACTCGCAGGGCACCCTTGATGGGTTTGGGAGACGATGTCAGGCCGTTCACACCCGTGGCTGCGGTCGCTTCGCAGTTTGTGCTCACCGCCAGGCCGGGAGACGACGCGGGGGACGCGGTAAGAGTGCTGATGTACCCCGGGGAGCTCTCACGAGGGCTCTGGCAACGCGCAGTCTGCTTCACATCCAAGAAAACCTCGGGCAGATGCGACAAGCCTTGGCCTCCTAAATGGAAGGATTCCGTGTCCACCGATGAGCTGAAGACGTACTTTCGGCGGGTTTCAAGCGTGTTTGGAAGCAAAATCACGCACGTCATCGCCGGGAGCTTCTTCTCCGTGGGAGGTGCGCTCTTGGCGTCGGTTCGAGGCGACGCCGGGACGCTCGGACTATTTGCGATGGTCATGATTGGGTACCCGGTGCTCACCACGAGGGGCGCGGGGTTGCAGCCGCTCTGGGGACTCGTGCCGTTTTTAGTGCTGGCGTATCAGACGACCAGTATAACGTCACAGAGACAGGCGGCCGCGGGGAGGAGGAAGGCCAAGCTCAGGGCGAAGGAGGGAAAAGCGCCAGCGGTTGCGGCTGAGGGCAAAGATGAGAAGAAAGAGCGCTAACGTTTCGATCGAATAACAAAGATTCTTCGAGCTAGAACAAGGGCCCGCGCAAGTCTCTGGACCACGTGCGATGGTTGGGGAACACGACATCCTTATCCTTCTCGCCCAGCATTGGGAAGAACTTTCGCCTCGCATCGGGCAAGTCGCTCGATGCTCGAATAGCCCCGACTGCGTTTTGAACGACACTCGCCACCGGGTCCCGGAGGAGCATCACAAGGTTCACTCTCGCCGCCTCGCACACGGGCATCTTCGCATCAACCTCCAGCGCGATAGCCTGCAAACACCCCGCCGCCTGCAATCGCACATCCGCGTCGGTGCTCCTCAGCAGCGGCGCCAGCGCCTTCACCGCGCCTGCGTCTAAACATTGCACCCTACCGATTTCAACCTGGCAAATGTTCTTGAGCACACGAGCCGCCTGCGCCCTGAGCTCCGAGCTCATCCTCGCATCCTCCCTCTCCAGCACTCTGACCAGCGCCTTGGGCAGTCGCTGCTCCAGACCCGAGTACACGCCTTCGTCCGTCAGCGTGCAACCTCCGAGCGCCTCGCACGCGCTAATCTTGGCGCTCGTCGGCGTTTTATCCGCGCTGTCGTCCAACATCTTGACCAACTTCTCAAACACGCTCCCGTCCGCAGCCTCCAGCATGTGCTTCGCGCCGTCGTGCGTGGATGAAAACGCCGCGAAGAAGGTACACGCCGCACCCCTCACCTCGGGGTTCCTGTCCTTGAGCATCTTCATGGCCGTCGTCGTCACCGCGTCGGCGGCAATCAGGCTGGTCCTGCCGTCCAGAGAGGTGGCCAGCGACGCCATCACCTCGCACGCGATCCTCCTCACATCGTCGGAGTCGTCCGTGATGTGCACCACGAGGGGCGCGGCGACGTTAGTGCCGATCGCCTCAGCCTTGGACTCCTGATTGGTGAGCACACCGAGGAGGTAGCGCAGAGCGGTGGCTCGCTTCTCCGGGGTGAGATCCTCCTTCGGCAGGCTGACCAGCTCCACGAGCTTGTGCACGTGCCGTCGACCGAACGCGATCGCGATCTCGTCTTTCACCACGTCTCCGAGGGAAGGTTCGGTGAGATCGGGGTGGCGCTCCTGCAGCGCCTGCCCATCGTAGAACCTCGTCGCGTGGCTCTGGTTCTGGGTCTGCGACATGATTCTTCGGG
>MDSX01085672.1_pt1 | contig 17157 bp, 10 predicted proteins | sample 811141 | NCBI WGS metagenome assembly MDSX01 (sample SAMN05326642, study PRJNA326480) | marine metagenome | isolation source: seawater | place: Atlantic Ocean: South East | collected 2010 | reverse complement strand
GGGCGCCCACGTCTCGGGCGCCCCCGCGGATCTCAGCGACGATGCCGTGCGGTCGATGCGCGACGAGGCGGTGTCCTGGGCGGCGCAGCACGGCCTGCTCGTGGGCCTGGAGTCGGACGAGTCCGGGCGGGCGATGTGCTCGTCGTTCACGCACGCGCCGATGTCCCTCCTGCCCACGCCGTTCCCCCGCGACGTCTTCGAGCTGGCGCTGCGGGTCTCGCCGTCCTTCGCCGCGCTCAGCGACGCGGTGAGCAGGGACGACGAGTTCCTCCGCACCACCCTCGCGGGCGTCGTCAAGACGGACGACTTCACGCGCCGCATCTGGGACATCTACGAGCGGTGCGGCGGGCAGGAGGGGCGGCACCCCATGGAGCTCGGCATCCTGCGATCCGATTACATGCTCGACGAGCCGTCCGGCCTGCCGCTGCAGGTGGAGGTCAACACGGTGTCCACGTCCTTCATGGCGCTCTCAACCAAGGTGGGCGAGATGCACAGGCACACGATATCACACGCCGGGCTCGTCCGCCACTACGCCGACGAAGACGCAGAAGAAGACGAAGAATTAGAAAAAGATGAAGATGAAAATCTCGACGACGAAATCGCGCTCTGGCGCGTCCTGCCTCTGAACCGCGCGCTTGAATGCGCCGCGGACACCCTCGCCGCGGGATGGCGCGCCATGAACGAGGACGACGCCAAGATCCTCTTCGTGGTTCAGCCCAACGAACGCAACGTCTTTGACCAGCGCATCATCGCGCAGAGGCTCTGGACGAAGCACGGCATCGCGTCGATTCGCGCCACCCTCCGCGAGATCGACGCAAACGCAGCCGTGGATCAAACCACCAAGCGGCTGACGTACGGCGCGAGCGACGGCGGCGACGCCATCTCCGTGGTGTACTACCGCGCCGGGTACGCGCCCACGGACTACCCGGGCGAGGAGGAATGGCGCGCCCGGGAGTTACTCGAGGAAAGTTCCGCGGTCAAGTCGCCCAGCGCGGCGATGCATCTGGCGGGTTGCAAGAAGATTCAGCAGGCGTTGGCGCAGCCCGGGGTTTTGGAGCGGTTCGTGGATGACGTTGGGGAGTGCGCGGATATGCGTAAGGTGTTTGCCGGTCTGTACGCGATGGACGGTGAGGAGGCGATGGAAGCGGTGAAGTTGGGTCTGGAGAATCCTGGCGCATACGTGCTCAAGCCTCAGCGTGAGGGCGGCGGGAACAACCTCTACGGCGACGAGCTCGTGGACGCGCTGAAGACGTACGACCCAGCGGCGTCACCCGGCGAGCCAGGGGACCTCAGCGCGTACATCCTGATGCAGCGCATATTCCCTCCGTCGCACTCGACGCTGTGTTTGCGTGGTGGCGAGCTGGTGCGGTTGGAGACTCTGTCCGAGTTGGGGGTGTACGGCGGGTACCTGCGGGTGGGGGATGCGGTGGTGATGAACGAGGTGGGCGGGCATTTACTGCGAACGAAGGCGGCGACGAGCGACGAGGGTGGCGTGGCGGCCGGCTACGCGGTCCTCGACTCTCCTTTGCTTTATTAGCGGTTGTGTGGTGATTTATTTCATGTGAAGGCTGCAGACAAGTGACGAAAGCGCTTTTTAAGAAAGCGGGCCCCACGTGAAAAAGTGCGATCGACCAATCAGAAACCGTCCTCGTGCCAAAGACGTGGCATAACAACCGCCAACCCCTGGTTCCCAGTCTAAAATATCCCGAGTTCCCGCTCTGAAACAAAATCACCACGAACCTATGCTGTTATGTCTCTCAGGTCCTCAACTGTTGCGGCTTCGACATGGGAGCTCCGGCGGCCACAGCAGACGAGCGCCGCAGACGAGCGGGTCGTCGAGTAAGATGACTTCGTTGATGTCGGCCTCGTGCGTGAGCCGCGCCGCCGCGTCCCTCGGGGCGTCGAGCGCGTCGCGCGCGCGCGGAACCGGCGCGTCGACGTCCGGCAAATCCCAGAAGACTGGCGGCGATTCCCGAGTTGGACGGAGCCTGTCGAGGTGCGCGCCCGAACCCTCGATGCGACCCCGGCACACGGCCGGGACGCGCTCCAACGTTTCACACGACGCGTGACGCGAGTCAACGCGTCGTGCACTCGCCCGTGTCGCGCCCGTCGCGCCCGCTAACCCCCGCCTTTCGGCGCTCACCGACCGTCCGCTGAACAAATTCCTTATCCGCCCTCTTGATTCCACAGGCGTGCCGCCGGCGTGCGATGCAGGGCGGTGCGGAGCTCGCGCTCCCCTTCCCCGGCCTGGGAGAAGCCGCAGCTGAGCTCCAACAAGGATGGACGCGGGCAGAACGTGGCCGCTAACGCCATCTCCCCTCCCAACGCCGACGCCGGTGCGTCCCGGACCCCCCCGCACCCCCAGTTTCGCCAGAGTTCACTCGTGTCACCGATATATCTCGCGGGCGTGTTTTTCCGCCGCCGCTGCAGCGGGCTTCCTCCGCCCGCGCGCGCGATCGGCTTCCCCGACGGGCCTCGCGCGTCGACGTAACGCGGTTTCCGCGCCACGTCAACCGGCGGCGCGCGCGTCCCGACCGCCAAACCCGCCAACACCACCCGATCAGACCCCCCCAAACCCACGTGCTGACCAGTCACCAACCACCAAACCAAAAATATCCCGCAGACACCACGGGCGGCTCCATCGATATCGACGAATCCCTCGTCGGCGATTTCGCCGCGCACATGGAGGACATGGAGGTGCACGACTTCGACGAGCTCAGCGCCAAGGTGGCGCAGCTCCAGGCGGCGCTCGCGGAGGTTGACAACGTCGGAGCCGCCGGACGGGCAGAGCTGGAGGAGGCGTACAAGATCCCGACGTTCGAGGAGAACGACTCCGACGCCGAGGAGACTGAGAAGGAGTCCGAGGGTGCCGAGGGTGCCGAGGCGGGCGATGCGATCGAGGCTGCCGTCAAGACCACGAAGCCCAAGGCTACGAAGCCCAAGGCTAAGGCTAAGGCTAAGGCTAAGGTTAAGAAGGCGACTGCGGCGGCTTCGACCAACTCGAGGATCAGTCGCAAGGCGACGGCGCGGGTGAACGCGAAGGCGCAGCTCACCGGGATCGTCGCGGAGCCCGGGTCGTTGCAGGAGTCCAACGAGGCGTCCGCGGCGGAGTCCAGGCGCAACAGGCGCATCGCACGGAAGAGCGCGGACACCAGGAAGCAGACGGATTCGATGAAGACGTACCTGAAGGATATCGGAACTGTGAGTTTGCTCACCGGCGCCGAGGAGGTTGAGCTCGCCAAACGGATCCAGGACCTCATGTACCTCAACAGCGTGCACGAGCGACTGGTCGACGAGCAGGGCAAGGAGCCCAGCAGCTTCGACTGGGCGATCGAGTGTAACATCACGGAGCAGGACTTGGAGCGGCGGCTGGAGGAGGGGAAACGAGCGAAGAACGCCATGATCCAGGCGAACCTTCGTTTGGTGGTTTCAATCGCCAAGAGGTACGCGAACAAGAGCATGAGCTTCCAGGATCTCATCCAGGAGGGATGCGTGGGGTTGATTCGCGGCGCGGAGAAGTTTGACTTTAAGCGCGGCTACAAGTTCAGCACCTACGCGCACTGGTGGATCAGGCAGGCGGTGACGAGGTCCATCTCGGACCAATCGCGAACCATCCGCCTCCCCGTGCACCTCTTCGAGATCATCTCCCGGATGTCCAAGGTTGAACGCCAGATGGTGCTCAAGCTGGGACGCGATCCCACGCACGAGGAGCTCGCGGAGTCGATGGAGATGACGGTGGAGAAGATCAAGCAGATCAAGAAGGCGTCCCTCGTGCCAATCTCGCTGTCCCAGTCGGTGAACAACGGCAGCACCGAGGACAAGAGGACCGTGGAGGATACCCTCATCGACGACTACACCGAGCACCCCGAGGGCGAGACTGGCAAGGTGCTGCTCAAGGAGGACCTCGAGAATGTCCTCAACACCCTGAACCCACGCGAGAGGGACGTGCTGCGGCTGCGGTACGGCTTGGACGACGGGCGCGTGAAGACGCTGGAGGAGATTGGAAACGTCTTCTCGGTGACCAGGGAGCGCATCCGGCAGATCGAGGCCAAGGCGCTGAGGAAGCTGAGGCAGCCGAGCAGGAACGGTATCCTCCGCGAGTACCTCCCTTCCGACCACGAATCTGTGATTGATACCGCGTAAGGTGTCTTTGATCACGGGGGGGGGATGGGAACGGTCGGGGGAACGGCCAAAGGCTTCGACTCGGACCGCCCCACCTATTACCGGGGTGGCGAGCCGGCCAGCTACGAGTTACCTTATTATATTCGCGCTGCCGCCGCGTATTAATTGCAAATCGATTCTTTAATTACTTCCGTCCCGTCTCTACGTCGCCCACGTGGTCACCGCAGGAACTGGAGCCCCGCCTGGAACAGCCCGATGAACCCGACGATTGAAAGCACCACCAGTCCCCCGACCCTCTTCGCTATGTCGCCAACCTCCGCGCTCGTGTCGTTGAGGTCCAGGTTCATCAGGTCCATGTCGCCCATGCGCTGCGGCTTCTGCCCCTGGCCCCCCGCGGGCGTGTATCCCTCCGCCTTGCGCTGCCTCTCGAAGATCTCCCGCTGCACGGTGCCCTGGGACTTGAGCTCGCCGGCGGCGAACTTCTTGAGCTGGTTCTTCATCTGCGCGCCGGCTTCCATGGGCATGTACTCGTCCTTGAGTAAGGCCACGTCGAAGGGCATGCCCGCGAGGTTCATGTCCCTCATGTGCTGCTTCGCGGTCTCGACGTCGCCGAACGCGGCGCAGCAGCACATGCAGCAGTAGAGGAGCTCCTGTCGGGTCTCGAGCCCGATGTCGTCCGCGCGCAGAGCCTTCTCGAACTGTTTGTAGCCCTGCATGCGCTCGCCCTCCAAGTACTTGGCCTTACCCTCGGCGAGGAGGAGCTCGGGGTTTGGGGGCGGGCCGAAGAGCGCGTTTACCCTCACGGTCGATCCCCGCCCGCCCGACGCGTGTGACCGCCTCGCCTTGACGATCGCCTCATGGAACGCGGAGCATCCTCGAAGCGCCGTCGATCGGCTCGCGCTGACGTGCGCCGCGGCCACCGGGGCACGGCCGCGGGGGCGCGGGGACCGGCTCGCCGACGAAGTGGGCGCGATCAGCGACGCGTGCGTGGCGGCGAACATGTCGATCGCACCACCCTTCCTGCGTGTCGCGTGTCGCGAAGTGCCGATGCCCGCGGATAAGAGGTAATATCAGTTGAACCAGGTTTAGTGCTAACTCTTATTTGATTTCGCGCCTGTTGCTCTCGTAGAGGTCTAAACTCGTGTCTCGTACAACAAGGGGTGAGCATCTCTAACCGCATCTCTAACCGCATCCCCCACACTCCGTCCCCTGCCCTCCCATCAACGGCCCGGGCTTCAGAACCGCCGCGAGCTCCTCCCGGCGCCGACCCCCATGGCTCCGCCGCCGCCGCCCCCGTGGCTCCCGTCGAGCCCCGCGGCGTCGAACCTCGACTGCATCGCGTCCATCTCCGCCATCCCCTTCGTCATCGTCGCCAAATACGCGGTGAGCAAGCAGTCGTTGTACTCCCGTAGCATGTCCGCGCGAAGCCGCGCGTCGCCCCCGCCCTTGGGCAGCGATTTGACTAGCGCAGCCGCGGCTCTCATGGTCGCTCTGTCCGGAACCGCTTCTCCCGCGTCCACCGCCTTTAGGTAACCCAAGATGGCCTCCACCCGCGCATTGAGCTGCTCCGTCGCGTTGCCGAACGTGCGGAGGTGCGACACGAACTGCCCAGTCAGTGATGCCTCGGAGTCCTCCGCCCTGGCCACGCTGTCCGTCGCGATGCGCTCAATCTCCGTCGTCTCGATGGCGTATTTTGCTATGGCGTAGTTTGCCGTGGGCGATCCGTCCTCTCCGATGCAGACGACGGCTTCCACGAGGTCGATGGGGAGCTTGGCGCCGCGGATCTTGGTCTGGCGGCCGGCGCTGATGCCGTCCTCGTCGCCTGCGCCGTCCATCGCGATCCTGAACGGGTCGAATATCAGGTACACGGGCGCCTCGCTCACGTCGCAGATGGATTTGTGGATGGCGAGATCGTGGCCACTGTGGTCGACGGCTTGGCCGGTGGAGTACCATCCGACGACGTCCAGCTTTGGGTACACCGTCTTGTACCGAACCTTCTGCTGCTCGAGGTACTCGGCGTCCACGACCACCTTATTCGTGCCCTCCTCCGGGGTCCAGGTGAGCTCGAAGGAGTTGCAGATCTCCAAGTCGAGGTTGCCCTCTTGCATCCCGAGGAGGCACCCGAGCACCCTCGGTGGTTCCTCCTCGGGCGCGAGCTGCGCCTTGAAGCGGACGTAGTGGTCGGAGATGTTGACCAGCGCCAGCGGATGCAGCTTGTAGGCCTCCATGGCGATCGAACCCTAGTGCTACTCTCGTTCGTCGCGCCCTCCGCACTGAAAATCAACAACGGAGCTCCAACTTTTTCAAGTCGAGACTCAGGCGCGGGTAAAAACTTGACCTAAACCGCGGCGCGATCTGGGCGCTCACAACGACCGACGCGGCGAGGTAGATCGACCTTCCGCTCCAGCACAGCCGCCGACTGACAGTCAGCGAGCTACACCCCTTCGTTTGGAGGGCACCACCAGGGCAAAGACCCGCAGCTTCGCTCGATCGTCGAAGCGCTCGGCGGATCGTTTGGAATTCTATTTGGGAATTCTTCAGGTTGAAGCGCGTTTGAAGGCTTCCGGGCTGCGTGGACCATGCTTCCCCTTTCGCTGCTGAAGACCTCGCAGGGCCATCCGATGCTGGTGGAGCTCAAGAACGGCGAGACGTACAACGGCCACCTGGTGAGCTGCGACACGTGGATGAACGTGCACCTCCGCGAGGTGATCTGCACGTCCAAGGACGGCGACAGGTTCTGGCGCATGGCCAACTGCTACGTGCGGGGCAACACGATCAAGTACATCTGCGTGCCCGACGAGGTCATCGGGCTGGTGCAGGATGAGAACCTTAAGAAGTCCCAGATGAAGCCACAGATGGGCGGCAGGGGAGGACGGGGCGGCCGAGGACGAGGCGAAGGCGGTCGCGGGAGGGGAGACGGCGGCCGCGGCGGTAGAGGAGGCAGGGGCATGTGAGAAGAGGGCGGGAACTAAAGCGACTCGCGACGGGCGCTTCGGGGGAGTTTTTTTTTGAAGATCCACCGGGAGCCCGACTCTTAGCTAGACGCGGTTGTGAACGTAAGTGTGAAATGGCTATGACAGCGTTGCATGACAAAAGTTTGATCTCTGAGGAATCCTCCCGCCCCCGCCCCCGCTTATTACTAGACTCAGAACCCGAGCAGACCCCCTATCTTGTCGGTCTTGTTCTTCGCCACCAGGTACAGCGCCCACCCGCCCACGAGGTAGTCGATCGTCCACAGAATCGACTCGAAGAAGGTCCAGAACACCCAGAACCCGCTCAGCTTGTCGGACTCGCTCGCGCGCTTCACGTTGGTCCAGCCGTAATAGTTTGCGCCGCCGACGATACTGGCGATGAAGAAAAAGATGATGAAGAGCACCTGCAGGCCGAGGTAGTAGTCCGTCAACCGCCCGTTCTTCGTCGCCAGGCCTTTGTACGCCTTGTAAAAGGCGTACATGCCGACGATGCTGTAGATGATCAGGTTGAAGATTGCGTAGATCAGGTGCACCCCTTTCAACTTGAGCCCCCCGCACGCCAGCACGAAGGTGCCGAAGCAGTTCACGCAGAAGGTGGAGCACGCCATCAGGTAGCTGAGATGCGCGATGCGCACCGCGAACCGCGCGTTGACGTCCTCCACGTCGTCCAGGTTGTAGTGGAGCACCCTGAGGTACGGGGGGTAGTTGTAATCCTCCCAGTCAACCTGAGATTTGGCCTCCGCGCGCCTCTCTTTGTACCCCCTGATTTGGCTGTTCACCGCGGTCGACGCGATGGTCTTCAGCGCCGCGCCGCTGACCATGGTCGCCATCGTTCGCGAGCTCCGATCCTCGAGCCCCTAAACCCCACGCGACGTCGTCCAGTCGTCAGCCCTTCCTCCGCTCTGTCGGAGAGGTGAAAAAAAAACGAGGATTCGGGCGCGTGCCCTTCCGTCGTCCAGACGCGCGTCCGAAGGCGCGGCTACGCTGAGATCTCGCCCGGGATCCGGTCGCAATGTCGCGGCGTCGCTTACCGCGCGAGGTGTCGAGGTCTCGATCGCCGCGGCCGACCGCGCGCGATGTTGTCTGCTCTAGAACACGCGAGCGGGCTCGGAGCTACCAGTACCTACCTAACGCTATTATTTGAAGATTCTGCGAACCGTCGTTTCCAGTTTAATTTCCCCATATAGATGCCCCCAACGGCAGGGGAACCGAGAAGTTTGTTTTCGTGTTTCCAGGAGAAAGGAGAAGGAGCTCTTCCTGAGAAACAGCGAAGTGGACGAGACAGTCATCGCACGCGCGCCGCTTGACACCGTCGAGTCGCGCGACACGACACGGTCGCGACGAACCGTAAGGTCCGTGGATACACCCACCACGCACGTACCTCCCGCGCGCGCAGCGAAACGACGCGCCCGCGAGAAGAAAAGTCTTAATTGAGAAGCGCAGAATTGAGAGGGAACATGGCTGAGGAACCCGAGGTCGTGCCGGAGGGCACCGAGCTGCCCCCGGGCACTAACAAGCTGTACCAGAACACGTACAGGCAGAAACCCGAACAATTCGGAGAGGTGCGTTCCGCCCTTAGTCGTCGATGCCCCACCCCACATCCGCCCCCCCCCGCCACTGTCACACCACCCGTTTAGGAACGACGCGTGAGTTCACTGGAACCAGACGGACGATCGATCTGACGCCACCCCCACCGTCTCCATCCACCACAAACAGGGCTACAAGTTCATGAGGGGTCCCGTGCAGAAGATTCTGACGGATACCATCAAGGAGAAGATGGAGGGCACGACGTACGACCCGCTGAGGAGCGCGCAGACCGCCAAGGAACTGGCGGACGTGATCAAGGAACGCGTGAAGAACCTCGGGTACAGCCGGTACAAGCTCATCGTGCAGGTCACCGTGGGGGAAAAGACGGGGCAGGCGCTTCGGCTGGCGTCCAGGTGCCTGTGGGATACCTCCACGGATAACTTCGCCAGCGACTTTTACGAGAACGCCAGCGTGTACTGCGTCGGGATGGTGTTCGGCCTGTACTACGAGTAGGCTCTGTCATCAATGGAAGCGATAAATGTGTCAATTGCCAAATGGATGTCACCGCCGCCAAACTACCTAGATGGTCCGTCCATCACACCGTCTCGGGCTCGGCGCCGCGCCCAAACACCGACAACCCGATCCAAACCGTCCCAACCACCACGCACGCGCACGCGCTCACCGCTTTCAAGATCCGCTGGACTTTCGCTCCGTGCCTCGCGCCCAGCCCGCTGGTGACCTCCCCGTACAGCGCCGCGAACCCGCCCATCGTCGCCACCGTCGCGACGCAAAAGCCGAAGAAGTATCCAAACACGAGAGGTGTCTCACGCAGCGCCACCGCGGGTAAGACACCTAAGATCGCGCCCGGGCCGGCGGCGCCGTGGACCACGCCGACGCTGACGGCGCAGAGGGACCGCCAATGATGGCTGTGCGAGTCCGATGCCTCGTCGTCGCCTTCCTTTCCCGCTCGTCCCGGGTCCCTCTTCTTCACCGCGGTGTTCCCATCGCGTGTGTCCCTCTCGTCATCGTCCCTCTCGTCATCTGAGTCCACGAACAGCGCGCGTTTCACGCTCGTGTCGCCCCGCTCCAAGTCGCCCAGACTGCCGTACCTCGTCGACGAAACCGAGGCTTCTGACGCATCTCGCGTAACCCGAGACGCGTCCCATAGTCCGTACGCCCCGAGGCCGATCATCAGCAGCCCGACCACCACCCCCATGTACTCCTCCACCCCTCGCACGCTCGTCTTGTCCAGCTCCGCGCTCGCGATGAGCACCGCGGCGAAGACCGCGAGAAGGCCGACGCAGTGCCCCATCCCCCATCTTATTCCCAGGTGCCACGCGGTCCATCGGTCGTTCCCGCTGGACAGCATGGCGACCGCGCTGAGGTGATCCGCGCCGGTCACCACGTGTATCACCCCCATCACGAGACCGCCGGCGAGTGCGGCGATCCACGTGTCGGGCTTTAAGCCCTCATCCAGCCCCATCGCGTCGGATGCGGGCGCCCACGCGCCGTCTCTACTGGGGGAGTTACACTTTCCGGCCCGTGTTCAGAGCTGACGGCACGAAGGCGACTGGGAGGCGACGAAGAAATCCATAACAACGATGGAAGGGGACTCGGTGCAGTCCCCGTCCGGGGACGAGGCGACGCCCTCGACCCCGGCGGCGACGGTCCGGCCCGTGCGGACCAGCCCGATGGCCTCGGACCCGCGAGATACCCCCAAAACCCCGGACTCGGCATCCTCGACACGGTCGCTCGGTCGGGGGATATCGAGCCTCATGCTGAACGAGATGGGCGGGCCCGTCAACAAGGAAGGGGAGGCTGGGGAGGTGGACGTGGAGATTGAACGAGCCGTGGCGATGGACGCCGACGACGATGACGGCGCCGCGGACGCGAACGATCCGTCGCGATCGCCCGGGACTGAGCGTGGGACCCCCACGCGCGGCGACGAAAGCGTTGGTCCCCATGAGAAGAGCCAGAGCCCTCACGCACGACCCGAGGACGTATCCGACGAGGTCGACGCGCTGGTGGCCGCCGCCGTAGACAAGGGCGTCGGCGTCGCCGCGCACACGCTGAAGGATGCGATGGTATCCGCGCGGACCGTAGAAGGCGGCGGGGGGCGCGCGGCGGACGCCATGGCGCGCGCGCTCGCGGACTCCCTGCTCGCGAGGATGATGCCCGGGTCCGCCGCCGTCGACGCCTCCCTCGTACCCGTGGGAGACGACACGTGCGCGGACGTGTCGTCACCAGCGAGCTCCATGGATCGTCACGATGACGCGGATATGTCGGTGGTGGAGATGTCGGAGTCGGCGTCGCGGTGCAGCCCGCGCGCGGTGCTCCTCGCCGCGGAGGTTCTGCCCCGCATGCCGACCGACTCCGACTCGACGTCGACGTCCAAACCCGGACCGAGGCTACGCTTAATCCGCGGCGTGTTCCACACCCTTCGCGCTCGTATGGGCAATTGCCTCGGGGCGGCGAAGGTTGGGGTGTTTCCCGCGCTCGTCAGGGCGCTCGCGGACCACATTATCAACACGAACGACGATGAATCGGACGAATCGGGACCCGGTGGAGCGGAATACTTTTACGTCGGCGAGGAGTTTAAGATTTTACGGCGGTGCGCTCGGCTGGTCGCGGCACATCACATGCCGGTCGGCCACCTCCGGATGTGGCTCGCGACGTGCGCGTCGCTCGCGGGTCCCGGCCGCGGCGCCATGCTTCACGAGCTCGACGCCGCGCTCGCGCTGCCGCAGAGCCGAGGCCCGTCGCGGATGTTCCAATTGGACGGTGAGAACAGCGGGGTGCTGGGCGCGAGCGTCGGCGGTCCTTGGCCGTTCAACGACGGCGGTTTCGCGGTGGTGACGTGGGTGTACCTGGAAACCACGCGCGGGTCCGACGACTCCGCGGCGCACGCGGCGACGGTGGCGTCCCACGCGGCTGCCTCGAGCGGTCACGACGTGGGCCCCGTCGCGGCGGCGGCGGCGGCGGCGGCTGCGTCCGGCCACGAAGAGGATCACATGCCGCGGCTGTTCTCGTTCGTATCCGCGGAGGATGGGGGCAACGCGGGGGTGGAGGCGTATTTCCACGGGCGGTACCTGGTGCTCGAGGCGACGGGCGGATCTGTCGAGGTTGGCGGACTCGGGACGAAGAGGACGGCGAAGGTCGCAGCGCCATTCACCCACGCTTTCAAACTGAAGCGTTGGACGTGCGTCGGCGTCGAATACTCCGCCAAAGGGACCCAAAGCGAGGCGCGGCTGTACATCGACGGCGTGCCCGTGGAGACGCGGCGGGTTACCTTACCTCACGTGTACGGGTCCTTAGGGTTCTGCTGCGTAGGGACGAACCCGCCCGCCGCGATGGCGGGGCTGCAGCGTCGCCGGCGACAGTGCTCGCTCTTCGGAGCGCTCGGACCGGTGTACGTGTTCAACGAGCCAATCGGCGCACGCCACGTGTCTCAGCTCAGCGCGCGGGGCGGGACGTACGTCCCCGGGTACGGGACGAGCACCGAGGGCGGGCTCGACGGCGGTGACGATTCATCTTCCGGCGGCGGCGGGGGCGCGAATACCCTCGGAGGTAAAAAAATCGCGAGGGGGTTCCAACTCGCGAACGCGGCGGCCAAGGCGGTCGTCAAGGCGGCGTCGGACGGCGTGAAGAAGATCGACCAGCGTGCGGCGCGGGGCCTCGGGCTGACCTCCGCGAAGGACGGCGACGACGGCGAGGGGGAGGAGACGGACGACGGGACGGATTCGGTTAAAAAGTCGGGGGCGAGCGATTTCAACGAGGAGTGGGCCCGGCTCGACCTCGAGCTCGCGCCCGCGCTGCTGCAGCTGATGCATCCCGCGGCGGCGTCCGCGGGCGACGCGTCACTACCCGGCGACCGACGCGTCCCGGACCTATCCCCGGCGAACATGGGTGGACGTGGCGATCGCAACGGGTCCCTTCTCGGCTCGGCGAAGGTCGTCACTCGAGCCCCGCCTCACGAGTCGCTGTGGGCGGTGGCGCCGGGGGGACCCGCGGCACTCCTCCCGCTCGCGTGCCCCGCGCTCTGCTCCAAGACGTTCACGCCGAGGCGCCTGCGCGCGGACGGCAATGACGAGCGCGCGCGTCGCGCGGCGGCGGCGGCGGCGGCGCTCGCGCCCGCGCTCGGCGTCTTGGCGCGAGCCGGGGATGGCGGCGCCGACGTCGCGACGTTGGACGCGCTCGCCGCGGTGGACGCGCCTCGGCTCATCGCGCTCGTGCTCCCTTCCGCGCTGGACGCGATGCGGCGGGTGCATGCGTCATCGAATGGGGGGAGTCAACACGGACACGGGGGAGTCGACGGCGGGACCGGCGCGGATTGGGTGGATTGCATACTCGGAGCCGAGACGAGTCTGGACGTCGCGGAGGTGGCCGTGGTCGAGGCACTCGAGCGGCTGCTCGAGGCGGCGCGGGACCACCGCACCTTACGCCGACAGCTGTGCACGCACCTCTTCCTCTCGTTCGAGCCGTGGACGGGCGGCGGGGGAGTCAACGGCGGCGGGGGTGTCGAAGGGGGCGGGGGCGTCGGCGTCGGCGCGCCGGCTATGCGTCGGGTGATCCGCGCCGTCGCCGCCTCATCGCACGCGGAGGGCGGAGCCGCTCTTCGCGAACTGTGCGGGGTGACGCGTTTGTTGGATTCCGCGGCAACCTACCTGTCACCGACGGAGAGCGCGTTCCACGCCGGCGCGCTCAACCGACTCGACGGCGACGCGGCGACGGGAGGGTCGGCGATACGAAACTCTCTCGCCGACGATGAATTGGAAGCCGCGTCGACGGCGAAGGGGTCAGTGCGCGACGCCGCGACCGAGGATAAACTCGCGTTGATGGATGAGCTGGTCGCCGCGGTGTCCACGCTCGTGCACGGCGGCCAGTCACACAGCGGCGCCGCGGAAGAGACGGCGACGTCGCTGGTTGGCTTCCTCTCCGGGTGTAAGTGTCCGCATTTGTGCGCGCGGGTGGTGTCGCTGTCGGCGGGGCTGCTCGCGGCTCCCAACGCGGATCGAGCCGAGGCGTTCACCCGCGCGTTCGTGAGGGCGGGCGGCGTGGAGGTTTGCCTCGCGCTCATTCGCGCCGCATCGCTGAACCAACCGCCCGACGAACCCGAATCCAGTCCGGATGACGTCATACTTCCCCAGCCGCCCTGTCAGCGTTTACAAGGGTACAGGGACCTCGTCGCCTCGTGCGTGAAGACACTTGGGAGGCTGGTCGCGAGGGGTGAGGCTGAGGTGGCGGGCGCGACGTCGGCACTGATCGAACGCGCCGTATGTCACTGTCTCCTCCGAGCGCCGACTTCGTTGCTCTCCGAGAACGTCTACGACGCAGCCATGCGAGCCGCGCTTGACAACGGAGGAGCCATCGGGCCGACGCCGTGCCTAGATACACGTACACACTCCTCCGATCTCTCCGGCGAGAACGGGAACACCGATCGGTCCTCGCGCGGCGCGGAGGCGTTCGCACGTGAAATATCGCTGAGCGCGTCGCCCGTCAGACTCGGGTCGCCCGCGTTCGGTATCCTCGGCGCGGCGCTGTCCGTGATCCATCGCGCTCCGCTGGACACGCGGCGGCGATGCGTCCGCGACCACTTCGCGCTCGCTTGTGCCCACGCCGATAACCGATCGGCGATCAACGCGTCGCCCGAGTGGCCGGCGTGGTTAGTGAAGACGCTGAGCGTGTCCACCGAAGACGAGGAGATCACCGCGCTGGGCGGTGACCTACTCGACGTGCAGGCGCGGCACGCCATGCGGCGGCGCGAGGGTTGGCGCGTTGTCGAATCTGTGATTGTCGCCTTCCGGGAAGTTTCCGGATCGAGTTCCGGCGCACTGAACAGGATGCTGATTAACCTGGCGGCGTTCGCGGGCGCCGAGCTGCGGGGAAGTCTCGGCGCGAGCGGGTCCGTCGGAGGTCTGCTACGGAAGAAGGGCGGGCCCGGGCATAAGTCGCGAGTCAGTCGAACTCGGGAGGGCGGGAGTTTTGGGTCGAAGGATTTTGGGGAGACCTCGCTGGATGAGCTCTTGCGTTTGGATCCTGCGGCGACGACGCGGGACAACGCGACGGCGCTGATGAGGCTCGTGCTGGACCACCTGCGTCGAACTCCGTGTGAGGGTGGAGACTTGGAGTTGTCCAGCAGCTCAAGTCTGCCGTTGCTGAGAGCGTCTCTGAGCGCAGTTGAGCTGCTGATCAACTCGGACGGATCTTTGGGTCAAATCGAGGGCGGCGTCGACGCGGACGCGCCCGGTGATGTGGATGCCCCAGCAACGCGTCACTCTCTGCTGTGTCTGGCGCTCACGACCGCCCGAGAGGAGGCGAACGCGCTCGACGAAGAAGGCCTTCCGGGCGCGAACGAAGTCGACGAAAAAGAAGCCGTTCCGGTCGTTCCGGCTTCCGTGGCTGACGCCGTTTGTGAACCGTCGCGCGTCTCCCCAGTCTCGGCGCTCGCGTTTCAATCACGCGCGGTGTGGGGCGTCGGCGCGGACACGCCGCTGGGCAGGGCCATGTCCGCCGTGCACCACATCACGGCCTTCCACTTGCGTCTCGACGGCGACAACGACGCGGCGGCCGCGATGGCCGCGATAGGCGCCCTCTACGACGAGGTTCGACATTGCGCTCGCGCGATGAGTCGCACGAGTGAGTCACGTAAGATCCCGTCGCACGCGCGCGCCGTGACGGCGTACCTCCTCGCGCTCGTGGGACGATGGAGGGAACACGTCATCGCCGAGTGCTCCACGGGAGAGTCCCGCGGGACTCTCGAATCCGCCGCCGCCGCGAGCGCCGCGCTCGGCGACCCGAACGCGATCCGCGACGTCTTATCCACGAGCACGCGCGTCGCAATGAACACCTTGTGCACCGCGCCGTGGAGTTTAGCGTTGGGAAGCCCCGCGATCGCCGCTCGTCTCGTGGAGGCTCGCGACGGTGTCGGCGACGGGGAAGACGCGCTCGGACCCCGCGCTTCGCGCTCGAGGTCATCGGCGGCGGCTCACGCGTATAACTTGAGGGAAGAGTCCCGGCTCGCGTTCGAGCGTTCGTGGGAGGACCCCGGCGGTTCATCTTCCGAAGCCGCCGTCGCGACGGGAACCGCCGGGGTCGCCGCGAGGTGGCGCAGGCTCGGGTACGACGCCGCCTCGAGGCGTTCGATGGCGTCCGCGGCGCACCGGGCTGGTTTTAGGTACTCAACGAAAGCGTGGCGGGTCTACGCCGAGTGCCTTCTCGACTCGAACGCGTTGTTCGCGCGGCTTCTACCGCCCAAGGGTCCCGATGACGACCCAGGCGGCGGGTGGACGCACTCGGCGCTGTGCGTCGGCGCTTCGGAGACGGCGCGGCGGCGGCGGTACCGTCTGCGGATGAGCCACGCCGTCGTGACCCGCGGAAGAACCTCTCCCGCGGCGACTGAAACGGCTAAAACGGCTGACGGCGGCGGTTCAGTCGTGGTGGCGTCATCCTCGGAGGGGGTGATCGAGGATCAAAAGCCGCGGTTGCCGTTCACGGGCCGAGATTTCGGCGATGAGCCGGACCTACCCGACGCGGAGAAGGAGGGCGAGGTTGACACCGGGGAGAACGACGAATTAAACGGTAAGTCACCGTCCGAGTCATCCGCCGCCCGAGTCATCGAGCGCGACCACGACATGATGATCGCCGCGGCGGCGGCGGCGGCGGCGGCGGCGGCGGCGGCGCTCGGCAAAGGGGAGGAGAGCGGATCGCTGATTTTACAGTGCGACGCCGAGCTGGTGACGCCGACGGGCGTCGTGAGCGGCCGGCTCCTCGTCACCACCCGGGACTTGACGTTTCAGCAGGTGAAGCCGTCCAAGGGAGATGAAAGCACTTCAGACGAAAGGACTTCAGAGGACCCGATGGAGGACCACCCCTTCGTTCCCCCCGACGACGACCCGCACGCGAAGGAAGATCCCGGGTCGGGCGGGATCGTCTGGTGGTGGCCGCTCGACTCCCTTCGCGGCGTGCAGACCCGGCGCTACCTCCTCCGCGGAAGCGCCCTCGAGATTTTCCTCCTGGACCGCAGGGCTTATTTCTTGGATCTCAAGACGCAGGCGCAGCGGACGCGCGTGTACAGCACGGTCGCCGGCCTTAGGCCCAAACACTGCGGTGCGTTCCTCGAGATTGGAAACTCATCCCCGGAGGCGCTGTTTCGCCGGAGCGACATCACCGCGCGGTGGTGCCGCCGGGAGATGAGTAACTTTGACTACATCATGGCCCTCAACACTTTGGCGGGGCGGACGTACAACGACATCACCCAGTACCCGGTGTTTCCCTGGGTCATCGCCGATTACGAGTCCGAGGTTCTTGACCTGACGAACCCACGGACGTATCGAGACCTCGGGAAACCCGTCGGGGCGCTGAGTGAACGACGGCTGGAACGGATCAAGGAGCGCTACGACGCCTTCGACGACCCTGAGATTCCCAAGTTTCACTACGGCAGCCACTACAGCAGCGCCGGTATCGTGCTGTTCTACCTGCTCAGGCTCGAGCCGTTCACCACCTTGGCGCACCAGCTGCAGGGGGGTAAATTCGACCT
>MDSX01032717.1_pt1 | contig 17174 bp, 14 predicted proteins | sample 811141 | NCBI WGS metagenome assembly MDSX01 (sample SAMN05326642, study PRJNA326480) | marine metagenome | isolation source: seawater | place: Atlantic Ocean: South East | collected 2010 | reverse complement strand
TAGCAACTAAATTGTAAACCTCAGAAATGCCTTCTTGTTGAATTATTTTGCGCACTTTATCTGGGTCTGTGGCGTCTAATTCATAGCATGGCGTTAATAGGTTTTTTATCTGGATATCTGAAGCGATAACCTGATCCACTCCTCTTCTTGCGCGAAGTTCTTCGACTAATTCTGTGCCAATTTGTCCAGCGGCACCAATAACAAGGGTTTTATTCATATGTCAAATGTAAACATCAATTTCCGCTACAATTAAAGCTTTTGTGAAAAATGCCCGAACTAGATATCGAATCCCTATACTCGATTGAATTTATACCTTTGTTGTTATGGATTATAAATCACCCAAAATAATTCTGCATAATAAACTAGATCGTGAGACTCTGGAGAAAAAGCTTGAACAAGAGTCTTTCATCAGAAAAACTATATCATTTTATAGATATACAGAAATTATAAATCCCCAAGAGTTTCGTGATTTATTATATAAAAAATGGTCTGATTTAGACTGCCTTGGGCGAGTTTATATAGCTAAAGAGGGTATAAATGCTCAGATGAGTGTGCCTAATCAAAATTGGGAAGCATTTGAAGAGCAACTTAATAGCTTTAAAGAACTAAAAAATATTTCGATAAAAATTGCAATTGAAGACAATGGGAAATCCTTTTTAAAATTAAGTATGAAAATTAGGAAGCAAATTGTTGCAGACGGTCTCTCCATGAACGACTATGATGTCACGAATGTAGGAAATCACTTAGATGCAAAATCTTGGAATGAATTAATGAACAATAGTGAAAGCATAGTGGTGGATATGCGTAATCATTATGAGAGTGAAATCGGACATTTTAAGGAATCTATTCTGCCAAGATCCGAGACATTTAAAGAGGAGCTTCCAGAAGTGCTGAAATTACTTAAAGGGAAAAAAGAAAAGCCGATAATGTTATATTGCACTGGTGGAATACGTTGTGAAAAAGCCTCTGCTTTTTTAAAACATAATGGTTTTAGCGATGTAAATCAGTTACATGGTGGTATTATTGATTATGCTCGACAAGTTGGAATGAATGGTCTTGAAAATAAATTCCAAGGAAAGAATTTCGTCTTTGATGAACGCATGGGAGAATCGATTTCATCAGATGTGATTTCAAATTGTCATCAATGCGGAAAATCGAATGATACTCATGTAAATTGTGCTAATAAATCATGCAATTTACTTTTCATTCAATGCAAAAATTGTCAAGACTTAATGGAAAACACTTGCTCGGATGAATGCAAGGAAATTATCAATTTACCGGAGGAAGATCAAGTTATTCTTAGAAGAAAGAGCGGGTTAGAAAAAAAGGCTAAAAGATTCTTTCGATCACATTTAAATAAAAAATAATAGCCATGTTATATCATAAATTGGGTTCAGTCCCTCCGAAAAGACATACAATTCATGAAAAACCCGAGGGAGGCATTTATTATGAACAACTTTTTGGGACCGAAGGGTTTCATGGTCTAAGTTCTTTGTTATACCATACTCATCGTCCGACTATGATTTCATCATATGGTGAAACCATTGATCTTAAACCAAAAGCAGCGATTGAAAATAATATAAAGAGCAGAATGCTAGAAGGTTTTAATATTATACCCAAGGATGATTTTTTAAAAGCTCGGACCCCAGTTCTATTCAATAATGACGTTCAAATAGATATTGCTTCGCCAAAAAAAGGAACAATAAATTATTTCTATAAGAATTCCGATAGTGATGAAATATTATTTATTCAAAAAGGCTCAGGAGTTTTAAAAACTCTTTTTGGAGAGTTGAAATTTAACTATGCAGACTATGTAGTAATACCAAGAGGGACAATTTATAAAATTGAATTTGATACTTCAGATAATAAACTTTTATTCATTGAGAGCAAATCTCCAATTGTAACTCCAAAGCGTTATAGAAACGAGTTCGGACAGCTACTAGAGCATTCTCCATATTGCGAAAGAGATATAAAGTTACCTGAAAAATTAGTCTCTCATGATAGTCTTGGAAATTACTTAATAAAGGTGAAAAAAGAAAAAAAATTACATGAAATATATTATGCAAGTCATCCTTTTGACGTCGTTGGGTGGGATGGGTATTGTTATCCTTACATATTCTCAGCTTTGAATTTTGAGCCTATCACGGGAAGGATTCATCAACCTCCTCCTGTCCATCAAACATTTGAGGGAAATAATTTTGTGATCTGCACATTTGCTCCTCGTCTATATGATTATCATCCAAAATCAATACCAGCACCATATAATCATAGTAACATTGATTCTGATGAAGTTCTATATTATGTAGATGGTGATTTTATGTCCAGGAATCATGTCGAACACGGCTTTATAAGTTTACATCCCGGTGGCATTCCACACGGACCCCATCCAGGAGCTTATGAAAGATCTATCGGTCAAAAACAAACCTCTGAACTCGCGGTCATGATTGATACCTTTATGCCTTTAAAAGTAACTCAAGCAGCTTTAGATATAGAGCTTAAAGATTATTGGAAATCTTGGCTCGATTGAAATCAAAAAACTCTAAACAAAATCATGAAATACGATAGCACTTCACTAAAACTGCCAATTGAGAATCTAGAAGCAGAAGATTTCCTACCGTTAAACGGTACGGATTATATAGAATTTTATGTTGGTAATGCAAAGCAATCTGCGCACTATTTCAAAACTGCTTTTGGTTTCCAAGATCATGCTTATTCTGGCTTAGAAACTGGTTCAAAAGAAAAGACTTCATATGTTTTAAAACAGGATAAAATAATTATTGTCTTAACGTCATCACTAACTACTAAAAGTCACATTAATGATCATTTAATAAAACATGGTGACGGAGTTAAAAACATAGCCATATGGGTTGATGACTCTAAAAAAAGTTGGGAAGAGACTACTAATAGAGGTGCTGAATCAGCATTCAAGCCATACAGTATAGAGGACGAAAATGGAAAAATTGTTCTCTCGGGAATTAAAGCTTATGGCGATACTGTTCATATTTTTATTGAGCGATCAAAATATAAAGGTGTCTTTTTACCTGGTTTTACCTCGTATACTTCTAGGTACCAACCCGAAAATACTGGTTTGAAATTCATTGATCATATGGTAGGCAATGTAGGATGGAATGAAATGAACACATGGGTCAATTATTATAAGAATGTTATGGGCTTTGCACAACTAGTTTCATTTGATGATAAAGATATTTCAACAGAATATACCGCATTAATGTCAAAAGTGATGACTAATGGAAATGGACGAATCAAATTCCCTATAAATGAGCCCGCAGAAGGCCGAAAGAAATCTCAAATTGAGGAGTATATTGATTTTTATAATGGTGCTGGAGTTCAACACTTAGCACTCGCGACTAATGATATCATAGATACTGTAAGCAAACTGAGCAAAAGGGGTGTTGAGTTCCTTCAAGTCCCAAAATCCTATTATAATGATGTTGTGGATCGAGTGGGGGAAATTGATGAAAACATCAGCCCCTTGAGTGAGTTGGGTATTCTTATTGATCGAGATGAGGAAGGTTATTTATTACAAATATTCACAAAACCTTTAATGGATAGACCAACTGTATTTTTTGAGATCATTCAAAGAAAAGGCGCCAAGTCATTTGGGAAGGGCAATTTTAAAGCGTTATTTGAGGCAATCGAAAGAGAACAAGAAAATCGAGGTACGCTATAAACTGATTTACAGATTTAAGAACATAATCAGATTTAACTGATCACGACTGGAAAAACTTAAAAATTGATTCATATAACCCAACTCGAGGTTAATCCCTTCTGATAACTTATATCCGAGGCCTCCATAAAGTCGATTTCTATCAAAAAAACCCTCTTCGAGACTGAGAAAAATCTCATTATAGCCTGATAAATAAAATCTATTGTCCCTGCCTATCTTGAGCGGGAGCCTTGCATTTAAAAAATAGCGGAAGCGTATTTTAAATTCTGGCTCTTTAAATCTCTGTTCTAGTCGGAATCTATGACTTAACTTAAGACAATTAACTGTTTGTTTTAAAATATATTGTTGAAATATTCGATGCTCATTGACAAGATTTTTCTCATCTAATTCATTATAATTCTGTGATGAAATATAACCATAGCCCAAGAGTAAATTTTGGTTTTTATCCCTGAAAGTATAGCCCATTCCAGTCCTAAGTAAAAGCTGCTCCAAGTCGCCAAAAGCATTATAATTTCGATTCTGAATCTCATGATGCCAATTCCAATTTTGACTTATTTTTTTACTTCCAATATAGATCAACCAATTCCCAAGATCACTATCCTGAGCACCTGCAGGGTTTGGCGTAAAGGCCAAAAAGCAAGCTAATCCACAAAACAAATGTCTTAACTCGAGATTCATACTTTCTAACTTTAGAAAAGCAAACTTAAAAATATTGTTATCAGTGATACCTCTAAACAATTGCTACCAGCCATATATAACAATGATATTCTCTTCATACAAATTAACACCGAAGCAAGCACTGAAATTTATATCTCAATAAGTATTGATATTTTTATCAGATCAAGTAAATATTAACAAGAAATACATGAACTTGGATCACTATCCATGGCTATAAGGAAATGATGAATGGTGAAGGTCAATTTTTAACTTCTGATTAACTAATTTATATCCAAAAGTATACTCGACTTTAGCTTCATTGTTATCAAGATCCGTGAAAAAATAGTTACCCATTGCAATCGCACGATTATCTTCCAAAATAAAGTTTGAATTTTCAAATCTTACATTCGTCCATGGCTGAATTGCAAACCCTTTATCTTCATTGCATACACGGTTATCTCCTGCAATAAAATATGATAAAGCATCCGCTTTTGAAGGTCTAAATTGCTCTATTTCACATTTTGTGGGCTTAAATAACACGGCCCCTAGATCAAAACCATAAAGTTCATCTAAAAACTCACTTGTAAAGTCTTCACAATGAGATCTTTGACCCTTTAATGAGCCTATTTTAACCACGCCTTTACCCCATAAGTTTTGCGCTTGAATTACGTCTTCCTTAGTTATCATTGACTAGTCTTATTTTTTTGTTATTGAAAATGTTTCCTAATTAATCGGCGTTTTAAATTCAAAAATAATACCATTATAATATTCTCCAAAAAATTAAATATTACTTTCTGAATGTATTTTAGTCATAGCTCGTCTATAGTTGTCTATGGAGACAAAATAATTTGGATCTTCTAATACATTCACATCACATATTTTTTCTGCTTTTTTAATCAATTTTACGCAATCGGGAGAAAGGTGACGTAAATGAATTGACTTACCATTGTTAAGGTATCTATCTGCTAATTTATTTAACGCCTCAATCGCTGATTGATCCACAACTTTAGATTCTGCGAAATCTACTACCACTTCTTTAGGATCGTTTTTTACATCAAACTTGGAGTTAAATAAATTGATCGATCCAAAAAACAAAGGGCCAAAAATTTCGTAATGCTTGATTCCATGTTTATCAATATGTTTCCTTGCTCTTATCATTAAAGCATTCTGCCAAGAAAATGCCAATGCTGAAATTACTACTCCCGAAATTACAGCAATGGCTAAATCAAAAAGAACAGTCATTGCAGTTACAATAATAATCACGATAACATCTGTCAAAGGGACTTTGTTCCAAATCTTTAACGAATTCCAAGCAAATGTTCCAATAACTACCATAAACATAACTCCCACCAATGCTGCTATGGGAATCATTTCAATATATGCAGAAGCGAAAAGAATAAAGCATAATAAAGCCAAAGCTGCAACGATTCCTGATAATCTTCCTCGACCTCCTGATTTAATATTTATTATTGATTGACCGATCATGGCGCACCCTCCCATTCCACCAAAAAGTCCATTTAAAATATTTGCTCCACCTTGAGCGATACATTCTCGATTCCCACTACCTCTGGTCTCTGTCAATTCATCAATAAGATTCAGTGTCATTAATGACTCGATTAAACCTATTGCTGCAAGAATTAAAGCATAAGGAATTATAAATTCCAGTGTCTGCCAATTCAATGAGATAAGAGGAATATTAAAACTTGGTAAGCCTGCTTTAATTCCTTTACCACCTCCTTCATTAATAAATGACTTTACTGAAAACGTGTCTATATCTCCGAGAATCACTATTGCTGAAACAAAGACAATAGCAGTTAATGCTCCTGGTATATTCTTCGTCAGTTTAGGTAAAAAAAACATAATTAACATTGTTAAAATGACCAGTCCAAGCATAATATAAAGAGAAGGTCCGGTAAGCCATTCTCCCTGGGTTTTAAACATCTCTAACTGGGATAAAAATATTACAATCGCTAAACCATTCACAAACCCCATCATTACTGAACTGGGTATCATTCGAACAAATTTACCCATCTTTAAAAATCCAGCTAAAGTCTGAAAAATTCCTGTCAAGATAAGAGTTGCAAATAAGTATTGTAATCCGATCAATTCCCCTCCAGAAGCCAAAGAATTACCCTCACTAACCAAGTGAACCATAACTACGGCCATTGCTCCTGTCGCTCCTGAAATCATACCTGGTCGACCTCCAAATATCGAGGTGAAAATTCCCATTATAAATGCTCCGTAGAGGCCTACTACTGGGGGTATACCTGCTACAAATGCAAAAGCAACAGCCTCTGGGACCAGAGCTAAAGCAACTGTTATTCCGGATAGAATATCATCCTTAATGGTCCCTTGAGACCTTTCAAAAAACTCAGTAATTATTTTCAATTTTACTTAAATTCGTTAGCGCGCGAAAGTAGTAATAATTGCTAACTCGTATAGCTATTCAAAGAATTATTTGATAAAAAAACATTTAAACTCGTTATGATATATTCCCAACTTCAATCTAATTGAAGAATTAATCTCCTTGAAGATTAACTGCATAATTCAGAAAGTTCCTCATAAAGCTGAATCAACTCTACATTATTGTATTCCTCCTGTGTCAAAGGCGAATTGTTATATTCATATTGCATTAACATTCTCACAAGCATCTGCATAAATTGTAAATCCGTTTGGATTTCATTTTGTATAGCTCTCTTATCTGATCCCTTAAATTGCGCATAAAACCTTAATTCATTTTCCATGATTTTTGAGAATTCATCAATATAATTTTTTGCTTTTTCTTTAGCGCCAGCCTTGTAATAACCCTCGATTAAATTCAAGAAAAAGTAATCATAACCCAACTTAGAAACAGGCATTTTTTCCATTGCAAAGTCTAACACCTTTAAAGCCTCTTCATTTCTACCTCGATTTGATAATTCTGATGCCAATCTTCCATAATTAATTCGCAAATTAAAAGTTGACCTTCTGACCGTTTCATCAAGAAAAACATTTGGTTTATCCATATTTCCAAAATTGAATTTACTTTCATCACCTTCAGGATTATACATGATAGACATCATTTTATCTGCATTAACTGACCCGAAATCAAATTGATTTCCAGAACCTTCAGTAGGTACCGGAACAAAACGATATGCTAAGCCTTCAAGTCTAAAATATTTTTGTAGCCAAAAAAACGAACTTGCCGAACTTCCAACCGTTGTGGAGAAATATATTGGTCTTGACCAATCGTTATTTGCAATTAAGTCAATTAGCATGAGATCTCGTTTCGAGATGACATTTGAATTCCAGTTCCAATCGATGTAGTCAACAATTTTGGAGGTGTCCGAGGCCTCTACTACCTTATTCGCAATTACTTTATTTTTATCGACGGGGATTCGCAAATTCTTCATTGGGAAAAATTGCAATTTTTTAGGACTTTGAGTATTGGGGAAAGCAGTAAAAAATACTCCTTCATCATTTCGGAGAGCATAATTTAAAAAATCCTTTGCATACCAGCGGCCTGAAATTTTTAAGTCCTGATAATAAAGGACATCCCTGGTTCCTTGAACATATTCTTTTTTATCAAAAGTTAAGGGGACAGCTTCACCTTTATAAAATTTTCTTTTCATCATATCGATATACCAGTCGGTATTTAAAAGAGACAGATTGACAATCCGTACATCCGTTCTGTAGCCCTCGACTTCTTGAATATACCAAAGAGGGAAAGTGTCGTTGTCGCCATTCGTAAATAAAATCGCATTAGGCTCACAACTGTTTAAGTACATTTTAGCAATCTCTCTGGCGGTATATCGATCACTCCTATCATGATCATCCCAGTTTTGGGACGCCATTAAAGCCGGTATCGACAAAGATATGATCGTTATTGCAGCTGCGGATATTACGGTTTTATGTTTTCCTAACCACTCAAACAAAGCAAGTACCCCCATGCCAATCCAAATTGCAAAAACGTAAAACGATCCAACAAAAGCATAATCTCTTTCGCGAGGCTCAAAGGGTTTGTGATTGGTGTAAACCACAATTGCCAATCCCGTAAAAAGAAATAATAGTGTTACCACCCAAGCATTTTTTTTGTCACGTTTTATCTGAAAGTATAATCCCAATAGCCCAAGAATTAGAGGGAGGCCAAAATATACGTTTCGAGACGGGTTACTTAAGAAATGATCGGGTAAATTAGTCTGAGGACCCAAACGCATTTCATCAATAAATGAGATCCCTGTAATCCAATTCCCTTTTGATAATTCATATCTATTTTGATCATCATTTTGACGTCCAGAGAAGTTCCACATAAAATACCGAAACCACATTTGACCAACTTGATAATCTATAAAAAAGCGGAAGTGATCTTTAAATTCTAATTTATCTCCAGTTTTTACCCCCATTAACTTTTGGTAATTCTGAACATGATTATTTTGATCTGACCACATTCTCGGGAAAAAACCAACATCATTTTTTGAATAATTTGGCTTAGAAGCTTTACCATCATTAGTAATCTCATACTCTCCAGTCTCTGAGCTGAAGGCATATGCTGGAGGGCCGTCTGTATATGGTCTTTTACTATCTAATTGACTGTTAAAACTTTGACCAAATAAAATGGGCCAATCACCATACTGATCTCTATTGTAATAAGAAAGTAAAGACATCGCATCTTCAGGGTTATTTTCATCGATGGGAGTATTGGCGTTAGAACGGATTGCTAAAACAACAAAACTTGAGTAACCAATCAAAAGAAAGACTAGTGCATGAATACATTGAGAGATTAGTGGCTTGTTTTTTTTCCTAGCCCAGAAAATGCCATAAAAAACAGCAGCTGAAATCAATAAAAATGCTAACAACGATCCCGAATTTTTCGGCAAACCAATGGTGTTTACCGATGTGATTTCCAACCATCCAAAAAGTGATAACACAAAAGGTATGATGACAGCAAAAACTAGACCTAAAATTCCAATTGAAGCTGCATTCGCTAAGACCCATTTTTTCCAATTGACCTCTGGAAATTTCTTATAGAAATAGATCATTACTACCGATGGAATTGTAAGAAAAACTAATATGTGGATTCCAACAGATAAACCTGTGAGGTATGCAATCAATAATAACCATCGATTTGCATATTCATCTGTATCCGCAACTGATTCCCATTTTAATACCGCCCAAAAAGCAATAGCAGTAAAGCAACTCGACATTGCATATACCTCGCCTTCTACAGCTGAAAACCAAAATGAGTCACTGAAAGTAAAAGCTAAAGACCCAACTAAACCTGAACCTATTAGAGCTATTTTTTGACTCATAGAAAATTGTTCTTTGTCAAATAATTTTCTGCCAAGTAGAGTTATGGTCCAAAACAAGAATGGTATTGTGAAGGCACTTGATAATCCCGAAACCATGTTCACATAAAATGCCTGACGAGTAACATCACCAAGTGCTAATTGCGACATGACGTTAGCAAATAACTGAAAAACAGGAGCGCCGGGTGGATGTCCGACTTGAAGCTTAACAGAGGTGGCAATATATTCACCACAATCCCAAAAACTGACAGTTGGCTCTAGTGTACTTACATAAGTAAACAAAGCAATAAAAAAAGTTAACCAGCCAGCGAGAGAATTTATTTGCTTAAAGGAGAAATTCATAAGTAATGAAATTTAAAAAATAGAATGCTAAGATACTATTATGATGGAGATCCAAGAATTGTTGTTCGTTCAAAAAGCACTACTCATATCGACGCCTAAATTTAGGCCGATTAGCTCACTTAGCTTAGCTCTTAAACTTGGGTGTTGAATATCTGCAATAGCATCATTTGCAAAAGCAAGCATTAGCAAGGCCTTTGCTTCTTTAATCGGAATTCCGCGAACCCTTAGATAAAATAATGCATCCTCATCCAGTTGACCTATTGTACAGCCATGAGAGCATTTTACATCATCTGCGAATATTTCTAGCTGAGGCTTTGTGTCAATGGTAGCTTTCTCGCTAAGTACTAAATTATTATTTTGTTGATATGCTTGAGTTTTTTGTGCATCTAAATGAACAAATATTTTACCATTAAAAACCCCATGTGAATTGTCATCAAAAATACCTTTATATGCCTCATGGCTCATACAATTTGGTGATAGATGATCCACACGAGTATGGTGATCTATAAGCTGCCTATCACTCCCTAACGATAAACCAAACATTCGAGCCTCAGCACCTGAACCACTTAATAAAAAATCTAAATTATTTCTTAAGAACTTTCCACCCGTTGATATGGTGTGAACTATAGCCCTACTGTCTTTTTCTTGATTGATTTTACTGTGCTGGGTTAGCGCTGATTTTTCCGAATCATGTTGCAATTTCACCCAATGAATTTTTGCATTGCAACCAATTTTGACCTCATCCACAGCATTTGTCCATGTCTCAACCTGAGAAAGAGAATGGTGCCTTTCAATAATTTCAGCACTAGCACCATCATCTAATAAAATTAAACTTCTGGTTTGATTGAATATTGGAGAGTTTCCAGTACTAAAATATAGAACTTGAATAGGCTTGTCTACAATTACATTTTTCGGGACATTTACATATAACCCATCCCAGGCGAGGGCAGTATTCAACTGAACCATTGGCCCATCTTTTTTTGTCAAGTTATTAAAATGACTTTCAAGGACTTCAGGATATTTTTTCCATGCACTGCCTAATGTGCATATGTCATAATTGCTGTGGGTTGTTTCCGAAAGCCATGAAGAGTAACGACCATTGATAAAGACAACTCTATAACAATCAATATCATTAACTAAGAATTCTTCAATGTCTTGAAAATCTATATGCTCATTTTGATTGATCGAAGCAAATGGCGATGGAAAAGAGTAATCTGGTTTAAATAAATTCTTCAAAGAGGTATACTTCCATTCCTCATTCTTTTTGACGGGAAACCCTTCTTCTTCAAATTTCTCTATTGCTATTCTACGCTGATTAGTTATCGCCTCACTTGAGGCTTGAGCAAATTTATTTTCATTCAGCCAATAAAAAGCAGAAAGGCGATCCTTCATTATTGCTGCTCTTTTTTAATCCAATCGTATCCTCTTTTTTCGAGTTCGATAGCAAGTTCTTTATTCCCTGATTTTACAATTTTTCCATTGAATAAAACATGGACAAAATCGGGTATAATATAATCAAGAAGCCTTTGATAATGGGTGATAACTATGAAAGTATTCTTCTTACTCCTTAGAGAATTGACGCCGTTGGCAACAATTCGAAGGGCATCAATATCTAAACCAGAATCGGTTTCATCAAGAATTGCCATTTTTGGCTCAAGCATCGCCATCTGAAAAATCTCATTACGTTTTTTCTCACCACCGCTAAAACCATCGTTTAATGATCGACTAAGAAACCCTTTGTCCATCTCTAATATTTGCATTTTTTCCCTCATTGATTTCAACATCTCAGGAGCGCCAAGTGGCTCTTGGCCTTTTGCATTTCTTATTTCATTCAATGCAGTCCGAATAAAATTAGACACGGTTACGCCAGGAATTTCCACAGGATATTGAAAACTTAAAAAAAGACCTAAATGAGCTCTTTTTTCCGGAGGGAGATCTAAAACACTTTGACCTGCGAAACGTATATCTCCACTAATAATATTATAACCATCATGGCCGGCAATAACATTGGATAAGGTGCTTTTACCGGAGCCGTTGGGTCCCATTATTGCGTGGACTTCACCCAGATTAACTTTTAAATTAATTCCATTAAGAATTACCTTGTCATCAATGCTTGCGTGCAGATCTATTATTTCTAACATAATTATTTTACTTAACCCACTGAGCCCTCTAAACTAATGGCTAAAAGTTTTTGAGCTTCAACGGCGAATTCCATGGGTAATTGATTTAATACGTCCTTACAGTAACCATTTACAATAAGTGCTATTGCGGCTTCGGGATTTAAACCTCTTTGCTGACAATAAAAAATTTGGTCTTCTCCAATCTTTGATGTCGTTGCCTCATGTTCCATTTTAGCAGTTGGGTTTTTTACCTCTATGTACGGAAACGTATGCGCTCCGCATCTATCTCCCATCAAAAGAGAATCACATTGGGAAAAATTTCGTGCATTTTTTGCACGAGGGCCCATTCTTACTAATCCACGATAGCTATTATGACTATTACCTGCGCTTATTCCTTTACTTATTATTGTACTTTTTGTATTCCTTCCCAGATGTATCATTTTTGTTCCTGTATCTGCTTGTTGAAAATTGTTTGTAAGTGCTACAGAATAAAATTCACCAATACTATTGTCTCCCCTTAAAATACAACTTGGGTATTTCCATGTAACAGCAGATCCTGTCTCAACCTGTGTCCAAGAGATTTTTGCTCGATCTTCGCAGATACCTCTCTTAGTTACAAAATTATAAACGCCTCCTTTTCCGTTTGCATCTCCTGGAAACCAGTTTTGAACCGTCGAATACTTTATTTCAGCATCATCGAGAGCAATTAATTCTACAACTGCCGCATGTAGCTGGTTTTCATCTCTTTGAGGTGCAGTACAACCCTCAAGATAGCTCACGTAACTTTCTTTATCTGCAATCAATAGTGTCCGCTCAAACTGCCCTGTTCCTGCTTCATTAATTCTAAAATATGTACTTAGCTCCATGGGACACTTAACTCCTTTAGGTATGTAGCAAAAAGAACCATCAGTAAATACCGCACTATTCAAAGCGGCATAATAATTATCTGTTTTTGGTATTACGGACCCTATATATTTTTTTACCAATTCAGGGTGATTCTGAATTGCATCACTCATGGAGCAAAATATAATTCCTTTTTCATTTAAAGTTTCTTTAAATGTTGTTGCTACACTGACAGAGTCTACAACTATATCCATTGCAACACCAGATAGTCTTTTTTGCTCATCAATACTGATTCCTAGCTTTTCAAATGTCTTTAATAGTTCGGGGTCAACCTCGTCCAGACTGTCAAGTTTTTTCTTTTTTACTGCAGAATAATAGGATATACTTTGAAAATCTGGCTTATTATAATTTACATTCCCCCAATCGGGTTCATCCATTTCTTTCCAAATTTTAAAAGCATCTAGCCTCCAATTTGTCATCCATTCAGGTTCTTTTTTTTTGTGAGATATTTTTTTAATCACCTCTTCGTCAAGACCCGGGCTTAAAGTATCAGAATCTATATCCGTAGAAAAACCATATTTATAATCACTCGAAGTGACTTCATCAATAATTTTATCTTCATCACTCATAAAGAAAAACTTTCTCCGCAGCCACAAGTCTTCGAAGCATTGGGATTATTAAAAGAAAAACCTTTACCATTTAGGCCACCAGAGTATTCAAGTGTCGTTCCTATTAAATACAGCAAACTTTTCTTTTCAACTAATATTTTGATTCCATTTTCTTGAAATAACTGGTCACCATCTTCAGCTTTTCCTACAAAATCCATATCATAACTTAAGCCGGAACAGCCTCCGCTTTTTACTCCAACTCGAACATATGAAGAATCTACACTTTTCCCATCCTCTTGCATAAGAGATGACACTTTTTGAGCGGCTTTGGAAGAAATATTTATCACGATATAGTTAACGAATATTTTGCCAAATATACGATGCCAACGGGTTTACCTGTATTTATATTATCGCGTTAAATGTAGAATTTTTAATCCGTTTGAGTTCAATTCTACTTGTTTCGAATTGAATATTATATCTCCTTCATTTGAATCAATTTCAGACTGAGTGTCCAGTATAATCCTCAAGTCTTTAAAATTTAATTCTGTAAGCCTATCCATGTTAAAGAATTCATTCTTTTCGCTTCGGTTTGCTATTACCAATATTATCTCATCATCATCATACCAACAATATGCATAAACCTTATCATAAGGAGCCCAATGTCGAAAAGATCCTGTATTAATTAATGAATAAGATTGCCGAATTTTTCCCATATTTTGAACAAAACTCAGAGCATCTCTTTCGTCTTTGCTCAAGCCAGAATTATTAAACGCGTTTCGTTTACCATTTTTCTCTACCCAGCCTCCAGGCATATCTTCTCGAATTCTTCCATGATCATCCAACTCCTTCAGTAGTATTTCTGTCCCGTATAATAAACATGGTATTCCTCTCATTGTGTATAACATGGCTACACCCATTTTATAAAGAGACATATCCTCTTTAATCTTTCCAAAAAATCTTCCCTCATCATGATTATCTAAAAATGTAATAAACTTAGAAGGAGACTTATATTGATAATCTAGGCCTAAATTTTTATAAAATGTGTTCAAGCCACTATTCCATGTCGTTGGATTTTCTAAAGCATCTTTCCATGAGGAATACATCATAAAGTCAGCTGCCCCGTCCAAAGTTTTATGTTCGTTAAAATAAAATCTTTGTGAGCTTCCATCATGCACCCAAGCCTCACTGAAAATAAAAAAATTCGGAAAAACTTTATGAATCTGTTTTGACCAATTATCCATGAAATTTTGATCTGGATAAACCCATGTATCAACCCTAAATGCATCAACTCCAACTTCTTCAATCCACCACAGGCTATTTTGAATTAAATAACTTGAACACCTTTCATCTCTTTGATTGATATCAACCATGGAATGAACAAACCAACCATCTGTGAATTGCTTCTTATCAATGGGGGCAGCATATGGGTCAAAAATTGAGGTGTACCGATGATTCGTTAAAGCTGTACTGTCCACCTCACCTCTTTCATCTAAGTCAGAATTAAGCGGCCAAGAATTTATCCAATTTGAATCGGGGGGATTCTGAAATAATCTATTATACGTGCCCATATGGTTAGGAATTACGTCCATCACTAATTTCATTTTTCGCTTATGCAATTCTTTTGAATATTTCTTGTAGGCCTCCATTCCACCAAAACGAGGATCAACTTTATAGTGATCTGTAATTGCGTACCCATGATAAGAATAAACAGGCATATCATTAATTAATATTGGATTTGTCCAAACAGCGGTCGCGCCTAATGATTTGATATAATCCAGCTGACTCGTTAAACCCTGCAGGTCTCCACCATGTCGAGAAGCCCCATGGTCAGGATTTATAGCTTTTTCTCTTAGTCCCTCAATAATATCATTATCTTTTTCTCCATTAACAAAACGGTCGGGAGTGACCAAGTATACCATGTCCCTTTCATTCAAGCCAATAAACTCATGGAGGTTTTTTATTCGACTCTTAAACTCATATGCAATTGATATCGGATCTCTCGACTTTCCATTGATTACCCATCCATTTATTTTAATTTCTTGAGCAGGTGCCGTCGGATCGATGTACAGGGATAAATAGTGATATTCTTTATTTTGAGCTTCTTCGTCCCTAACCAAGAATATATTTTTTCCTATTACCTCTGAAATAATATAATTTTCATTGACCTTTAGGTCAATCTCTATTAAGAGTTCAATAGAGTCCATTTTCATACCCTCCCACCAATGAGGGGGGTCAATTCTAATATTGGGAGAACCGTTTAAAGGGCCAGGTGATAAACAAAAGCATATTAATATGGATAAAAAATATTTCATGGATATTTCGAAAAATAAAGGCCGGACAAGCCGGCCTTTAAAATAATTAAAATAGAATTATTATAGGCTCACAGCAACTCGTTGAATTGATCTTTCACCATTCACAATTACCTCAACAAGGTATGTCCCATTTGGAACTATATCACCTGCAGAAGAATCTAAATTCCATTTTGCAGAGTTGTTTCCAGCAAAAATCTCTTGGCTAAATGAATTAACTCTTTGACCTAAAACATTATAAACATTAATCATTCCCATTTCTGTCGTTCTAGAATCAAAGCTTATTGAAACTGGTCCATTGGTCGGGTTCGGATATACAGATAACCCATTGAGAATATTCTCATCAAGAGAAATTGAGGCGCCTGAGCCATCACACTGAGTGCATTGGTCCCAACAAAATTTCAGTATTGTTCCATTCATTGATGGCACTACTAGCTCCCTGTTAATATTTCCAGCACCATCATCGATCCCGCAACCGCCGCTTGCGATTGTGGATGTTAATGTATCTGTTCCTTCATTAGTACCCCAATCTCCGTTGACAAACTTATAAAGTTGTGTAACACCAATTGATGTAGAGGGATAAGTTACTGTAACCTGCCAAACGTCTGAGCCAAGGTCAATCATTGCAGAAGCTGAGTCCGTTGGAGTCCAGTCTGCCATGGCAGTAGATCCATTAGTAGCTCCATGAGTAGCGAAATTTCCTCCAATACGGATTCCATTTGCAGCAATCGTATTCCCGGAAGCAACATAGTCTGCCACATCCACATGATATACGACATCTACTTGGCCATAGGCCATTGTTGACATCATTAATGCCATTGCTAGAGTAAAGATTTTTTTCATAGTGTTGATTTAATTAATTAGAATTGATTTAATAGCCTGGGTTTTGTGCCAGGTTTTGGTTTGAAAGAACATCTGCTGAGGGAATTGGATATAAATCGTAATGTGAGCTTGTTGAAGCTCCAAATTGCTCATCTCCCTTGAAAGGCCATAAGTAATCACCTCCAGTGAACTGTCCATACCTTATGAGGTCAGATCTTCTATGACCCTCCCCGTATAATTCACGAGCTCTTTCATCTAAAATTTCTTGAAGATTCAAAGAGGAAATATTCATTGAGCTATTTCCATATGCACGCTCTCGGATTAAATTAAAATATCCCACTCGATCTACCACCATCAAAGTTTATCGTGACACCTGTTAAATATTTAATGTTATTCTCAACTATTGATTTTACAAAATTACCTATCTCTTTTACGGTCCCTAACCTTCTCATTGGTAACGTCTCTTCAAGTGATTTTACATCTGGTACCAAAGCTTGTAT
>MDSX01033479.1_pt1 | contig 17176 bp, 17 predicted proteins | sample 811141 | NCBI WGS metagenome assembly MDSX01 (sample SAMN05326642, study PRJNA326480) | marine metagenome | isolation source: seawater | place: Atlantic Ocean: South East | collected 2010 | reverse complement strand
CTTCTGCCATTAATTTTTCGCAGAATTTTAAAGCTTGTTTAATTGCATCCCTATCTAATGCAATATAAATTTTATCTACTAATGAAGTAACTATTTTTTTCATTAAGCTACTTTGAATATTTTTACCTAGTAATGGTATTGCATTTCGTTTTATAGCAATAGCATCAAATGGTCCTTCACATAGAACAATAGGTATATTCCAATTAATAAAATACTCATTTGGAATTATATCTCTACTTACTTGTGGGTTTCTATATTTAACATAAGGTTCTTTTTCAAATGAACGACCTGTAAAATAATTTATATTTCCATCTTTATCATATGTTGGCAATATAATCATATTTTTATACAATCCTTCTTTACAATACCCTATATTATATTTAATTATATCTTTTTTACTAATATTTCTCTTTTTTAAATATGCTAAAGCATGTCTAGCAATAATATCTGATTTATCAACATCTTTTAATGTTATATATTCTTCTGGTAGTTTTAAGAAATATTTTGGTGATTGTTCATTGCTTACATATGTAACATCTTTAACGTATGTTTTTGCTTCTGCTATTTTTTCTTGTGATGCACCAGCAGCTTTTAATAGGTAAAGTATATTTTTACCTTTTTTATCACATACCCAACAATGCCATGGGTTTTCACCTTTTTTATTTTCAGTAAAATTAACTTCTAATTTAGGTTTATGATGTTTACAGTGAGGACAAGTATAAGCCATATTGCCACGAGCAGTTTGTTTGCCTGTGCCTAATACAGAATTTACTAAAGTAACTAATAACTGATTTATCATAACACCGTAATATACGTTAATGGTCTTTAATTTCCAAAGGATCTTCATATTTAACATCTTTTAAATCCTTAGTAAAGAATTTACCTAAGATATTATCATTGAAAAATTCGTCTGGTTTTTCTAGCACTTGGTATATCATTTGATATTTAACTTCAAAATAAGTTAGTGCTTTTTTATTAGTTACACATTTTAGTATAGTACGTTCAAATTCATCTTTTTTACCTTCTGATAATAATAATTTGATATCTTTTTGAGAACCATAATAAGTTTTCCAATCAGATTCCTTAACTATTAATTTGTAGGCTGGGCGACGACCCACTACACCTTGTAATTTCGCTAATTCTTTTTTACCGATTTTTTGTTTCTTATTATGAAATAAAACCTTTTTTCCGATATATGTTTTCCCACTAGGTATATGAGTTGTTTTATAAACAAACCCATAAGTACTATCTGGGAATTGGCTAATATCAACCATTTCTTTGGCATTATATGTCCAATTCATAGTTATTGTTTTAATTAAACATCAGTTTAACGCAACGATGATAAATATTTTAACATAAATTAAGAATGTTATTTTGTATTATCTCCATATGTTCTGGTTTGACACCATCTGCTGTGCCTAATTCTTTCCATAACTGCGCGGATTCTTCCCTTTGTCCAACATACCATGAAGTATATGCCTTTTGAAATAATAACATATAATCACCAGGGTAATTAACATCGTAAGGTAAAGAATCTTTTCCTATATTTTCTAATCCTAAACAAGAATACATATAAGCTGGTTTCCATTCTTTTCTACTAGAATGCCATAAACTTAAATGTAAATATGCTTCAGGTCTTTTAGGTAAAAATGCTACTGCTGTTTGTAATTGTTCTCGTTCCCAATTTGGTCTTCGAGTTGTATTATGCATTTGTTTCCATGTTTTTAATATACAACAATAAGCAAATTCTGGGTTTGTTTCCCATGTTAATTCAGCTGCTCTTAAAAAATAAGATAATGCAGAAGCACCTTGTCCTAATTTTTCATATTCCTCAGCTAATTTAGCATTAACATAAGGGTCAGTAGTATTATCTAAATACTCGTATAAATATTTTTTTAACTGTTCCATATATTTTTATCTTCCCATTCTAATTTATCTAATAAATTAATAGGTAATCTTAAAGCATAAGCAGCATTATCTTGATAACCAAATGTAGCTATAAAATTATCACCATCAATAACTAACCCACAAGCAAATTCAATTTGCGCATCCATAAATTTAAATGGTTTAGTCAATGCTTTTAAATTCCAATCTTTATCCCATATAACAAATCTATGATAATATTGAGCATCTTTATGTTTTCCTGGATGATGGAAAAATAGGCATCCGTGTGTTAGACATATTCTATCTCCTTCATCTCCAAATGGTATTACTTGAGAGCCACCTCTTAATTCTCTTGGAATATCTAAATCATACTTTTTTTCTACTACAACTTCACTAGTTTTTGTTTTAGGATCAACCTTCATTACTTGTAATGGATCACACCATCTAATAAAATGATAAGGCATATCTAAAACAGGCATCCAGTTTTTTTCTAAATAAGTATGTGGGTCAACTTCTATTCTATCTCTTGTAATCTCTTTACAAACATCTTCATCCCAGTGTACTTCACAAAGTTCCATTCTACCTTCTCCATCAGGTTTAACATCTCTTCTTACTCCACAAGCATAAAATATATCATTCCATCTAAATATCCTAACATCTTCTAAACCAATAAATGTCCATACTGGTTTAATATCGTGTTTTGATGTGTCAATTTTTTGATAGGTTTCTACTTCTAAAGTATCAGAATTTAAATTACATAAATAATTTCCTGTTCTTAATTTAATATCATCTTCAGGATTTAAATAAGATAAAGTACCATACTTACAATAAAACTTTTGATTAAATTCAGCATGATATAAAGTATAATGTACATGTCTAATATTTGCTATTAATCTACCATCTTTTTCTTTATAGATAGAAACATTACATAGGCCTGTACCATCAGTTAAATTGCCTGGTATAATTAATGGGGTTAATAATCCACCATTATCAACTGCTAATTTTGCTAAATTTCTTATCATATTATCTATAATGTCCTCCTCCTAACCATAATACAAAAGATTTTCTAGTACCTTTTGTTACTGGAGTTACTCTGTGCATCATATAAGATGGGAAAATAAAAACACACCCTGCAGCTTTTTCTGCTTCAATAAATGGTCCTTCTGTACTTCCACCTCTAAATAATTGAAGAGTACCTCCTTCATATTCATCTGGTTCAGATAATTGTACTGTAATTGAGATTTTTCTTTTAGATAACATTCCAGGGCCTATATCTTGATGCCAATCATAATGACCAGCTGGAGCATGATATTCTGTATATTGAATTTGTTCTGGTATATGTTGTAGGTCGAAGTTCCATAATTCATTATTAGCTGCTACAGCCATATTAGATAATTTTTCATATAACCACCACCAATTATCATTTTGAGGGATCCATTTAATATTTGATTTTCTATTATCGGAATCATCACCTCCTACTGTAGTTGCTATATGCCAAGGTAAATCAGAAACTGATTGTTCAATTATATTTAGTTCTTCTTTATTAAATCCTTCTTTATAAAAATAATAATTCTGTGAATCATTTTCTGGTTGGTCAAATGTATAATTTAAATTCATTGGAATACGTTTTTTTGTTTTTCAATTTCTTCTATAATATCTACTCCTTCAAATATACTATCTACATTTGCATAAGGTAAATTGTTTATACTTTCTACTAATGAATATCCTGAATAAGTTGAATGCTCTGTTTCAAAATGTGGTTCATTTGCTTTAACTGTAAAGTGATAAGGATATCTAGTTATTGGATTTTTATAAGCAAATTGTTCTGGTTCTGTTGATATCCAACATACTGTGGATGGTTTATGTAATGCTACAGCTAAATGTTGAGCAAAACTATCTATAAATAATCTTCTTTGAGATAAACTAATTAATATAGCTATTTCTCTAATTCCCTCAGTTGCTGGGATTGTGTGTTCGTATGATTTTTGCCAATCACTTTTTATATGATAAATTGTATAATCATTTTTATAGTGATTAATTATTTTTTCTACTACACTATCAGGTAAATCTCTAGCCCAATTATAATCCATTTCTTGTGATCTATCACCTCCATGGGTTTGTAATACAAAAATTGGTTTATCACTTTTATATTTTTCTTTAAATTTTATTTTTTCCTTTTCATCTATATAATATTGAGGCCATTCATTCTTATATTCAACTCCACATAAATTAGCCCATACATCATATAAACCTTTTTTCCTAGTTACAAAATCAGTATGCTCATAAGGTTCATAACCACATACCTTAAATTCTTGGTCTTTACAATATTTGTAATATACTTGAGAAAAGTTAGCAAAAGTAAATACTTCTTTAACTAAAGGATTATTTTTAAATATTTGGGGGTAAGCAGTTACAACAATAATATTGTAATCAGGATGAGTCCTTTTAATTGAATTTATTATAGCAGTTGATATAATAGTCTTACCTATTCCACCTTTTATTTCTAAAATTAGATTCATATTTCTATATTAAAATTTATAACCGTTCTCCATGTTTTACCATAAAAAGGAGCTACTGAGTGTAGTAGATCATGAGGCCAAATCATCAGCATTCCCGCTTTTGGTCTAATATAATGTCTTTCTCCTCTAATATGGAAAGCAAATGTGCCACTATAAGGATGATCTTTAATAGGGTCTCCATCACTTAAATAATAACCACCTGAAAACATCATAGGTTTTTCTTCTGAATTACTCCATCTATTATGGTTGTGAGCATTATGTCCTCTACCATCTGCTGGGTGGTAATATTGCATCCAATTTTCTGTTATTACTGGTTTGCAATCTTTATCTCCTACTAAACTTTTAAAACCATTTATAATTCTACGTTTAATTACTTCAACATCTTCATTCTCTGTAGATAGAAAGTCATTTGGTTTAGCATAATATCTACTTCCTAAAGGTGGTAATTCATGACTTTCAGTCCATTCTTCTTGATAATCATAATTTAAATAATAATGATCTTGTCTAACTTTATCATATTGAAATGGTAATTCTTGACCTTGTAATTTACCTTCTGGGTCTAATAATCTGTTACCTAAGTCAAATACTCTTTGGGTGATAATATCATTACCATATTCTTTTTTAAAAACAGGAATAGGTGCTAAAAAGTAAACGTCTTCTCTATCTGTAGGATAAAACGGTTTATTTTTCATAGTTTTCTAAGTTTGTGATATCAGAGTCCTTCCCTGGTACTTGGGTAAAGTACGAAGATTTTACTTGGTCTCCACGCAATAATAAACTTTTTTTCATTTCAAAAATTTGCCAATCTAAACCTCTAGATAATTTAGAAACATTAGTTATATGTTCAATTATTTTTTCAGCTCCTTTTGGCCAAATAACATACGCTAATATAGTAGGTTGATCTGCTAATAACCAATAATAATCTATATTTTTTCTATTAACTATTTTTTCCACTAATTCTAATGGGAAATCTTGTAATTGTTCTGTATCATCTTCAAATATAAAATAAGGTAATTCTTGACTAGCACATTCTTCTAATAAATTTAAATGTGTATAATTAGCTGCTACTAATGAAGGTATATGAATATTATATTTTTCATAATCATTCCCTTTAATAAATTCTTTATCAAAATCAGTTAATTCATATTCTTGACCATTAATTCCTATTGCATATTCAAAATCTATATCTTTAAAAAATTGTTGTTTTTCAAGTTTATCTCTACGATCTTGTCTTCTTGGTAAAGTTATTACTTTTACTTTATATTTTTCCATATTTTATTTCTTAAATCCTCTATGTAAAGGTACATAAAATTGTACACTTTGTCCAATTTCTTTTCCTGTTTCTATTGCTTTTTCTTGTGCTCTATCAAATATTTCCCAATTACTTTCATTGCAGTAAGCATCACGTGGTAATTGTGTAGAAAGTTTTTCACCATGTGTAGGGCTAAATTGAATATGAGGTGCTCCTACTTCTTTTGCAAATTTAACCATATCAGAAACTTCATGTACATTCCACATATTGATATTATTTGCAATAAATGATTCATCCCATCTTTGTTCTTCTTTACATTTTTTAAAGTAAGTTATTAGGTTTCTTTTTACAACATGAAAATAATTTAATTTTCTAACTTTTTGATATGTTTTAGGTGTAGCAGCATCTACTGAAAAACCAAACACTGATTTTTCTACATATTCATCTAAATATTTATTTTGGTTTTTTTCTCCAAATAAAGTAGCATTACAAAAAGTCCATATTAAAACATCTTTTTTATATTTTTTAAATTCTAACTTATCTAAAACATCAAATATTTGTCCTTTAAAGAAGGGTTCTATAATTCCTAATACAGTTAATGTTTCAAGATAAGGTAATGATGGTTTGATAAATTCTAACATTTCATCTGTTCTATCTGGAATGGTTCCATCTAAATAAGGTTTCATCCATCCTTCGCTTGATCTAGGACACATTGCACAAGCCGTTTTTGGTGTTGGGTTTTCACCTCCTATGTTACACATTTGAGGAGATAAAGCAAATTCAACTTGTTTAGGATATTTTGTTAAAATAGCATCTTGATTTCTTTCTAAATCTGTTACATAAAGAGGGCACATATTATTATTACACATAGGATGGAGTTCTTTATTTAATGTTGCTACCCTAACCGCTCTTAATTTTTGACCTTTATATAATTCCTCCATTGATTTTCCTTCATCAAATATATTACCATAATAATCAGTTTGATGGCAACATGAATGATATTGACCATCAAATTCTATTCTAAATCTATCAAAGGGTAATTTACAATATGATTTCATTATAAATGTCTAAAATATTCGTTTATACCTATTTTATTGTTAACATATTCATTTAATTTGCCAGATCCAATTTCTTTAATACTTTTAGGAAATGCCCTACCATAACAAATTGTGGGATGATATTTGTCTATATATTCATCTAATGTACAATTAGCATAATTAAACATTGCATGTTCTTCTATACAATAATTAATTTTATTTTTTATAGCTTCTACAATTAATTTTTCAGCAAATTTTTTATCTCTAGAATAAGCTAACCCAAAGTTAGGAGATACTAAAAGATCTTCTAATTTCCAATGATATTTTCTTAATTCTTCTTCTAATGGAATATCTAATTTAAATTCATCTTTTATTCTAGTTATTTGTTTTTCTGTATAACAATATAATGGAACTTGTGTTTCTTTTTGTCTAATAATTTCAATATCTAAGTCTTTTAATTGAACACAATCCCAGTCTAATAATAATGCTTCACCTGTTTCTTTTAAAGATTTATCTAATGCTATTAATTTTTTACCATGTTGAGTAAATTCTCTATTAAAGTAAGGATATTCATTATCATCCATTTTAACATAATTGTAGCCTCTTTCTTCTAATACTTTTATATTTTCATCTCCCCAAACATATACTACTTCATCAGGGTATAAAGGTTTATTTGGTATTTCTGGGTAGAGATATGTTTCTGACCAATCAGAAGGTGCATATGGATTTGTCCATAAAGCTCTTACTATTCTTAATTTAGATATGCTCACAATATAAATCCATTTTTAATTGTGTATCCATATAATCATTAAATTTCTTTTGTAGTTTAGATACTTTACTACCATTTTTTAGTGCTCTATTTGATACACCATAAGTACAAGTAGGTTGATATGTTTTAATATATTCATCTAATGTGCAATCTGTATATAGAAAAGTTGCATGTTCTTCAACACATCCTTCTATATTATTATCAACTGCTATTTTAATTAGTTTTTCTCCTAAAGTTATATCTCTACTATATACAAACCCAAAATTAGGGCTCACTAATCCATTTTCCCATTTCCAATGCCATTTTAAAAATCCTTTAGTAATAATTCTTAAATGATTTTCTATTTGATTATGTTCATCAGGATTATTAAATACAGGATGGTCTTTAGGTATTGACTCATATAATGCATCATAACAATTTTCATGTTGAATATATAATGGTATTTGTATAGGTTTTTTACGTAATTCTTGTAAAAATTCTTTATCAAATGGTCTTAATACATAACAATCCCAATCTAACATAATTACCTCACCAAATTCTTTTAATGCTAAATCTAAAGCAATTAATTTTCTTTCGTATATTAATTCTAATACTTCATAAGCAAAAGGTGATGTTTCTTCTTCTACATATCTGGTTTCAAAACCACGTTCTTTTAACATAGCTTCATTTTCCCTACCCCAAACATATACTATTTCATTTGGATGTGTAGGTACAGGGGGTATTTCATTGTAAGTATGATCACGATAACCCCATAAAGACCTAATTATTTTTATTGTACTCATCCCAATATTTTTTAAATATGTCGTTATTTAAATTTCCACCATAACCATGCCTTTCTATTAACGTTTTAAACCAAAAGTTAGTTAACTTATTATATTTATTTTTATCTATATTATATCCTATTTTATCTAACCAAACATGATGGTGGAGTATTTCTTTATCATCATTTGTATTTAAAGGTTTATACCATTTTTCCGCTTTACCTTTATATCTGTCTTCATATTCATCATCATATCTATTATGATGTGCTAAAGCTATTTTTTGTGTTAATGTATTTACTTTATAATTATTTTCTCTTATAATATGACCTAAAATACCTTGGTCTGTTAATAACCAAAACCATTCTGGTATATATTCTCCATTAGTTGTTACTAATTTTTTGTGCCATTCATGATATTTTTTTATTACATCTGGGTTATTAAATTGTAGATAGGATGTATTTGGAGACCAATCATTTATATTATAATTTTCAATCCAAGGCACATGGGTAATTTCTTTTTCATATTTTTCTTTATCAAAATAATAATAACCTCTACCTATTTCCCAATGTGCTATTGTTAAATCATTAGCATAAGACCAATCAGGTAATTTTTGATTTATAATCATATCCTGGTCTAGGAATACAAAAGGTTCAACCATATTAGCTAAACATTTAATTTTACCACTAGTCCAAAAATAAGCAGCATCTATATTTGATTTGGAGTAACCGTTTAAAAATTTAACATCAACTTCATCATACATGTTTAAAATACCAACAGATTGATAATAATTAGCTCCAACTGTATCAGTGTATAATTTAATAGGACCATTCCAATATTTCCAAGTAGCTATAGAAAACATTGTATATAATATTTGAAAATCAGTTAATTCATAGGTATTTGAAGTTGAATTTTTCATTATTTCAAACCCATGACCTCTTAACCTTTGTCTTCCAAAATAAGGTTTAGTCCAATTTACGTGTACTGCTTTCATCTGTTTTAAAATATATTACACTACAATCTCTAATTGGGAATCCACTTGGGGTTTTAATAGTTCTTCTCGTAATATAATCTATAGGCATATCAGGATCTGTCCAAAAATATTGTAACCCTAAAAATCTATCTGGTTGCGTTGCACTATCAAAATCACCATGAGTGCAATTCATATGATGTATAGATTCATAAAGTCCTTCAATAATTGTTTGATCGTATGTTCCTTGTGATTGTTGAAGTATACTATATTTACTAGTTAAAGTATAAAAACCACCAAAATCTAAATAAGTATCAGCTGCATATTTTAAAGGTAAATATTGTTCAAACATTTTGGATGCTGATTGTTTATTAATTTGATAAGCATGAGCAGACCATGGATTTTTATAGGATTTACATAACAATTCTGAGTATTTTGTTTGTATTCCTTTAATTTCGAATATTTTTTGTTTGCCCCAAATTACTATATCTGCTTTACTATCTTTTATTTGTTTTTTAAATAAATCAAAACCTCCAGTTAGACTATATTCAAAAAAATAAGGATCAAAAACAACATCATCTTCTAATATTAAACAAGTATTATGTGATGATTTTAAAAATGTACCGATAGCTTTTCTATGAGATAAAGCACAAGCTATAATATTATATGTAAAACAACCTACAGGATCAATAAAGAATTTATTTAAAATTCCATCTTTAATTAATTGAGGAATTGAAAATTTTTCCTCTTTTCCATCTATAGCAGTGATAAATTCATAATTTTGGATGCCCAATTTATCAAATTGTTTAATCATCCTTAATTTTCTTTTTTTATGTCTTTCTAAATTGATAACATATATGTGATCAACACCTAAATTAATGTTCATGTATATCTCGTCTTAAATTATTATAAAAATCATCATAATCTACTAATTTACCTGCTCGAATACATCTTTGCAAATAATTCATATTTTCTTGGTATTCACCAGTAATATTTCTTAAATATTTTTCCCTTAATTGTCTTTCTTCAACACCATAGTGCTTATAATATAATGAACATTCTTTACTATTCCAAATACCTTGTTCAGCTTTTATATTATCAGATTGAGATAAACCCATTGGTTTTTTACAATCCCAAACTAAATCTGATAGAGTTTGATGGGGAATTTTATTTTTTACTAACCATTGTTTTAACATAAATTGTTCAGATAAAATCATATGGTTAGTAGTAATATCTTGTTTTTTATGAGGAGGGAGATTTTTACGTAATTTAGTTAATATTTGATGGTTTTCTAATACTTGTTTACCATATTTGTTTGCAAATTCTGGATCCGGTAGATAAAATAAAGATACATTAGCTGCTCTATCTGTAACTCTTTCAAATGGTATTTGTTTAGCATAAGGATCCCATTCAGGTGGATACCAATTACTAGCTATTTCATCATAAGAATATAAAACTTTATCATTAAAATGTTCATCTATATTTTTTCTTATTAAAAAATCATGATCTACTACAATTATAGGAATTTTAGTTTCACTTATAATTTTTGTTTTACAACCTGACCAGAAAATTTCTCTGTCTATATTATTTGGGTATTCTAATTCTCGTATATCATGCCATAAATGGAGTATTTCTAATTTATCTAACGTTTTATACGTTAAATTATCACAATATAATACAGTAATATGGTCAGGATGATATCTCCTCCATAAAGAAATAGATGCTACTAATAATGTAAGTTGTAATTTATTATAAAATAACTTGTCTTTTTTGACATTTTCTAAAACCCAAATTGTTTCCATAAAACCTATTTAATTCATTTTAACTAAATACACCATATACTGTTGTTAATGATGCTAAATCTGAGGGGTCTAAAGTTAAAGGATAAAAATTATAATCATCACTTGTAGAAAGAGCTGTTCCAGTTGCGCTATTCATTCTCCAAGCACTAAATGTATATGGATAAGTATTAAAAGCTGTTAATCTAACATAACTGTTTGCTACTGCACCACTATTATAACTGTTAGTTGCTCCACCTAATGCAACACTATTTCTTAATGCACCAATAGTACCAGTACCACCGAATGAGGTAAGGTAAGCTTGTCTCCCACCTCCAGCAGGACCTTTAAACCAAGGTTCAGTTACTCTTATTGTTCCCCTACTAGAATCATTTACCTGTAATCCAAAATAAATTCTTGACCTAGTAAATAAAAGACCAGCACCAAAACAAGTTCCTGCTTGGGTACTGCTATTGTATTGATCTGGAGTGTTTAAATATGAATTTGGGGTTGGTTGAGTATTTGTATCATCATTTGCTCCGTTATACCATGCTCTATACATTTTACATAATGATAATTCCGCAGTTGGGTCCCATCCTACTCTAGCTTTCCAGCAAGAATTATAAAGTCCTGTTGTATATTTTAAACCATTATAATCACAACCATTTATTAGTCCTGATCCTGAAAAGGCAATGGATTTAAACCAACCACAAGTGGCTTGTTCACCATAATAAGCAAGTTGTAGATTTCCTGCTCCGTTATAATACCAATTATCTGCCGACATATCATTATTTTATAAAAATTGAGCCCAAAAGTTTTGAACTGCTCCATTCATTATATTTGTTGAATTATGATATACATTAGTCATACTACTGTTATTCCAATAAGTTCCACTAACTGTATTATATCTCCAAGCTGCAAATACATAACCATAAGCTGCAGCTGCCATTAGGGTTATATAGGTTCTATCATTAGACATTACATTATTTTTATACCCTGCTATTGACGTACCAGATTGGGTTGGTAATGGGGAATATGCTGTAATTGTTCCTTTACCTGATTGACAATTTACACCAAAATAAAATCTTCTATCTTCATTTCTAATAAAACCAGCACATAAATTACATTGATTACCTCCTGATTTCTTATTTGTACAATAAACGTAAGGGACTGCTTTAAATAGAGTGTTAGAACAATTATAAGTATTTAACCACTCACACATACTATGGTTTGATGTTCCTCCTGGCCAACCTGTATTGGTTATAAAGGCATTATTATACATCCCATAACAAGTTCCTAAACTTGAACCTACAGGTATGTTATTATTTCCATATGATGTAGTATCCCATCCCATATTACTCTAGTATATCTGTTATGCTACCACTTCCAAAGATTCCAGTGTAATGATCCTTTAATCTTGAATAAGCATGTTCAAATATACTACCTGTAATAAGGTCGGGTTTAAATCTTGATTTTTGAACGGTATCACTACCTGTAGTCACTGTTTCGATTGATTCTGTTCTTGTTGATATAATTTCATTTCCGTCAGCATCAAAATCAACATATTCAACTTCTCTATCTTCAAATGAAGAGGAATAAGTTGTTACTTCAACATCTACACTTTCTGTTATTGGAAAATATTGAATTTGTTCTATCCAATATTGTTGTCCATCATATGACATAGATGGAGGTAATTGAGCTGATGCATCATTTGATTGAAGATCTTCAATAAATTCAGGTATAGCTTTTTGTGCTCCATCCCTACTTGTAAAGATATTAGAAAAAGTTCTAATCATACCAGAATGTTTTTCTAGTTTGTAATCTTCAATTCTTACGTAAAATTCATCAACACTTGCACCGTTATGAAATTCTACATCTCTTGTAACTTTAAATCCCATTGTTTTATTTATTTAAATTTTCGATTTTATTATTTAAGTCTTTTATTGCTGCAATTAATACTGCTACTAATTTTTCATATTTAACAGCTAAATATCCATCTTCTCTTTTTTCAACTAATTCTGGATAGAATTTTTGTATTTCTTGGGCACTAACTCCAATATCATGTCCTTTATAAACTACTTGGTTTGAGTTCCAATCAAATTCATATCCATTTAATTTAACTAAGTTATCTAAGGCACCAACTAATGGTTTCATATTATCTTTTAATCTTTCATCTGAAGAATAATATGCTACGACATCCCCTGTTGATCTTACTAATGCAAATTGTACTGTTGAATTAGTATTAACATATTGGTTCATTGCAGTTGCATAGGTATTTGATGTACCTGTTGCACCAGTTTGTCCTTTTTGTCCCTTAGCACCTCCACCACCTTGAGCACCTGTTGCACCTTGAGGTCCTGTTACACCTCCAATACCTTGTTGTCCTTTTTGTCCTTTTTGTCCCTTAGCACCTTGGCCTCCTTGTCCACCTTGTGCACCTGTTGCACCTTGTGGACCTGTAGCACCTCCACCACCTTGAGCACCTGTTGCACCTTGAGGTCCTGTATTACCTGTTTGTCCTTTTTGTCCTTTAGCACCTTGGCCTCCTTGTCCACCAGTTTGTCCTTTTTGTCCTTTCTGACCTTTAGCACCTTGGCCTCCTTGTCCACCTTGTGCACCTGTAGTACCTTGTGGACCAGTATTACCTGTTTGTCCTTTTTGTCCCTTAGCACCTTGGCCTCCTTGTCCACCTTGTGCACCTGTAGTACCTTGAGGTCCAGTTGCTCCAGTATTACCTTTAGCACCTTGAGCACCTCCACCACCTTGAGCACCTGTTGCACCTTGTGGGCCTGTACCTCCTGTATTTCCTTTTGCACCTTGTGGTCCTGTTGCACCAGTAGTACCTTGTGGACCTGTAGGTCCTGTATTTCCAGTTTGACCTTTTTGTCCTTTTGAACCTTGAGGTCCTGTCCCACCTTGAGCTCCAGTTGCTCCTTTAGCACCTTGTGGACCAGTTCCACCTTGTGGACCTGTTGCACCTGTAGTACCTTGTGAACCTGTAGGGCCAGTTGATCCAGTATTACCTTTAGCTCCTTGAGGACCTGTTGCTCCAGTTGTTCCTTGTGTACCAGTTCCACCTTGAGCTCCAGTAGCACCTTTTGCACCTTGTGGTCCTGTTGGACCAACAGCACCTTTAGCTCCTTGAGGTCCAGTTGAACCAGTTGCTCCTTGAGGACCTGTAGGTCCAGTATTACCTGTTTGACCTTTTTGTCCTTTAGCACCTTGAGGTCCTGTCCCACCTTGAGCTCCAGTATCACCTTTTGCACCTTGAGGTCCAGTTGCTCCAGTATCTCCTTTTGAACCTTGTGGTCCTGTAGTACCTGTAGTACCTTGTGAACCTTGAGGTCCTGTAGAACCAGTAGCACCTTTTTGTCCTACTGCACCTTGTGAACCTGTATTTCCTTTAGCTCCTTGAGCACCAGTTGCTCCTTGTGAACCTTGAGGTCCAGTTGAACCAGTTGTTCCTTGAGGTCCTGTAGAACCAGTTGCACCAGTTTGTCCTTTTTGTCCTTTATCTCCTTGATCACCAACTGCTACAAATGAACAAATAATATCTTCGTTATTTGAGAATGGGTTATTAGCTGAGTATGCTTCATTTGATATATCTAATGTCCACCATGAACCATTATCTGTTAAATCTGTAATAGCCCATGTTATAAATTGGCTAGCATCTGTTCTATTAGATATTCTAATATGACCTTTAATTGCTGAAGTAACACTATCTAATGTTTCAAGTGTTGATTCTATTGAATTACCACCATCATCATCTTGACTCATGTAAGCTTTTGTAGCTTCTCTTTGTGATGGTGTTGCTGAGAAATTTAATCTTATATTTCCTGTTCCTGGGTCTGTTGCTGAATTACTAGTAGAGAAAGTATAATCAAATGAGTTACCACCAAAGTTACCATCTGTACCTTGTGTACCTGTTGCACCTTGTGACCCAACTTCTCCTTTTTGTCCTTTTTGTCCTTTTTGACCAGTTGCTCCTTGTGAACCTTGAGGTCCAGTAGCACCTTTAGCTCCTTGAGGTCCAGTAGATCCTACTTCACCTTTTTGTCCTTTATCTCCTTGTGGACCTGTTGCACCTGTAGTACCCTGAGTACCAGTTGTACCAGTATCACCTTTAGCACCTTGTGCTCCAGTTTGTCCTTTTTGTCCTTTTTGGCCAGTTGCTCCTTGTGAACCTTGAGCTCCAGTATCACCTTTAGCTCCTTGTGGTCCTGTATCACCAGTTACACCTTGTTCACCTTTTTGTCCTTTTGAACCTTGAGGTCCTGTTCCACCTGTTGCACCTTGAGAACCTGTAGGTCCAGTTGATCCAGTTGCACCTGTTTCACCTTGAGTACCAGTTGTACCTTGTGAACCAGTTGGTCCTACTGCTCCTTTAGCTCCTTGTGCACCTGTAGTACCTTGAGTACCTGTTGCTCCTTGTGAACCAGTTGGTCCAACATCACCTTTAGCACCTTGTGGACCAGTTGCTCCAGTATCTCCTTTTGAACCTTGTGGTCCTGTAGCTCCTACTTCACCTTTTTGTCCTTTTGAACCTTGAGGTCCAGTATTTCCTATTTCACCTTTTTGTCCTTTACTTCCTTGAGGTCCAGTTGGTCCTGTTGCTCCAGTATCACCTGTTTCACCTTGTGAACCTTGAGCTCCAGTAGCACCTTTAGCACCTTGTGGTCCTGTAGGTCCAGTTGATCCAGTATCTCCTTTTGCACCTTGTGGACCAGTTGATCCAGTTGCACCTTGAGTACCAGTTGTACCTTGTGGTCCAGTATCACCTTGATCACCTTGTGCACCTTTAGGACCTGTTGGTCCTGTAGTACCTTGTGAACCTTGAGGTCCAGTTGATCCAGTATCTCCTTTATCACCAGCAGCTCCTTTAGCACCTTGTGGACCAGTTCCACCTTGTGGACCTGTTGCACCTGTAGCACCTTGACTACCATTAGTACCTGCTGTACCTTGTGCTCCTGTAGGTCCTGTTGGTCCTGCATCACCTTGGGCTCCAGTTGTTCCTTGTGAACCTTGAGGTCCAGTATCACCTTGATCACCTTTAGATCCTTGTGGTCCTGTAGCTCCTCCTTCTCCTTTTTGGCCTTTACTTCCTTGTGGTCCAGTTGGTCCTAAATCACCTTGAGCACCTTTTGTACCTGTAGTACCTTGAGTACCAGTTGTACCTTGCCCACCTTGAGCACCTGTAGGTCCAGTTGCTCCTTGTGCACCTTGTAAATCTAAATCTGTTCTATAAAATGTACTACCAGCATCATTAACAACTACAATTTTAGTTTCAGAACTACCTGCTGGTATTCCTCCTATTTGTACTGTGCTTCCTGTTATAGTCCTTGATAATACTGCATCACTACCTGAGAAGTAACTACGTGTTCCATCAGGTTTATCTCCTAATTGTAAATTACCTGTAACGTTAAGACTGCCTGCTGGATACCAAACTATTTGAGCTTGATTATCTACATAAATTGATGAAGATAAACTACCTGAAGTTACAAAGGGAATACTATATGGTAAGTTAGGAGATGAACCGGAACCTGTCGGAACCAAATTATATGATTTTGCTGATAATCCATTTACATCAGCGTTACTTCCCGAAACAATTACTTTTTTCCAGTTTGGCATGTCAATATTTTTATTATGGTTGGTTACTCAAAATGAGCCCACTTCCGTTAAGGCCTATAATATAGTTATACATATTATAATGTAGTGAGAAAATTAAAGGATTACAAGTAATTTTAAACTTAATGTTTAAGGTGTGTAATCATCAGGATAACAAGGTCCTCTTCTAAATTCTTGTGGAGCCATTGGTGAACGAGCCACTCTTCCACCCGTATTAATATATATCAATGATATAGGAGGTATACCTTTACTTTCACAATGAGTTGCTGCTTGAGGAGATATTTCAACAGTATACCAACCTCTTGCTGGTATTAAATTATCTAGGCTACCTTGAGTATAAACTCCAAAAGGTTTAATTCCTGTAACTGTATAGTCTGGTTGTCCAGGATCTCCTGTAAGTACCTGACCACCATTATCAGTAGGAAGGCCTTGATTATAACCATCAGAAAAATAATATGTTGTATCTGGAGTATAACTACCTGTCCAATTACAATCAACACCATCAAAAGCTTGTTGTACAAATTTTACATCAATTGGTAACCATTGGATAAAAGATCCTGTTATTGCAGTTATTTTACCATTTG